>Ga0209976_10000205_pt1 | contig 43609 bp, 74 predicted proteins | sample SumtaG_FD_182806 | JGI IMG/M metagenome (GOLD analysis project Ga0209976, IMG submission 182806) | Deep subsurface microbial communities from Indian Ocean to uncover new lineages of life (NeLLi) - Sumatra_00157 metaG (SPAdes) (version 2) | ecosystem: Environmental > Aquatic > Marine > Oceanic >...
TCCTTAACAACGCATCTGATTCGTTTTCCAATCGAGTCAATGACTTTTGTGCTTTGTATATTTTATCCATTAGTTTGACCAATCGGTCTGTTAAACTTTCAAGTTTTTTCTCGTCTTTCTTGCTCATGCTACATCCAACGCTTTCTTAGACGTTAGATAGACGCTAACACATCGTTTTTACGCCGTCTGGCTCGCTCCACAATCGATTTATACGCGATTCGCGTATAATTACTAATTATCGCGTATTTTAATGGGTTTCTGCTCATTGTATCAGCTTCAAATCTAACATTAAAAGTCTGTCATCTTCATCAACATTACCAACATCGACTATATCATAAAGTGTACCATTGTACTGTACTTTGTCTTTTTCAGTCACATCAACTATATCACAATACAATCTTGCATCTCTGAAGTAGGTATTCTTATCAGTGAATATTTTTTCATGTCCTTTCTTCCAATTGATTCTGCAAGGTAGATTGAGATGCAGAACAACTTCTGTTTTTGTAAAGCCACCAAGTGCTCCAGCAGTCTTAGTGATTCTGATTATATTTACTTTTATATTGTACAAACTTTGAAGGCTCATGCTATTCCCATCATCGGACGCTTCCGAATATAATTTTTGAGAAGCTTATCAACAGCATCAATCCCGGTGAAACCTGAGGCACTTACATTGTCAAATAATGTATATGAATAATCTCCCAACTTTTCGGATTTTATATCACCACTATGAACAGTATATAATGTCTCATCGTTTTCATAACGACAAAGCATTATAGCTGCTCGTTTGATTGCAACAGGACAAGATGCCCAACCATAAGTGCCAGTGATTTTGACATTGCCCATTCCTTTCGGGAACAGATTTGTTTCGTATCTCAATCTGAAGAGCAATTCAGGATATTCATCACCAGTCACCGCTTCTGGGTCAAGATACACAGAATCAATATTGAAAGTGTACCAACCAGTTCCCAATACAATACCAAAAAGCTTTATTTCAGACACACTGAGAACATACGGAATGAATTTGAGGAATAATTTATCCTTTCCATTCCCATCACGATAAACTGCAAAAGCTTTAGCATAGAAATAATCGTGAGTAATATTTTCGATGAGCTGTTCAGCTCTGTCAATAATTTCTTGCCTCTCGGCTTCACTTGCACCACTTCCTATATCGAGCGTGTGTGTGCCAGAACCTACATCAGTTAAAACAATTTCTGTACCAGCAGCAGCAAGAACCGGAGTTTCTGCAACTTGAAAAACTTTGGGACTAACATAAATGCCATAATATATAGTACCAGTCACAAGCGGAGCGGGAACAGCACCAGTCGAGCTAAATCTGATTTCAGTACAAGTTGGAACATCGTTAGTGACTAATGTAATCTGGTCATTGACAATATCTACTTTACTTGTTGCAAAATCTTCCTCAACTGAAACTATTGGCCAATTATCAACATCTGATTCAACTATGTAATTTCCAGAAGCTGCCATAATCAATTTCCCTTTTTCTTTTTCTTTTTCTTGTCTTTTGACAATTCCTCTTTAATGTCGCTCAACTTATCTAACATATCATCATGTTTGTCCAATAAATCCACTAAATGTTCATTAATTGTAATTAAGCTTTGCATTATTGATTTATTATTTTCGGGAATTTGTCCATCTACAATTTCAGATATTATAGTGACGCTGTATAGGCAATCTCCAGTCCCCAAGTTCTCGCATTTGTATTTGTCCAAGTAAATGTGAGACTGTCTCCTTCATCAAAATCATGTTTCTTCTCTGGTTGATATACAAGGTCTTGCACAGTATCCATATCTTGAGAATACAGCTTGATATTGTACACAGCACCTTTACCAGATACGAGTGTGACAACAAAATTTTCAGCAGTTGCAGAAGCAGCACTAAGATGCAGACGTACTTCTTCAAATGTAAAATCTTTGCCGGGAGTAAAAGTCACACTCATTGCTCCCGCACCAGTTTCATAGGATTTCTGTGTGTCTATTCCTAACATTTTTCAATCTCCTATCAGTTTACTTTTTTGGAATTGGAAGCTCCATAAACATCTCATAAAAATCAAGATGAGCTTCCGTGATTTGCTTTGAAGCGTTCAGTTTCTCCAGAGTCTCTTTGATAATAGAGATAATTGTTTCGGGAATTTCAAATTCTTTGATGCATTTCTTATCCGCTTTATCATCCCACTCGACCGAACCATTTGGATGATGGACGAGTTTCAATGATTCGTGTTCCTTTTGAGTGAAACTTAACGATTCTCTTAGTACCCGAACCATCTTGACTGTCAAGAAATCTCCCTGTGCTGGCAGAATACTCTGCAAATTAATTCTTTGTTTTACTGTTAGTTTTACTTTCATTTTTTGTTCTCCTTGCTCTCTTCTAAAAAATTAATATTTGGGAGTGTTTCAAGGCACACTCCCAAAGCCTTTTAATACTGTTATGCGAGTCATTATTTACTATCACTCGCATAAATGTAATAAGTGGTATTACCGATTTTGATTGGGATGGATATGTCACTTCCATTCCAAGTTTTCGTTCCACTAACTGCATTAGCTTGGATAGCAAGAGCAGCTTTGCTTTGTGCTAACAATAAGCCATCCCATTGATGAGGCGTTCCATTGGGCACACCAAGAACATAGGCATTTGCCGGGGCACCAGTAGTTTCATCAAAGTAATAACACGCTTGGTATGCACATACATTTGCATTAAGAGCAGAACCCGGTGTCACTGATGTCTCAGTTTCAATAGTTGCATAAAACGCGGAATTGTATTCACCACTACCATATCTCAACACACCAGCATCCTTGACATGCAAATTGCCACAAACGACTTGCACTAAACTTACCGCTATACCCTCAACATACGTTCTAAATTTGAACATACCATTGAGAGCAGCACCAGTAGCAGAAAGCCTGCCAATCATATACAAAGCACGATTGTAAACTCCAGAGCCTGTGAAGTCCTTTGTAATCGCTATTGTGCCTGTCGAGATGAACCCATCGGCGAATGCCTCCTGAAGGATTCGACCGAGCGGCTGGAAAACCGTACGGTCTAACGTAGATAAATTTCTAACTGTCATTTTTTATCTCCTTTTATTCTAAGTCAATAATTTTATTTAACAAATTTTCAGATAGACTTGTTATCCTTCCGTGTCGTAAGCTTCGAGAGTTTTAATCAACTCTGCCTTTTTCAGACCGGAAGTTTTTATCTGCCTATCTTTTGCAAGCACTTGAAGCTCTTTGACTGTCATATCTGAATAAGCGATTTCATCTTTGTCTGCTTTTGCATCTGGAGTCGTGGGTTGTTCCCCACCCGTTTCTTGCTGAACCTCATCTTCTGGATGATTCTCAGCATGAACAGCTTCAACATCATCAGCAGTAACTTTTCGCTTTTCATCTTTTGGAGTTTCAGGTATTGCAACTACAGCACCACAGTCTGTCACATAAACTTGTCCTGCTGCTTTCAAAACAGCAGCTTCTTCAGCATCATCAGTCTCGATACATGCGTCATTGCTCAAGCAAATTTGCTGGCCTTTGTAAGGTACTTGCCGTGATGGGCCATAGTTGCGAATCGCAAATCTTTTCATTTGTAATCCCTTTCTATAATAAACTTCTCTCTTTCGATTCCAATGCAATACTTCGATTAAGCTGTGACGAGCTTTTCAAGCAATACACATGCGTTGACGTTCTCGATAGCATTGTCAGCTCTCATGCTGTAGAACCAGTAAGTTGCTTCGTCAGCAGCAACTCTTTGTGATTCGATTTTGATGTTCCGCTGAATACCAATAATCAGATTACCCTTAGGAGTCAGCAGCGTATCACCATATTGTCCGGCACCGAGCCTGTCGGCTGCGGACATAGTCATTGCCATATTCGGACACGGCACAATCGGTACTTGACCGTAAGATAATGGGCCTTGTCCAAGAATAGCTTTGTCACCGAGAATCGTTGAACGTGCAGCAAGAGCATCAATATAATCTTGCACAAGCTGGTCAGACTGGAATAATCTCAAATTAGCAAGTCCCGCCTTTTTATATTTAGACGGAAGTTTCTTCAGCATCTTGCCATATTTGAATTCCCAGTTGTACGGTGTTGATGTATTCTGCTCAGCGATTTTCCCTGCAATTACATAACTGTGAGCGTGGCATCTCCAAGTGACTGTACCGTCAGTAACTACTCCTCCAAGAACGGTCGGCCATGTGGGTTCGACACCACCAGCTTGATTTCCAGATGTGTTGGTCATAATATAAACAAAACCAGTTGCATTCGCAGCAGTAGGACGCACAATATTACCTTGGACTTTCGCACCTGTACCAACAACGTAAAGCGTTTCTGCAATCGCTGTCATTAGTGTGCTTCCGCCAGAGACGACATTGTAATGACCACTGAGATAACCACTTGCAGCTTGACTGTATTTGACTCTGTATCGCCAGCCAGCAAACAGACTTCGTGCATCGGTAGATGCAAAATTGCCAAGACCAATTTTGTCACCAATCCAGAATATCTCGTCAAGCTCGTTTGCAATTTTACCTGCAACCATTCGCATTATATGGTCAGCGAAAGCATCAGCTTCGATGTTATCTTCTAAATCATCATCATAGATGACAACGCAGCCACGCAGTTTCGCACTGGTCAATGCAATCTTATGGTCAGTGTGCTGCTTCGTATAGTCTGCGGATGTGAATGTCGAACCCGGATACAGGAATCGAGAGTCACCCAAACCAAGTGCTCTGATGTTCTTTGTCTCTTTCTGCATTTTGATTATACGAGCAGAGTTTTTCATAACCGATTCATCGACTATGTAATCAATGAAACGGTCAGCTTCCTCAGCTTCAAGAGTAATCAAAGGAAGACTTATCATCTTCTGAAGCTCTTGAATCTGTTCGCTCTTTGAAAGCATTTGTTTATTTGTCTTCATTGTATGTACTCCTTTTAATCGTTTAACAATACTTACACGTATTCTCTAGTTTCAATCTTTGTTAGTCTTTCTTTTGCTGTAAACTTTTCCAGAGGACTTTGCCATCTTCCCCTGCTCCCTTAGGACCATCATCATTGTCAGTGTCATCACCAGTGATGCTCTTTTTCATAGCACCGTCTTTTTCCATAGCCTTGACACTTTCCGAAACTTCTGCAAGCTGTTTTTTAAGCTCAGTGATATCCGACTTCTTTTCATCTTTCTTATCCGGGTCGAGTTTCGCAACAGCTTCTGTCAACTCTGTTATTTGTTTCGTAAGTTCTGATTTGTCATCATCATCAGTCGATTTCTTTGTCTCTGTGGGTTCATTAGGAATGAGTCCCTTCAGAGCTTCGATAATCGCATTTATTTTCTTGATGACATCTTTTGAGAACTTTGCACCAGCTTTTTCAACATCCTTGTCGTCTTTCACTGCAAAACTGTTTGCAGCACGCTTTGCGATGACACCAACTGCATTTACTAAGTCTTCGGGGAAGCTCTCTTTGTAGTGCTTACTAATGAGAGTAATCGCTTTTTCGATTTCTTCCTCGCCGACTTTTTTCTTAATGTCGATGTCATCTTTGCCCAGATATTCTTGAAGGGCTTTTAATGTCTCTTTCTGCATAATATCTCCTTTGCTTAAAAAGTAAGTTTCGGTACGGCTGAAACCGTCTTTGTCGCCAGTCTCTTTGGAATAAGAAGCATGGATTGTTGACTTCGGGTCATTTCCATAAAAACTGAAATCAAAATTCCTTAAGTCAGTCAACTTTTCTCCGTTGACTGCTATGCTGGTTCCACCTACCGTTCCGTTGCTCTCTATTTCGATTTTGATTTTCTTTTTCGCTTTTACGAATTGACTTTCCTTTGCACCGTCCCGTTTGAAAAACAGAAACGATAATTTGTTCGCAGGCAAATCAACAAGCGAAACTTCTTTTATCTTTATGTCTTTCAGATTTTTTGCCATACGCTTTTCTCCTTTAATCAACCTTTGCGTATCCAGCCATTGAGTATCCTGTAAGCTTTCCAGCTTTTATCTCTTTCCACAATTTTTTGTCAAGGATTCTCGTGACTAACACCCATGAACCTTTCTTGACAGTTCGTTTCTCAATTGTGAAATCAACTGGAGCTATATAGTTTTCAAGTATCTTTACTTTGACATTCTTACCTTTGTGCATTACTTTGAAATTCTGCACGTTCTCCATAAAATCGTAAGCAGCTTTTTTGATTTCTTCTGCATTTGCTTTATCACCTTGAGCATCTTCTGTATCTGGTTCATATACGATGCCATAGACGATATGCTCATCACCACCCTTTTCAACTGGGAGAAGTTTAAGAATACTATCAAATTCCTTACCATCATTTTTAATTTCTGTTTTTTCTATTTTAGTCACTGGCAACAAAACTTGATGGAATAATGGTATACAATCTCCTTCAAAATCCCTTTCATAAACAATAATACAAGGTTTATCAAATTGCTTACCAAACATCTTAATTATATCATCCTCTAAAAGCTGGTCAGGTTCATTATCTTGTATTATTACTTTTATTTCAGTCGCTTTAGCAAAATCAACATCTAAAAGAATATAATTATCTTGCAGAGTATGCTTATTAAAATGACATATGTCAATTCCATCCTTTTTCACTTGCATAGTTTGTTTGAAAGCCTGCCTGTCTATATCGCAAGTGCTGTGTGATAGACTTCGTTTCTCAGAATCCATTTCTTTCAAGACCATTCGATACTTAGCAATGAAATTAACACGGCTGAAGCTGCCAACAAAATCATTGTTGTTTGATTTGAAGTGTCTGTCCCAAAACTTTGCAAATTTATACTTGAGCTGTTTCAACTCTAAATCATTTGCATCTAAGAGACTTCGTTTCGTTATTTCTTCGATTCGCATTATGATACTCCTTTTGCTTTGGATAATCTTTTAGGAGGTTTTTTCAATTGTTCAGAAATCACTTTATCATTTATAACAGGCAGCATTGCACAATGACATCTCGGATGCACAGGAATTATTCCAGCAGCTTCACTAACTGGAAATTTTGTTCCATCCAACGCTTCACACTCTTCACAAAAATCAGCAGCAGAAACGCTAAACTCTGATTCTTTAATGCCAACTTGCTCAAGACCTTGCACGTAGCCAATATTCTGTGCTCTTGCTGTTTCAGTTGTTGCAATGTTCTCCATACGCAAACGGTGCGTCTTATTAGTATATTTCGTCACTGCTCTATTAACTTGTGCTACAGAGAGTTCTGGCCTTGTTACTTGAAGCTTTGTGCGATAGTTGATAATCGCTTGTGTTTGTTTAGCAGTCAATCCAACAAGGGGCCGTAATTCTCTTGCAATTTTAGACATTGACCAGCCTTCTTTGATTCCATGCTTGATATAAGTCTTGATTCCCTTCTTAGTTTCTGCTGTGACATCAGTAACGAGTTTTGCAACAAATTTATTGACTGCTTTAACTGCTCGAACATTTATGACATCGAAACTACCTTCAATAGCTAAATATTGATAAGCAGCATTACCACTTGTTTGCATTATCTCTAATACTACTGGCTTGATTATCGTTTCACCTTGACTTTCGATAAGCTCCCAGTCTGTCAATTCAGAAATCACAGACTTCTGATACTTCTCTGTTAAATCACACCTGATTTGTTTCTGAGTGAAGTCAAACCATAAAGTGAGAGCTGGTCTGAGGATTCTCTCATTCCTTTTCAAAAGATTATCAAGCATTGTTTGAATTTTAGGCATTAACTACCTCAGTAAGCATAAGCTCTGTTATATTAAGGCTGATTAAACTCGTAGTTGATTTAACAGCGTCAATTTCTTTTTGTATTTTCTTAATTGATTCCATTATAAAGCAGCCACTACAAATTATTTGAGGATAACCATCAAAATCTTTACAGAGAACACCTTCACCATTTGGAAAATCTTTTCTACATTGAAAACAACAGTATCCTTTAGCCATTGACGAGCATCCCTGATTTAACGAGTTTGTCAAAATTATGTTTCTCTATACTATTAACTACAGTGTCATGCACAGAGAGAGCAATTCTACGCTTGTGGAGTTGCCGAGTACGCTCCCTTTTTTTATTGCATTTAGATTTAGGTCGACTACGACAATTGTGACTTTTGAGCTTCTCTTGTAACTCCGATTCACAAGCAGCAATGAATTGCTCTCTACATGCAGGACAACTATGAGTTTCAAAAGTTATTATAGGATAATCAAATTCTTTATTAGTCATTTTGTCTCCCGTATTATGCAGTTCTATAGAAACAAGCATTTTGAAAACCAAAAGTATGGTCTGAACTCGAACCATTTTTTCCATCTATAATAAGTTTTATATCCTTGACACCCGATGAAGCAACCACAATCTCAGTTTGAGTACCAACAAGATTATTATTTGAAGTACCATACATATCGAATGAAGCAACTTCTACTGCATCAATATAAACATCTACAATACCGCGATTATCGTCCCGTAAATATTGAAGTTTGAATGTATAAGTTCCTGCTCCTAAATATACTGAAAAATGTAAATCATCTCCGTCATTATGAGAAGCATCATTAATAGTATAACTATTGAATATACATGCATCTAAAACATTAGTTGCCCATGTGCCTTGGTCTGAAGAATCGTAGAAATAATTAAATAGGTGGGTAACCCCACCACCTGCACCAGCAGCAGCAGGTAAATTTCCGACTTGTGCTTTCTTCTTCTTATTGCTATCCGCTGAATCTTCTATGACTACTAAATCAGCATTGACTGGGGTTCCTTTTTCAGCTATTGCATTAATTTCTGCTGCTACATTATCATGTATTGCATCAGCAGCTAAAGAATGGTCACTACCAGTCGAACCTCTGTGAGTTGTATTCAATGAAGTTGCTGCTTCATCTGTAGTAATATGTCTTTCGACATCAGCAGCAGAGGGCACACCATTTATAATCTCAGGCATTTTAATCTCCTTTATTCTGTTTCTTCGTGAAGCTCTTCAGCAGCTTCCTTTTCAATTTCTTGCTCTTCTTCTTTTGAGAGTCCTTCTGTTTCAGGCTCACCCGCTTCTACAAGATTCGATGCTACGTAAAACTTGTCACCACCATCGTAAGGTTTCTCTCCAAGCTCGTTCCTTGCTTCATTAGGAGTCTTTATAGCACTTCCTACTTCTTTAGTGAGTTTTTCGCTCAAAGCAATCAAATCACGTGTATCTATGTCTTTGAACTTGAATTCATATATCTCAGATTGCAAAAGCTCATCAATGATTTCTTCTAAGTCAAGCTGTAGTGGTTCAACAACTCCTTGCACATAAATCTTTGTTTGCTCAGCAGCAACATTGCCACCAAGCTTGCCAACTGTTGGAGTAACTCCAATTCTTTGGGCTGGCATCGAATATGCAATCAGAATATCCTCTCGTCTCGTTTTTTCGTACAGTTTGAAGCTTGCTTCTTTGACTTCAACACTGAGTTTCTGATAAGTAAGCTTGCATTTGTCAGGTTGTGCTACAACTAAAGTTTTCCAAGCATTTGAAGTGCCTTTGACTTCTTTGTTTATAAAATCGCTTATTGTATTGGGTGCATCATCATCCCAGTCTCCCTCTAAGACAATAAGAGCAGCGGGAACACCATAATTCTCGAAGAAAGCTAAATTGTAATCTCGCAGACCAATCAGGCCCATTATGTCACCAACTGCTGATATGATATTTGAAACACCATAATAATCTGACCTTGGATAATAATTCTTATAAAATATCATTTCGTTTGCTCTGTCTTTGCGATTGCCACGACCGGTGAATTCTTTTCCAGTTTTAGCTGAGATATTTCCTTCTTCACCAAACTTCTTGAACCACACCTTTTTGTTGTTCCTGATTTGACAGTATTTCTTTTTAGATTTATGCACTCTCAAAGTGTGAGCAGGAACATGAAAAAGCCCTCCTATGTCACCTTTGTTGTTGCGAGCAATTTCAAGACCCCAGTAACCGAGCGAACCCCAATCAATTAAAAGCTTTTTGAAAATATTTCTCAGCTTATCACCATCAGAGTTTTTTTGCTGTAAAAGCTCCTTAAGTCTTTTCAATTCAACTTTATTATCTTTTGCATCTTCTTTGAGCTTGAAACTTAAACCAAGGCCAGCAACATCTATTGCAAGCTGATTGACGCATCTAAAGAATATCGAGTTTGATTCATATAACGTCAACAACGACTTCGGTGGGTAGGGCGGAGGCACAAGGTCATTCATTGTCATCCACTTCGTAGTTGCTGCAAGCTGTTTAGAGTTTGTTTTCTCAGCTTTCCGAAGCAAATCGTAAGAATAGATGCCCTTATCAGTTTGGACATAAACAGCACGACCTTTTTTTACTTTCTCTTTAGCCATTTATCTCTCCAAATACATTCAAGCATTGCCTCGTCCCGAACTGATGGCAAAGTTTTATTTAATTCTTTGGCCATAGCCTTAAAATGCTCTGTCGTTGGGTCTGATAGTTTCTTTGTAGCCATCTACACCTACACCTACACCTTACCTTGATTGACTCGTAATGCTTGCAGCGGGTCCCAGTCAACATCTGCATAAGCAGAACTAATGACTATTGCTGCTGCGATAAAAGTTGCTCCATTTGCATCAGTGAGAAATGAGGCATCAAAATTCAATGTCACTAAATCATGTCTGATAAATGTTCCACCAGCATTTGAAACTGCTGTTTGCATAGCAGCAGAATGTGCTGATGTTACACCTTTTACGACTGCATATCTTGTTCCCATTTTTTATTCTCCTGTAATTGTTGGCCAAATTGGTTCAGTTTTCTTCTTTTCTTCTGATGCTTCTTCAAACGCAATATATTTCCACTTGTGTTCTTTGAGCCATACTTTTGCTTCTTTGACACTGTATTTGTCTTTCGGGAATCTGATAGATTGTGTTTTTGCAGCTCCACGTGGTTCAGTCTTTAGAGGGCCGCCATAAAGCATAACTCCCGTTTTAGTCGTTTCAAGCACTTGTATTTTCGCAAAGAGACCCGGAGCTTTCACTCTTGCACTGTGAAAATTCGGATATGGTTTTGATATTTCTTTAGCCATTATAGTTTCTCTTATGAAATAAGGACGGCACGCCCTTTCTTGAACTTGCCATCTGTTGAATACAAAGCATATCGCACAGCATCAATCGTATGGTCGTTCTTTGACACAGGCACATCTTTTGGATTGTTTACATTAGTTCCCCTTGGGTAATGATAACCCGGCATTTCTCTGCAAGTGTTTCTGCACGTTCTGAATATAAATAAACTTGGTTTCCCATTATCTTTCACTTTAAGTTTAGATTGCACAAGCTCGATACCTCTTGCAATGTCTTTTCTTGCTGCTCTTGTTTTAATGCCCGCTTTTCTCATTTCAGCTCTATCTTCTGCGTTCTCAGGGTCTGCCCAGTTTTCAACATACGCTTCACCCTTACTAAAGAGCTTGACATTACGGATATGTTCTTGTATTCCCGTCTGTGCTTGATAATACTCTCGATAGACGTACCAGTTTTCATCGTTATCTTTTGCAAGCCATAAAGAGACGAATGGATTTGTAAAACCAAAGTCAAACGCTCGCCATCTTCGCCATTCTCTTGGTATTCTAAATGGTTTAATAACATGCACCGCTCTGCTGTAAGTCTTAAAAACGGCACCGAAGAAAGATGCAAATTCTCCAGCAATTCTTGTGGCTTGTGTTTCTTTTGGCCATTGAGCAATCATCTTATCAATACGACTATCAGGGATGTAACCACCTCTGCTTATACGATTATCATTGAGATTACTTTTGAAAACTTCTTCTGTGTTCGGTAAATCTTCTATTCGCTCTTCTAATTCTGGTTGTGATTTGATGGGAGTCATTCCCCAACTTAAATAACCTTGCTTTTTAAGTAATCGTGCTTGCATCTCTTCTAATATACCCATAAAATCGTGATGGCACTGCTCGTCACAATGAATCGAATCAACTGCTCTTGCTTGAAACAGTTCACGACCTTGATTAAATGCTTTGAATTCAAGCCTATGTCCATTCTTGAAAAACACTCTTTTGGGTATTCTTTGCTGACCATAATCAATATTTGCAATTGCATGTGAAGGTATAAACTTTTTCAGATAATCTTCCCACAATACATCTCGTACTTGTTCCCAACTTTCAATAGCAGCCCAGTGTACTCCCGCGGGACGATAATGCACTGGATGATAATCTTGCAGCAACAAAGCTAAATCCATCATGTTAGTGTAAGTCTTGGATGACTGGTTGCCACCAAATATCCATTTAATATCTGCAAGAGACACATGAAAAGCTTTTTGTTCTACACCTAACGGCTTATACAGTGCTATCTCTTTACCAGTCTTTTGTATTTGTGTTGCTGTAAGCATTATCTTTGAATGTGTCTTCCTCTCTGCTCTCGTTCCTCTTCTTCTCTTTGCTGAATCATTATTTCAATCAATTCTGATTCACTGATATAAATTCCATTTTCAGAAGTAGTTGTATTACCAATCTTGCATCCTTCAGGAATGAACATTAAAGATGCTCCCGCAGTAGGATGAAGTTCTGGCTGCGGTGCTAACTGCTCCAAACAACCCGGTATAGCAGCTAATACTATCAACACTAACAAACAAATAAATATGGCTAAAGCTTTTATTGAATTAAGTTTCATATCTTACTCCTTCTGTCTAATAGTCCCAATTCGTTTTGCACTCTTATTCCTAATGCTTGCATTTCGCCCTTCACTCTTATTTTATGGGCAGCGATACGAGCTTGACGTTCTACATCTTTATTTCGATTCGGGTCATGTGTCATTGTTCTATGAGAATCTATTCTACAATCTTTTATCCTTATAGAACGGATGCCACTTTCAAACTCGAATTCAAAATCTTCTTCAAAGTCTATCATTTTGTTTCAAAGCGTTTTCTCATTTGTTTACGGATGTCTGCTGCTTCTTTCTCTGTCATTAAATCAGTAGGCAATGTGACTTGCTCAATTGATTTCAAATCAGGATACAACTTTTTCATTGCAGCAACTAAAATAGTTTTGTCTGCAAATGCTTCTTCGATAAAATGTTCAAGCAAGTTAGTGCCAAGCTTTGCTTCAACATTACGAACAGATATAAGCAGATTATCAAGTTTTGAATTTTGACCTTTGACACGTCCCTTAGGATTCCCAGAAACACCTTTTGGCCAGCCCCCTTTACCTGATGGGTTACGCGGTTTGTTCTTTTTATATCTGCTCGGCAATGTATTCTTACTTTGAGGCTGCTCATCAGGTTTAACACTATTAATAACACGCTTTTTTGATTTAACTTTATTACTTGCTTTCTTAGTGCTTTTAGGTTTGATTTTGGTACTTTTGGCTTGCTTTTTCCTTGATACAACACGCTTTTTTGCTTTTGCTTTTATCATAATACTCTACATAGAGCATAAAAGAAATTATAAGCAATGTCAAGCGATTTCTATATAGTTATTGAGATATGTATAGGAAGTGTTAGTTTTTAATCTGATAACGCGGTTTTTGAGCTTAAAGTTTTTTTTATTTTCTTTGCGTATCTATACTCCATTATGAGTTTTTGAGTTGTTTGTCATTTCGTCTAAATACTGCTCGATAATATCAAGAGAGTCACAAACATAATTCCGAAGGTAACAAAATACTGAATATAATGGGTATGCCCAGCCCAGCATTAAAAATATAATCCATGCTTTTGTTCTGTTTCTCATTTTTATCTTTTCCTATCTAAAATTTCTTCGGAACCATCGGGAGCAATATCTGCCATTTCTTGCATAGTTTTTTCTAACCATTTATCGTATTCAATTTCAGCCTTAGATTTGTGTTCTGCTGGTGCTGGTGATTGTCGTCTTTTCCTCTCTTTCATTGCATCGTAATTTTCTTTGCAGTATATTGAATGACATCTTTGACAGTGCCTAACTTTCTCATATACACTTACTCGAACAAAACAGATATTGCATATTTTACCCTTTTCCATTTCTTAAACCTTCCAAAAGTCTTGTTATGTGATTCTCATAGGAATTGATTACTTTTTTAAGTATTCCTATAAGCTCATCTTTAGTATAATCGGATAGTGGTTTACCTTTCCAATTAGGTTCTAACATCTTAAAATTCCTTTTTCAATTAGTCAGTTAGTGTATGTCCATATTCTCTGCCATAATCACCGGCATCATCTGGCTGCTGACGCACATAAATTGATTGTAGATTTGCAAGCTCATTTGGCACTGTCTTCCCTGTTTCGACATATAGGCCAGCAATTGCTCCCATCAAGATAATTATTGCTTCACGCTCAAGTGGCACCAGCGGAGGTGGTGTAGGACTCTTTGGCCATTTGATTTTCGCTATCTTCCCACACTTCTGTATTGACGTAATGGGCACTATAAATCCCAATGCACTTTCAGCCTGTAAACAAATTTCAGGCTGAGTATCGTTAGACCCATGAATTTGATGTTTATGCTCTTTGAGCCAACCGATGATTTTATAATACTGCTCAAGAGTCATTCTTTGTTTTGGTCTTACCACTTTGTGCCTCCTTTTTTAGCAAAAATGAATTTTAATCAACTTCAAATCATTTTCCATTTGACTAAGATTTTCACCATTAGCATTTCGTAGTTTTGCTATTTTAACCAAAAGTTCTTTAATTTGATTCTTTGTTGCATCATTTCTTGTGTTGTGCATAAGAAAGATTCCCCGGAATCTCTCATTTTCTTTGAATAGGGAATCTCTGTTGACTTGCAATCTTTCTACTTTATTCTTAAGCTTGTTGATATGATGAGTAATAGATTTAAGGATTGCTTCACCAATTGTTCCGCTCTCTGTGTGCTCGATTCCCATACATCCAAATTCGAGTTCGTCTGAACACCAACCAACTAATCCCGTAAGTTGCAATTCAGCATTATGCAGCTTTTTACGAAGTTCTGATATTTCTTTTTGGTCTTGCTTAACACATTCTTTAGCTTCAACAATAATACGCTCAAGCTCTGTAATTTTTTCAGCTTGCTGCTTATTATTTCTGGCCAATAAATCGGCAACTTCATTTCTTCGAGCTTTTCTTCTATATTTATTTGTACTGTTATTCATTTTTTTCTTATCCTTTCTCTTTTTTCTCAAATATAAGACTGGGAGGGCCGTGCCCGGCGTCTCCCAGCCTCTTTCGGAGGAGTGAGGGCTAAATTATAATATCAGTGCCTCCATTTACAATTGGCACACTTGTCAGCAGGTTTCAAAAGCTTAGTATTACCAACTCTCAGTCGGGCAATTACAATCTGATAGTCAATGAAATTTTCTTCACTGACTTCTCCATCGACTACCCTATCAATTTCCATGCAGCTTTTTACAACTGCTTTTCTGTTTTTTAACTCTACTAATGTTGCCATCTCTTCTCCCCTTCCATAAAAAATTTATAATACCGGCTGGCGGCTATATCCCGCCAGCCCATTGTTGTTTCTTACTCTTACTTTTGTGCCTTTTTTCGCATTCAATAAACCACGTTTTGTAAAAAAAGAAACAGACACCAATTTATTTTCCTTGAGTAATAGACCTCTTTGTAACTTATGGCCACATGACACACCTCCTTTCGCATCCGGTTTGAAACCATCAAATATTAGCTTTTCAAATAGCAATTCTCACATACATATTATCGCAGAAAATCGTTATAAACTCAAAAAAAAATAAGTTTATTCACGAATATATGCACGTTTGTTGATTTTTGGTGCCTTACGAACAAGCACTTTTCGCATCTTCCCACAGTTGGGACACTTTTTTCTTTTATGAGTGTACTGAGTAATACGTATTCGCTTTCCTATACGCATCGAATTAGAACAACGACATCGAATAAGACCTGCTCTGTAATCTTTCATAATATCATATCCTCAGATTTTGTGATATTTTTTCTTTGCTTTCAAATAGGCATTATGGGCTTCTTCTGGGGTAGCAAACATTCCAAGATGTTTCTTTTTTCGGTCTATTGTTATATATGCTTGATACCTATTAGCTTGATTATCAAATTGAAACCCTTTGACATTCCTTCTGTTACATTTATTTTGTTGGGGTGTTACTATTCGCAAATTCGATTCACGATTGTCAAGTGTATTATGGTCAATGTGGTCAGCCTGTCTTTTATCACCATATTTTAATCCGAGAATTTCTCGATGCATTTTTATTGATGCTTGCTTTCCTTTTACCTTTTTACCATTTCGCACAGCATAGAAACTTTTGATACATGGACTCCAATGGGCATACCACTTATATTTAGATAACCATTCGTAATTTTTGTCATCAACAATTGCAAATTGGCCTTGTGTAAGGATTATTTTTTTCATTATAACTCGATTACCTTTCCTGTTTGAAGTTTTGGATTATGAGTAACCATTATAATCTGTATTCCAAAATCCTTTGATAAGCCTTCAAGCAACAATCGAGTGTTTTCCCAATACTCAGCAGACATACTCTTGAAGGGCTCATCCATTACTATCAATCGCCTCAAGCTGGGCTTCGCTAAGACTAAGCATGAGAGCCTTAGAGCAAAGCCAGCCATCTCACAAACTGCACCAGAGTCACCATTTAACGGGTCTTCCACTTCATGCTCGTCTTTAGTAAGTATTAAAACGGCTTCTGTACGACCACGCTTTTTGTCGAATCGAATATAGAAACCATAATCTTCATCAAAAAATACAGTCTCTAAACATCTACTGACAACTCCCGCAATCTGTTTGTGTGCCCTTTGCTGCACTTGCTCTGCAATTTGTTGAGCAACTTGTTGTGCCTCTTCTGCAAATGTTAAATAGTCCTCAGCATCAATAAGCTTTTGACGCTCATCACTACAACACCTTTCAACAGCTTTAAGCTCATCTAATAAATCATCAACTTTTTCTCTTGCGTCAATCAGATTCATCTTGTAATTCTTTCTCAATCAAAGATGCTCCCGCTTTCCCAATCAAACAATGCTTTTGCACAAATTCCAAAGCTCTTCGCCAGCCAGCTTTATAGGATTGTTTGTCAAAGCTAAAATTAGTAGGATTCTTAACATCTTTATTATATTGTCTCTCACAAAAATTATTCATCAGACCAGTCCTCTTCAAATCGCTCAAACGCAGCATCGAATTTTTCTTTAGAATCTGCTTCTTGTTTTCTCTTTTGTTTTAACATACGCTTAGCGTCATTGAGAGTGCTGCATCCAAACTCTCCTTTTATCTGCTTCATTACTTCTTTTTCAGCACCCTCTGCTTGGTCAGCTTCCTGCTGAGCTGATTCAACTTTCTCTTTGAGCCTAAGATATTCGTCAAGTTTTGCCATAATGTCATCCTTTTTTATCTTTTTTTCAACTCCTGTTCAACAATCTTTTCAATTATTTTTTGTTGTTCTTTCCACTCGGACTGTTCATTTTCGTTATGCCATTCACTAAATTCAGCCCATATTTTTTCCCAGTTCATTTCATTTCTCCATTGCTCTCAAAATAATTTGCTTCGCTTCGTTTGATGTTTTGCCACTGTGTAGAAATTCTTTCATATCAGTTACAAAATCCAACGCAGATTTCCCAAGTTTTCCAAGCTCGTCCATAAATAAAGTCATATCCATATCAGACATCTCCTCTGCCAGTGCTGTGTCCACTGCGTCTAAATGTTTATCTTCTGATGTATCAAGATAATATGGGATAACTTCACCAGATTCTAACAATAAACCAACTTGTGGCTTATAATTAATTTCATCTGACTTTCTTCTCATCAATGTTCCACAATTGAAAATAGCAGTGTCTCCTATTTCAGTAAGAAATCCTTTATGATTATCTCCATACACTACAACATCATACCCTTTCCACTTCCCATCATCGTTATATTCATCTGGTTGTGTTTTTAGTTTACTTTCTAAAGTAGCTTTAGGATATGAATGTCCGGGAATCCAAATATAATCGTGAATAACTGCTATCCAGATGTCACCTTCATCTCTGTCATCTTTACAGCCATTCATCGATTTAATCTCATATCCGGGAGGGAAACCACATAAAATCAAACGATTTTTTCCATCTGTGTTAATAGTCACAACTCCTTCTGGCTTAATACTCTTAATCTTACCAGCTTCTGCTAAAGTCCAATAAGCACTTCTGCGAATATCATCGTATTGATGATTTGGCAAATCATGCTGTCCCGGAATTGCATATCCATTAGGTAAATACTCAATTGCAAAATTTATCAATTCGGGAGAAGCATTCCACCCATCAGCGATTTTCTTATTGCGGTCAAATATATCACCAGCATAAACAACAAGACACTTATATTTTTCCTGCAATTCTCTCACTTCTTTTAATGGTCTTGCTTGTGCCTCCAACCAATCTGGCTCTGCCGAACGCCAAAGAGGTGCTTTCAGTGACAAATGAATATCAGCTAAAAATATTGCTATGACTTTAGCTTTGCTCCGCACAGGGGGCATATTCCCTTCGCAATCTTCTTTATCTCGTCTTGGAGTTCTTTTACGTTTCTTTGGTTTTGACATTTTTCTTGTCTCCTATCTTGAATTGATTCAATCAAATACTCAAGCCTCCCACATTGTGCTGTTAGCTGCTGTGATTTTTCTCTCAGCTTTCCTAAATGTTTAATTGATGGAGGCCTATTCTCCAAAACACTTTGCAAGCTCTCAGCAGATTCAACTAACTTTGAAAGCTTTTCAACTGAAATCGCTATTTCTTCGTATTTCTTCCCTGTAGACATCGCTTTTGAGCCGTCTGAGACTAAACCTAAGCGATTTTCTCGTATAGATGCGTATTTTGCTACTAAATTCAGCTTTTGCTCGATTGTGGAGCGTTTCTCAACATTTGCTTGATATTGCTCTTGTAATTTTTCTACTTGTTTAAGCTCAGCATCTAAAGCTTTAACATAAAATAACTCCTTCTTATCTTGTGTAGCTTTCTTCAAAGCTTTCTCTGTCACTTTAATAATAGTACCCGTGTCTCGTATCTCAGTTGCAATCTTAGCTAATGTACTATCAATTATTTCAAGATTGACTATCGAATTTAACTGGCGGGATACTTCACCAGCAGTTTCACAAAACCAAAAGGGTAGGGTATGCTGCTCTTGAAAATTGATTTCAGATACATTCATTATTTCTGCTATATCTCTTGGCACATCATTTCCAAATGCAACAAATGGTTTTGATTTACCACTGAGTCTATACGAATTGACGCTTTTGTTACGAATACGAATGACTTTCTTATTATCAATAGACAGTCGGACTTTTGCTTCATCAGAGTCCCAATTTATATATTTATCACCCGCGGGTTTGTTCAACATAACCCATCGCAAAGCACGCAGCAACCAGCTTTTGCCTCTGTAACTCTTGCCAATGATAGATGTAACAGTTGGACTGAATTCTACATCGAGCTTTTCGTTTGAACCAAAACCTCTTATTTGAATTTTTTCAATTATATTTATATTATTTCCCATCTTGCACCTAACACAAGAAAATCAGATGTGCCAAAAACAAGCTTTCTGATTTCGTCTTGTTTCCTGATTTGGACTTTAGCATAATCAATATATCCTTCATTATCAAACTTGCCAAGACGAGCGATTATTTCTGCTCTCGTCCATTGCTCAATGAGTTTCAACAATTCTCTTCTTTGTTGTAATGCTTCCGTTCTTGTCATTTTAATTCCATCGGCCAAAAGTCTGATGAAAGATTTCCCAAATATGTTTCCGCATGATTTTACGGCGATGAGTCTCCATAGGATAATAAATCATGCGTTCTAAAAATCCAATTTGGGCAATAGCTTTGGCAAGTGCAATTTTCTTGCCCACAATTTTATTGTATTCATCTAAAGGATTCTGCCTTGCAATTGCACAAGCTATTTCTCGGCCCTTATTGAAAATTATACAAGCAGTATCAATAAGCTCTTTCTTATTGTATCGCCTTCTCTCATTACGATTCGTTCTCCGAAATACAATATCCAAAATAATGAGTAGATTTCCTTCAGCTCTTACTTCAACTTTCATTTTATTAATCTCCTATAACCTTTGTTTTCTGAGTAGGTTCACAAATTCTCTTGCATCAATTTCTATCGCACCAAGTTTTACAGCTTCTCGGCGTTTGTTAATAGTCAAGTCATAATGAGGCATTGTTTTATGTTGATACCAAATTCTTTTCAAACCAAGACATGCAGCAAAAACATGAAGCTCTACAACAGTATCAGCAACAAGGTGGCAACCACGAGGATACTTCCAATTCTTGTTCATAAGAGTTGTCATAATTGGGTCAACATAAACACTCATTTTATTTTATTCCAAAAGATATTTTATATGTTCTGGAGACACAACACGGAAAAATTCATTCAAAGTAGTCACAAAGATTTTCTCTATGCGACCATCGAGCTTAAAAGTAAATCGCATCGAAGGAATGCAATTATGCAATGGAGACAAACCACCCAAATATCTTTTCAAACCAACAGGCATTGCAATCAAAGTCTCTTTATAATCTCTTTTGGTAATAAGTAACCACCACGCTGTTCCCGCTTCCTCATGCTGTTCTATTGCTTGTTGAATAAATTTCAAATAAGGTTGCTTTGTTTCGTTTGGAAGCTTATCAATCAAATCGAAATAGGAATTTCTGCCGTAACCTTTCTTGATTTCGATAGTGCATAAATCAATCAAAGGCTGTCCAACAGGGTCAGTAGCTTGCACGTCACCATATTGATTCTTTGTTCCCCGTCCTCTCTTGCTGCGGGTAGTTGCTCTTGCTCCACTCCCAGCAGTTCTCCAGAATATATCATCTCTTTTGCCATGAGTCCACCAGAGGCTGAGTTGTTTGCAAATAACACGTTCGAATTCACCACCCTTCTTTGGACTTCTACGCTTTTTCTTTTTCATTTTGCTCATTATATCTTCCCGTCATTTCCAAAACCAAAATGCTTTTGCATTTACTACATATCATTTTTGGAAGCAATACAAGACTTGGTATGTCACCAAATAATTCTTTGAAAGTTCCTTCTTTGAATAGCTTGCATTTATCACAACCAAATTTGATGATTTCATTCTCATCATTCATTCCCATTTTATCTTCTCCTTCCAAAAGGCATTCTGTCTTGTATTGATTCCATTCCCAACAATTTTGTTACTTGCTTCCATCCTTGCTCAGACAATTTATTTCGTCTGATTTTGAATCGCTGCGTCCCTTTCATAGGTAATATTACAAGTTCTTGATTATTGTCACTTATATCATTACCTGCTGGTGACTTAATAGCTTTATAAGCTTTAGAATCTGGATTCAATTTGTCATTCAAAAATTTGATTGCAGTTATTTCTCCAACTCCTTGTATTCCCTTAACATTGTCTGTCGTACATCCCGCAAAGGATTTCACTAAACCCCAAAGCATAGGCTCAATTCCATATTGTTTTTTGAATCCTTGCAAAGTCAAATGCTTATTTGTTTGAGGATTATAACACGAAATATTACTATCAATGCACTGATACAAATCCTTATCAGCAGTAATTATTATGGCTTCATCTGTTGTTTCAATTGTATAAGAAACAATTGACGCCATAACATCATCACTTTCGTAACCCCTCTGGACAAATACATTTCTGAATCCTATTGTTGGCAAGTAAGTCGTGCGGAGTAACTTCATCTGTTTTTTGAATGCTCTGTAAAATTCAACCTCTGCCTCAGTGTATTCATTTTTTTGTCTATTAGCTTTATACTCTGGGTATATCTCTAAGCGTTTGTTTGTCCTGCTGTCCCAACAAAATATGAAATTGGAAGTGTTAAATAAATCTTGGAATGACGATAGTGACTTTAAGAACCCATATATTACACCAGTTGCACTTCCATGATAACTCAGACCTCCCGTACTGTGCAATGCTCGGTGACAAAGATAATCGCAATCAAGCAATAAATATTTTCTACTCATTTTTCCCCTTCGAGCATTTTCCCTTCAAGCAGTCGGGGCAGGGCATATCTGTATCCACAATTCCACCACTTAAATCATCTACTACAGAGGCCTTTGAGTCCCCGGTTCCTTTGCAGGTCTCACAAAGTTTCAATTCACGTATTGCGTCTTTCCGGCCATGTTTGACACCATGAATGAAAGCCATCATAAAAGCAGGCTTCCAAACGTGCTCAACTAAAAAATTACAATGCTTATTCCCAATATCCAAATAATATTCTTTTTGTTCTGATGTTAATTCACTCATTATGAAATCTCCTAATTTTCAATTCTATGATATAATTTCTTTGCTTTCAAATAAGCTTTACGAGCTTCTTTGGCTGTGTTAAAATAACCAAGATAGATTCTCTTGCCATAAATACTTATTGCAGCTTGATATTTCTTATCCCTATTATTCCACCAATAGCCTTTCCGATTCTTTTGATTCCATTGATTCTGATTCCCATCCACAATTCTCAGATTGCATTCACGATTATCTAAAGTCTTATGATTTATATGGTCAACTTGTCTTTTATCACCACGTTTTAATCCAAGGATTTCTCGGTGCATACGAATTGGAATCCGTTTGCCATTCTTATTTACACCATTTCTTATTGCATAAAAATTATGACCGTCCCAATGTGCGTACCATTTGTACTGGTTTAGCCATTTACAATTCTTGCCATCTACAATTGTAAACTGGCTTTGTGTAAGAGGAATCTTTTTCATTCGTAACGCCTTTTTCTTTTGATAACACAGGCTTCCTCAATTTCATTCCATACGTCACCAACAAGTTCATGCAAATCTTTTTCAAGACCTTGCTGCTCAATAAGCCTGATTATTTTCTTTTTTGAACCTTTAATGCCAAGACCTTTTGCTTTTATTTCGTCACCCTTCACCCAGCATTTCTCATCAAGCAAATAATCGACACAGCTTCCAACATCGTCTATTCCAAATGAATGATAAATGGGTATTACCACTGTACGGTCTCGCCCAGTTATTCGATTTTTCTTAACTCGTATTTTACAATCAACTCCCAGTTGACGTTGCTTACCTTTAACTGATTTCTTGATTTGTCCCGCAACACTCGATAATATCTGAAGGCAAGCGTAAAATTTTAGAGCGTATCCTCCAGAATTAGTTTTAGGTGACTCGAACGGCATGGCATTCATTTTTGCTCTTGTCTGACTTATAACAATCAGAATTGAACCACTTTGCTTCAATTTTTTTCCAATGACCCTACGCAACATTGATGAATTGACTTTCGCTTTGCCATCACCATAAGAACCTTTTGACTCCTTACCTGCCCGTCTTGCTTTTTTATTTGAATCAAACTTGTCACCCTCTGCCTCAGATGATAAACTATCCATCGAATCTTCAATATAAATAAATGGCCTTCCATCTTTAATTGCATCATCAACATTATAATAAAAATCCTCGATAGTCTCAGAATATACAGGCTCACCTTTGCACATTCTTGGGGCTTCCATTTTAGCAGCAACACACTTGCCAAAGAAATGCTCTATGCTCATCAATGCACCATCTTCTGAATTATCATAAATGAATCTATAATCTTTGAAATTGGGATTGATTGAAGCTTCTGCTAAACAAGTCAATGAAAGCCAAGTTTTACCGCTTGTTGAATCACCAACTAAGAAATAATATCGACCTTTAATGAAACCACGCTCTGGGTGCCCTGTGCAAGCAAGGTTCAAAAGTGTGCTGCCAGTCGATAGAAAATCTTTAGCTGTCAGTGTTTCTTTTTTGCGTTTCTGTGTTAGCATTTTTTTGACATCATCAGTTTTCATTTTCTTTTTCTTCATTTTCCACTTCCTCTGGTTCCGGTTTTTCCCGGCATTCAGTTTCGTGATTTTCTACATCTGATAATTGCTCATCAAAAGTTTCACCTTGTCCCACATATTCACAATAATTGCACATTACAATTGGCATGGCTTCCCCTTCATCTAAAAAACTTATAGCTTTTTTAATGAGCCAAGTGAAAATATTATCATGTTCAAATTCTGGATTTTCTGCTTTCTCTTTCTTGAATTGTTTTGCCTCTGGTGACAGGAACATACCAACCCAGCCATAACTATGCAATCTTTGCCAACTCTTGAGACACTGTTTTGCTGATTTCAATTCAATTCTCATAATTCAATTCTCTATATAAATAATAATATTATAATTCCAAAATTAAATGGCTGATAGTTCCAATTTTAAGGAAGGGCTATTTCACACCATAATTATAATTTATCCACCTATCAGCCATTATTCGCTTATTTATCTACACAAATTGACTTTGCCCAACTAATCGGCATCGTCACATTTGTCCCAGCGGGGACAATCTGCACACTCTTTCAGTTGGTCAGTGTCTTTGCCAAAAGTTCCACCACCGGGACACTTCTTACCACCGCCACTTTTGCCTGACTTTTTGTCTTTCTTATTAGACTTTTTGTCTTTCTTGTCCTTCTTTTCAGGCTCAGGCTTAAGGTCAGCAAAAGCGACATCGTCCATAGTATCGCCATCGTCAAATTCGACATCTGCTGTCTCATCGTCATCATCAACACTGGTTAGCTTCCCGTGGAAATCTTCGTCATCAACTTCGACTATGACCCTGCTGCCTTTTTCCCAATCGTCATTGTCGCCATCTCCATCACCTGAGTTATCATCATCTTCTCCCTGAACCTTTTCACGTTCCTTGTTGGACTTTTTACCTTTGTCTTTCTTGTTCTTTTTGTCTTTCTTGTCCTTCTTGTCATCATCATCATCGTCTTTAGTTTGAAGGAAGATTTCCTTCAAATCATCGTAGTCTTTGATAATGAGAATGTCATCGAGGCAAGTTGTCTGCTCAAGAATGTCCTCATCGTAGTCATCGTCACGTGGTTTGAAATTGATGCTTGAAACTTCGTAAAAGCTTTTGCCGCCGAAGCTCTTTTCATCAACACCACACTTCAAAGTAAAACCGTTTTCAAGCTCAGCAAATTTCTCGTAACCATCATCTTCGTCTGAATTCTGAATCTCTTTGTCGAGCCGTTTGCCAAAGAGATGGAATGAAATCTCCCATATCTGAACACCCTTATTTTTCTCTTTGGTGTTAATAACATTGAAAAGCTGCCTTTCTTTTGGTGCCAAATCTTTGATAAGGTCCTCATCTGCATTTGAATCTTTTGCCAACTTTGCTCGATGCTCACAAATCGGACAAGGGTCGCCGCATGTCTTAGCAAGGCAGATATACGAAGTTGAATCAACACCAATACCACGGTGAACCCAGTATGTACGCTCGTAATGAAGCTGACCTTTGTCAGCCCACGGGTTGTCCTCACCGACTTCATAGGGAATGATGTCAAGACGCACAGCTTTGTCACTCTTTAATGCGAATTGCTTCACATCATCCGGCATCTCAAAAGCTGTATTATCAAAACCAGTCTTGTGCGTCTCAGCCCTCTTCTTTGCAGCAGCGGATGTACTGCGTTTGTTCCTTTTTTCTTTTTTCTTCTTGTTACTCATTGTTTTGGCTCCTTCTAATTTTCAATTTCATTTTCGTTATCTCGAACACTATTGATGATTTCGTTTTGTCTTTTGAAAGCCTCCTTTCCTTTATAAAATCCAAACGTGCCTAACTTCACACAAAGAAAGGCAAGAAGTGGAAGCACAATAATTGCACCTAATGCTATTAAAATATAATTGAGCATAGTCATTATCTCTTTTTCTTCTTTGGTGATATTTTAGTTTTGCTACGTGCTGCTTTCTTTTGCAACTGCTCTATAACTTCCTTTATGTCACTCGAAGCAACATGAGGAATTGCAAAATAAGCTTGGCCATGCAATTTAACAGCTTCACTCAATGCCCTTTTCCGATGCTCAAAAGCATTGACATAAATCTGTAAAGCAGATACTAAGTCCTGAGCTTCATTGTATTCTTTCTGAGCTGCTTGATATTTTGACCTTGTCAAAAGTTTATGAGAAATCTGTGTGGCCGTGGGTTTAGCTGGCAAATCATATCTATCAGGCTTTCTACCAATCCGCAAACTCTCTTCTGCTGCTGCTAACTCAAGTTTCGCTTTCTCTTGACTTAAAACACGCTTGGCATCCTTCAATTCTTTGCAATAATGAACATATAAAAACGAATGCTCTGCAACTTGTTCTTCCAACCGATTCAAGTCAATATAAAAAATGTCAAATTCTTCCTCAGTTTTCATTGTAATTTAACCTTTCAAAAATATACTTTCACATACATATTATCGCAAAAAATCTCTGTAACTCGTAAAATATTTTTTCAGTCCTTTGCACCCTCAATGACTTCATAACACGCCGCAACCAATCCAGCCATCTTAGAATCGTAAAAGTTATCACGGAATACATCAATAATTATATATGCACGTGCAGCAAAGTTACCTGCTTTCAACAATTCAGTCTTGCAGCAAGCTAACACTAACCAGCGTATCTGCTCAGCATCTTCACCCTCAGTCGCTTTGAGAATCTTTGACATCATCTGCCAAGTTGTTTTTGATTTCTGATACAACAAAGCTCTGACAATCTCAAACGCTTGAAGCTCTGTCGTTGCTGGTATAATTGCATTGAGCATATCTTTCTTATTTTTCAAAAGGATAATACTGTTCAAGAAAACTAATGCTTTGCGAGCAGAGCCATCACTATTTGCAATAATCTTCTCAGTGACTTCATTAGGCATCTCTTTATCTTCTTTCTTGCAAATACAATCAAGCACTTTAAGAACTGCATCATCACTCAAAGGTTTAACTGCAAACTCGGTAGCTCTGTTCCTAATTTCTGCTTTCAACTTCCGTGGATGTGTGGTCGTAAAAAGAAAATAAACATGACTTGGACATCCATCTTCAAGAATTTTCAAAAATTCGTCTTGAGCATCTGAAGTCAGCTTGTGACATTCATCAACCAAATACACTCGACATTTGCTTCGCATTGGCGCTTGGTGTATCCTATCTCTGATTGCCCGCACTTCTTCAATTTTACGTGGAGCAGCTTCAATAAAATCTTGCCTACCACATTTCAATTTCCTTCGTACAATTCTTGCAAGTGTCGTTTTGCCACAACCAGAAGGACCCATAAATAAAATAAAATGTGGAATCTCATCATTGTCAACTGCTGCTTTTAATATTTTTAGAGTTGCCTCTTGACCTATTATTTCATCAAAGTCACTTGGTCGGTATTTTTTGTATAGTTCTTCCATTATCTATTCCTTTAATTAATGATTATTAGGATTTGCTATTCCAATTTCTTGGCATTGGTCACATTTATCTTTTGCAGGTGAATCACAACAAGGCACTTCTTTTTTCTTTTCAACTTCCTCAGCTTGAACACATTTTAACATACCAACAACTGAAGTACCCAAACTTTCAAGAGTAACTCTCGTTAAAGCACAAATGCCCTGCCTATTGGATGGACATTTGAATTCTCTGCAATTAACAGACATTGCTTTCTTGTGGCAACCAGTTGTTTCAATCGTTTCTGTTTTCTGAATATCTGCTAACAAACTGATTGCAGCTTGTAAATGAGAGCTGTAACCACCTTCGCTTCCTTCTTCAAAATTGCATTTCTCTGCATCGCTCTTGTATTTCATATCGGTTATCATCCAAGTGAGATTATCAACAAGACGCTTTTTTTCTGTGTCATTAAAAATCATCTAATCATCCTTTCTGAGCTTGCTCAATATCGTAAAGCTGACCGATTAATGTTCTCCTGCTGCCGTCTTTTATATATCCGATTGCAATATCTAACGCCTTCTTCTGTCTTTTGTTCTCGGCGACCTGCACTACAAGTTGGGCTTGAAGTTTTTTGATTTGCTTTTTATCACTACTCATATTTCTATCTCCTCTTTTTCATACCAATTTCCGCCAACGGGACAGACTCCAGCCTCTACACGCAGAGGAACAATTATCCAATCCCAATGTTTTTTAATATCCTCATAAATAACTTGTTTAACAATATCTAAATAGTCTTTCTTCTCATGCTTGTGAATGTCACCAACAATGCTATCGTGAATTTGGCCTACAATCCGTGACCTCATTTTATATTTTTGCATTTGCTTTTGAATTTGTATCAAACACCAGAGCAGCCAGTGAAAAGCTGAACCTTGTATTGGATAATTGATTGCTTGCTTCCTATCAAGATTTCCCTCAATTATAAATCCAGTAAGTGTTCTGAAAAAACCATTCTCTTGATAAGCTTCCCACCAATCTTTCTTCCATTGATTATATACTTTGAATCTTTTATTCCAAAAGTCATGCTCAATTTCTTGTATATGTTTTTCAAACGTCCCAGCTTTTGCATCTTCGTCTGGGTTGCAAGCACCCAATTCATAAATACCCATTGTCTCTAAATGACTATATAAGTCACAACCTGTTGCTTCAACTACCAATTTGAATTCTTCAATTGCTTTCCATAAATCAGGTGCACGATTTTTATACCAGTCACCATAAAACTCTGCAAAAACAAATCTGTTTTTTCCAGCATCACGCATCCAATAAGTGACTTGATTCTTTTTAAGCATATAAATTTCAGCGGCCATGTCTCTGTGCATATCTAATTTTGGATTCTCGATATACTTAATCATCTGTGGGTCGTGATGATAACAAGTTGCATTACAAATTTCGGCTCCCTTAAAGTCAATTTCCATAATTTGATGATGTTTACGAGCAACAAAAGCTCGTCTAATGAGTTTCGCAATCTCAGGGTCTTTCACTGGAATGTTTGTAAAATTCGGATGGTCACTACTGCCCCGATATGACCGTGTTTTATTTAGTGGAAAAAATGGATGCAGAAAACCATCTGTTGTCTCTCGTAATATATTCCGCAGGTAAGTGCTCCTTGCCTTTTTCAACTTTTCAAATCTCAAATAATTATCAACAAATTTCAAACCAGTTGACTTCAAATTTATTTCATCTGCTGATGGTCTCTGTTCTATCTTAGTGCGGGAAAGGCAGGGATACTTCATTACATCAAAAAGAATTTTGGCCAGTTGTTCTCTGCTGCCAAGATTCGTTTTAGCACCATACGTTTTCTTCCACAAGTTGTAAACTTTGTATTGCTTGAGGCTATCTGATAACTCATTAATTTGCATACTCGTATCGTGAATTGCTTGCTCAAGGTAATCGGTATCTATTCGTATACCATTCGCTTCAACTTGAGACAGAGCAATACAGCCATCATGCAATAATTTATACGCTTCGTTGGTTATTGGTCTCATTTCTTTTCCATCAATACAAGTAACATTGCACATAAGATTATTGTCTCATTGCAATATCCTATCAATGATTTTCTGGAAATGCTTATCCTATCATCCTTTTTTTTCTCTAAATTGGATAAAGTTTTTGTTGCATTTTCCATTCGCTTTTCAACATCAATTCTTTTTAATGTCATTTTCTTTTCTCCACAAGTTTAATCTGTTTCATTGCAACCCAATACTCTAAATAACTATCGAGACCACCATATAATAACAAGTCATTCAAATCCAATTCATGTATCCGATTAAATTTACTTCCTTTTTTTTGCTTCAAAAATGGCTTTATGTGAGCATCATAATTCTCTTGACCTAATCTAACAAAAGCTTGAAAAGAAAGACCTGTGGTCTCTGAAGTATTATCGAGCACGTGAGCTGCAATCATTGTATCCCAATACCAATTTTCGACCTGATGTCCTAACTTACTCATTGTCCACCGGTTTTCAAACTGCAAATTAGATGCTATCTTTGGCATCGGTGACTTTAATAGCTCACTTGTTGCATCAATAGCTTCACTCTGCCAAGGGTATGAGATTGTTCTCCTCCCCCTCCAGCAGACGGCACAGCTTACTATCTCAGTTCCTTCACCATCTGGCTTGAGACAATTCGTTTCATAATCTGGTGCGACTGCTCCACCCTTCTTTATCATCTCCCTGAGTATCTTCGCAGCTTGTGAAGGCCTTGTGATTATCTCGATTTGTTTCTTATAGTCTGGGACTTCATCCCAAGGTTTGCTCTTTGCTTTACTAACTGCTAAGCTCAAATGCTTTTTGAACATTCTGCCGAGAAAATCATCACCTGTTTGCAATATATATGATGGATTAAATGTAGGCACAATCCAAGCATTTGGTTCTCTACAAGGGATACAATAACCACACCATCGAGAAATCTTTCCTACATCATCTTTGTATATCTCTGATAGAAGTGACTTGCAAGCAATCTCACCCATCAGCAAGATTACATTGGGTTCACACTCTTTAATCGTCCTCATCAAATTAGGTCTGCAAGCTTCTATCATATTATTATCTGGTCTTTTGTTATACAATGGATGACAAATAATTGCATTTGTTTTAGTACAATCAATATCTAAATCAACACCAAAAGATTTCAAAATTCGTCTTATGTATTTTCCTAATTTACCTTTTTTATGCAATTGTGTATTGTCTCTATCTTCATTGTCATCGGGAACTTCAGCAACCACAAGTATTTTCTTTCTACCCTTACCAGTTGGAACCATCTTTGGTGACTTACAATGCCTGAATAAACCACATGAGCCACAGTGAGGCAAATATCCTGTCTTTCGTCTGCTCTGTATTTTAGATGTAGAAAAGAAACCCTTCATATTTTGTGATACAATCCTTTCGCTTTCAAATAAGCAATACGAGCACCCTTAGGTGTGTTAAAACAACCTAAGTGCATTACTTTGCCATTCACTTTTATATATGCTTGATACCTATTAGCTTGATTATCAAATTGAAACCCTTTGACATTCCTTCTGTTACATTTATTTTGTTGGGGTGTTACTATTCGCAAATTCGATTCACGATTGTCAAGTGTATTATGGTCAATGTGGTCAGCCTGTCTTTTATCACCATATTTTAATCCGAGAATTTCTCTTGACATAGAAATCAGATGTCGTTTGCCTTTTTCTCTTTTGCTACTTCTCACAGCATAAAAACTTTTATTACCCCAAGTTGCACACCATTTCCATTGGTTCAACCATTCGTAATTCTTGTCATCAACAATTGCAAATTGGCCTTGTGTAAGCAAAATTCGTTTCATTTTATTTATCACTACCCCACTTAAACCATCCTTCGATACACAGAATAAAGAAAATGAAATCTTTTAACAGCAAACTCAATACATCTGTACTCATATGAACAATGGCACATAGAATATTTGACACCAACCAAATAAGAAAACACACTCTAAGCTTCCGATTGTTAAGGATAACTCCCAACACAGCAAGTATCAAAGCAATCGTGCCAATTATTTCAATCATCCTTATTCACCTCTAATTTACCTAAAACTGTGACATAGGTAAACTTGCCGCCCTTGACTTTCAAACGATTCGCAGATACTTCACACTCATTGTAATGCTGAACAAGCTCTACCAATAACTTCGGTGGTATAGTGAATCGCAAAGAGGCACCATCATATTTTGATTTCTTAACTTCAGTGAACCAGCCATAAGAACCTTTGCCTGTAATTTTGAATTTTCCTTTCTTGATGTTTACAATCACATTGTTGCTCTCGGTATTTTCAGATGAGAATATCTCAGCTTTTTCAACTGCATCTTTCAATCCCTTTGGCAGCGACAATGGGTCACCCTTCATCTTCAACACTTCTGATATGTCATCAGTAGGATAATCTTCAATGAAATGTTGACAGCTAAGAATCAAACCATCAGAGTTCTTGAAGTGAACCCAGCGTTTCGTTTCACTAAATTTTATCATATCTAATGACACGATATGCTTCAGTGATTCCTTCCTTATCAATATAGGATTCTCAACATCAGTCTTTATCTTGTATCGTGTCACTTGATGATTGTCACAAGCTTCAATAAATTTTGAAGCAATATGCACACAAGTCATTGCAAACTCAGATTGATTAGTTCCCGCACAAGGCTGCACAATTGCAATTGCGTCTGCAAAATCATCAGGAAGTTTCTTCCACTTCTTTGGTTTGTCAACAGCATCAATAGGCAGTGTAATGTCTTGCTCCATGTTTATTCCTGCCTTTCGTTGCTTGCCTTTTATAAGCAATATATTATCGACAAGAGAAATCTCTAATTCATCCTCTTGCAACTTCCTGATTATAGAAATGAATGGCATCGCGGGAACAGCTCCCTCAATATCTAACAGTGACTTTTGTGAACAGGCAATCTCACCATTGTATGTATTGATTGCTTTGTCTTTGAAAATAAAACAAGATGATTGCTCGATAATTTCTTTTGCCGATAAACCTGGCAAAACTGATTCCAATTGTTTCAAAAACTCTTCGCGGTTAATTCTCATTTTTAATTCCTTAAAATAAATTTGGTCGATTATCTTTTGTAAATTGCTGTTTATTTTCCGTATATTCTAAATAAGGAACAGTAGCATAGGCCCAAACATGACAAGACCAAACACAGATTCTTGCTAATTCTGGATTATTCCTTACTTTCACATCTTTCATTACAAAAACTAATTGTTTTACATCACGTAAAATATTTATTCTTTCCAAAACATTTTCTACATCGTCTTCCACCCCTACATAAATGTACCATCTCGTTTGCCAATCTTTCAACCCATTCCTTCGCATTATTTTCAATGCTCTTTTTACTGATTTTCTATATGAAATATGGTCAAAAGCAAATCTGATTTTTCCGGCACCACAATAGGACAAAGAAAATAACTCTCGACAAATCTTATCAGTCAAAAGACGATGGTCAAGTCCTTGGTTAAAATCGACTCTTAATTTTTCCTTTTTAAGTTGCCCGGCAATCTTGAAGAAATGCTCTGGAGCTGCAAGAATATTATTATCGAGAAGTAAAATATCTCTCGTCTGACCATCCCATAAATCATAGATGTCACTAACTACATGAATTTTACCTTCCTTCTTTGGTACAATGCAAAAGTAACAATTTCTTATACAACCTCTCGTTGCAAACCCAAGATTGATTTTTGGTTTGATTTTTTCTATATTTACTGGCAAGTGTTTTTTCAAAATATAACCACTACCCCCAATCTCTGCAATGCCCTTCCACTTTCTACAACGATGCTTATTATAATCAAACACACAAGAGACATAGATTTTATCATAAGCATCTATAAAAGGCAAAAGTGATTCGTCTTGTATCTGATAAACCTTGTCACCTTGTTGCTCATAGTAAACGCGAAGTTTTTCCAATGCAAGATTTGGAATTGTACTATCAACATTTACCAATAATATTTTCATTGTATAATCCCCAAACAAAACGAAAGACCAAATATTAAATTCTGGTCTTTCGTAAAGTAATAATGAAAGGAAGAAAACGGTTACTTTTTGGCGTAATATAGACCTTTGTCATTCTTTCTGATAACGTCAATACCTTTGACACTTTTCAAATAACCGGGAACCTTGGGAATACTTCTCCCCATACTTCCGGAATCTTTATCAGGGAATCTTTTCTTCAACAAAGATAAAATTTTCTTCTCCGAAACTGGCCCATGTTCTTTGATAAATTCCAACACCGACATTATAATACCCGGCTTTTTCTTCTTATCCGATGCAGCGACTGCTTTTTTATCCTGCTTTTTTGCCTTTGATTTATCAGCATTCTTCTTAGCTGCTACCTTTTCATTCTTCGCTGTTTTCGATTTCTTTTCCTTATTTCTTGCAGCAACTCTTTTCTGTGCACTCGTGACATCTTTTGCCCTTCGCTTGTCAGCGGCAATGTCATCAACATCAATCACAATGACTTTGTGGCCTTTATTCTGTGCTCTCAGAATCTCATTGACTTTCTTGAGGTTCTTTTTGTCAAGCTCAGCTCCTTCAATGACTGTGTCCAGCTTTTCGAGTTTCTTTGTCAACTTTGCAGCATTCCAATTGTGAGCAGTTTTGAAGCCTAAGGCTTCATAAATCATCCTTGCTCTGGTTAGTGAAACTTTTCCTGAGAATTTCTTTGCCATCTTTTTGTTCCTCTCTAAAATTAAAATTTTTGTTTACTTTTTCACTTAATTATTTTTACTTCCTCACCGAATTGATTGCAAACCTCGGTCATTGTAACTTCACGAATTTGGCATTTTTGTAGAAAACACCCATGAATAAATACCACCTTACCTCTGCTAAGAGTTTGATTACCTTCACCAGCAAGAGCTTGAATTACAGTATCGTTACGGTAATTACGGGTTTGATAGTTATCCACCAAAGGAAACACACATTCGGTTTCAACTACTATATATTGTTTTCCCCATTCAATACCATAATTAAGACTTTCGTGAGCTAATTTCCCATGTATGACACTTACTGCATAACTCCCATCTTTGATTGTTACAATATCACCCTTTTTCATTTTATTTTCCTCTCAATCTACGATATTCTTTTTTGATTTCTTCTTTATCATTTACCCATCGGCTGCTTGTAGCAACTGTGAGAATCTCATTCAAACTTTTACCATCTGAAACCAAATCCTCAACAAAATCTTGCACTGTTCTATTTTTCATGCTCCCCCAATTTTGCTTTCGCTGCTAAATGATACTGACCTTGGAAATGATTAGCTCCTTTGATATGCTTCCCACAGATGTGACATTTGTTTTCAATTCTTATCATTTTATTTCCACAACACCATTTCACGTAAGGCTTTGAACCCGGCTCACGATGACGAATTACCACTTGCTCACATACAGTACAAAAATAAATCTTCTTTACTGGCAACCGCTTCTCAGCTAATCCCATTAATTGTGTCTCATAACTGTCGAATGTTTTTATTTTTGAATTCATATCACTCCCAATAAATAAGCTGTTTTAACTTACACCATATTATCGCAAGGAATCGGGCAAGGTCGGGCATAATTCTTCCCATTTTGTAAAAAAATTTCAGAAACAACTACGGATAGCAGGATTGCTGAGAGCCAAACAGCCAGCCACATGGACACATTGACTTGGATGAAACTCATCATCATTAAGTGACACCCAATTCAAACGCGTAATTCCCTTTTTCTTTTCACTCTCCGTTTGATTAATTCCAATCATTCCTCTCACACTATCAATCTTTCGCCTATCATCTGAGAAATTGCCCATCTTCATTGTGCCCCTATCATAAGACGCAGCGTCAGATTGAGTAGCTGTTATCAACAGACAGTGACGGCGTTGACTCAATGCCCGCAGACGTTTCCACGTTTCATTTATACAGTCTCGACCTTCGAACTTCAGGTATTGCATTTTCAAAATATCAGCGTAATCAATCACGACTATGTCTGGTATCCAATCACTTCTTTCCCAATCTTGTAGAATACTCTCGATTCCATCGACACTGAGAGTTGAATTGAAATGACATGACAACTTGAGGTATGTTTCATTGCTCTTGACTTTTTTCAGCATTACCTTGTCACAAGCTTTCTTTGCTTTTCTCCAACTCAATTTTTTAGTAAAGTCTCTTTCATCTTGTTCCAATTTTATTCTGTCTTTTTTATCTCTCCAGATTTTTATTGGATAATCTATCTCTTTCGGATAACGTGGTTGTTTAGATGCTCTTATCATCAAACGCCTCATTGTCTGATTTTGACCCATATCACCAACTTCAAACATTGCAACTCGTTTTCGTTGTGACATTCCTTGATAAGCCATTTCTTGCAACCAGAATGATTTTCCCACGCCTTTCTTGCCCATAAATCCAATAAATGACCCACGTTCAAGAGAATCCCCAAAAAATTCACCGAGAGCACCCGGAAATTCAATCATTGTTTCGTTCTTCTCGACATCAAGGGCTGAGCGAATTGCATCTTCATCTTGCAACACGTCAATGCCTTCACCAACTCCCATCTCGATTTTACTATAACTGACTAACCTATCGTGAGCTTTGTCCGGATGAGCAGCAGTTAAATCAGATTCAACCTCCTCAATTAGATTCTCCATCTTGACTTGATTAAAATGGCGGGCAGCAATATCAATTATGTAATCACTGTTACTCTCAGATTTCAAATCTTCATATTCGTCACTCAATGATGCGAGAAATTTGTCCACAAGATTTACATTCGTTTTGTCTTTTGTTTTTTCAGACCAAGTTTCAAATAGACTTTCGATATGCTTCATCGGAGCTTTGTCATACCGCTTGTAATAATTTAAGCACCACTGAGCGACTATATTAGCCCATTTGGAACGAAAAGCTCTGGGCTGCCATTTTGTATTGATTCGACCCAATACAACAGCGTCAACAATCATCCCGATGAGGACTCGTCTTTCTGCATCACTATTCTTTTTATCAATTCTCACAATATAAACCTTTATTTTATTGAGCCTTAGTTTTCCTCTCCATAATCAATTGAGACTGATTTATGCTTTTTTCCATTTTTGTCAATCCATGATTCTTCTTCCATCTCAAAATCATCTTTTTCATTTAATTGAGGATTTGTTTTGTTATTTATATTATTATCTATTGCAACAGCAGTATCTAAGACTGCTGTTGCTTTACTAATATGTAGATAATTTAATATATAGGCTGATATACTTTTTGATATATAGATATTTCGCTTATTAGCTCCCAGAAGTTTACACTTTATAAAACCACTTTTCTCAAGTGAATTCACCCATTTTGAAATTGTCATCCTATCCACTTGGAAAATCTCAGCCAAGTAAATGTTGCTTGCCCAGCAGTGGCCTTTACTATTGCATAAGTTGATTATCACACCCATTAGCAATTTTGCATTTGCCCTCAAGTTTTTGCAGTGTAAAACTTTGTTGGGTATAATAATGAAATCCAGTTTTTTATTTTCCAATCTAAAGCTCCTTTTCAAATATCAAGAGAATTTCTGCACAAGCATATTATCGCTCAAAATAAGTGTAGCTCATAAAAAATTCCATCAAATACTTAAACCAACTCTATAACAACGATTTTAAGACGCACAGCAAGCCCGTCAGTCGATTTTCGTATAAATTAGTATAATTATACTAAATCTCAAGTATCACCCGTTGGGCACGCTCCTGAGCCCTTATTCCAACACCTCTCGTCTCAAGCGTTCTATGTTCTCTCTACTTTCATCTGCTGCATCTTTCTTATCGAGCACTACGTTATAAGTATCACCGGGAAAGACTGACAGGTCGTTAACCAATCGTCTTGCTCGTTTCTGTGCCTCTGGTTCATTATCAAAACAAATTGCTCTGACCGGATATTTCGCCATGCGTAAAAGCTGTTCTTGTGAGTAACCGGAGCCAAATGTAGAGACTGCTCCCGGGCCAATTCTCCAAGCATTTATTGGTCCCTCATTTACAATGATTGCATGCCGGGCAAAATCTTCACCATAAAGCAATTCTTTGTGAGGAATTGCTTCTTCATCGAGACCTGCACTTACATATCTTGCAACTTTTGGATTACTTGAAATCGAGCGGGTTGTCCAGCTAACAATTTCTCCATGATAATAAATCGGAATCCATATACGCCAAGATAATTTGCTTGTGATTGTGATTCCCCATATTTTCCAGATGCGTTCTATTTCTCTCCATTTGAATTCTCTATTATGCAAGTATTTTTTATGAGCTGAATGAAGCCTTTGTGTTCCTATTGGAATGATAAGCTTGCCAAGTGGTTTCTTCTTTTCAAAATGTTGACTCTCTAAATTATCGAGCAGCTTTTCGACTTCTCTATAAGAAAGTTTTGTAAGCTCAATCACAGTATTGATGAGACGGTGACTGCCACAACGCCAGCAATTCACAAAATTTCCCTCGATTGAATATCCCATATACCAACCTTCACTATCACGTGAGCAAAAGGGGCAATCAAAATTTATCCAACCTTCACGGACATGATAGTGTCCCGTGGGTCCCATTGGAATATTATATTCAGATAATATCTCTTTGAAATTCATTATAATGCTTTGAATAATTTAACGGCCACTTGGATTCTTGAAACTTTGTCCCCCATTTGAGTCACGTGCACATCTTCAAATCGAACCTCAATATCATTTTTGGCAGCTAAGATAAGTTGTTTATTCAATTCAAAGGTAATATTTTTTACGGTTCCGACTATTGCCTTTTCTTTTTCACTTTGCATCATTTTTTCCTTTCATTAAAAGTTTTCTTTGTAGTTGGTCAAATATACTCAGTCGATTTTTTGTTTTGCTCCCGTCAAGTGTCTCTGAGAGCACATCTTGTTTGTCTTGCAATACCTCACACAAGTAATGCTCAATCGTATCTCTTGCAACAAGATGGTAAATACACATAGGCTCATCTGAATCTGGGTCAAATATTCTATCTTCCCATTGTGCCACATCACCGGGAGTCCAATCAAGCTCAATTCCAACTGCCGCTCTTGCTTTTGATAATTCTATAACTGTTCCCGCTGCTCTTGTCTGTCCAATAAATATTCTATACTTTTCATCTGTTTGAAAAGTCCTTACAGCTAAATGACGTTTCTTACCTCTGACAGTACCATCAACTACAACAGATATTCCTTTGTATCTTTCTTTAAGTTGCTTGATAATGTCTTTGTGTATAGCAAAAATTGCAAGCTTACCTTCTTTTTTATCTAACCATCTATCAATCCACCTTAAAGTGTTTTGCATTTTTAGCGTCACTGCAAGCCGTTTCAAATATCCCATCTGCACAAGACGTTCTGCTTTCTTTGCTTTGTTTGCTCTTGTGATTGAGCGTTTGGTGAGCCACGTTATAAAATTGTTTTCAGCTTCATCATATTCATCTCTGTTTGATATGTCAATAGGCACAACACGCCTATCTTTAGGAAGCCCACCGCGAAGCTTCCTGACCATACACCACGCTTCCATATTAGCATGAAGTTCGTCTAAGTGACTTTCTCCTTTGTACTCCCATCCCCAAGGTTTTCGTTTGGGTTCACAATACCTCCAACGATATATCATAATGGAGGGATACTTATCTGGTCTAAGCAAATTCAAAACATTGAAAAGTTCCTCTGGTCTGCTCTTGAGTGGAGTCCCTCCTAATGCGAGAATATAAGGCAAACCCTTTGCTAATTTTTTAGTTGCTCTATAAAAATGCCGAGGCTTTTTTCGAGTTCCTCTTTCTTTGATATAATGACATTCATCAAGAATGAGAGTTTTCATACCAGTTGCTTGAAGAAATTCAACCCAGTATTGGAGAATATCCCAGTTGAGGATATATATTTTGCTCTTGTCTGTGTGAATAAATTGTCTTTTAGGTGGTGACTCTCCATTCAAAACAACACTTCTTATTCCAAAGTATCGTCTTGCTTTTTCTTCCCAGTGCAGCTTTCCTATTTCGGGACAGACTACAACAGCAGGGAAAGCTTTTAGGTTCCGCTTGAGCCATTTTAGAGCTATAAAAGTCTTGCCCATCCGCATTTCGTATGCAAGCAAAGCTCTGCCGTTAAAATGCTCTATTTTTCTAACAGCTTTATCTTGATAGTCTCTTTGTTCTGGTTCAATCATTTTTGAATCTCAATCATATTTTGAAAAACTCTTGTCCAAATTTCTCTATCATAATTTACTTCTATATTACAAATATGGCATAAAGAAATCAGATTTTTTGGATTACAATTCTTTTTATCATAATTGATATGATGAGCACAAAGTTTTTTACCATTCTGCTTTTCAGTTTTGCCACAAAGCTGGCAGGTATGATTATCACGTTCACGGATATTTTCCCTTACTTTCTTAAATTCACGCGGATAAATCTCAAAAGAAATTCCACCTTTCCAATTTGGATGATTCTCAGGATTTTCAAATAATTTCTTTATAGTCTTACTAAGATTTTTACGATGTTCTGTTGAAAATATTTTTATTTTCCCTGCCTCACTCATTTTCTTTCGAGTCTCTTCCGGTAGTTTTCTTCCTATCAAAGTTTTGCTTATTTTCTTTCTTGTTTTTGAATTTCTCACATTATGACTATTAAGAAATTCATTCCATTTACGAAATGGCCTCCAACTTCGTTTCACATGTTTACCACAACCACATTTGCACAATGGAGCTTTATTATTTTTCATCAGACTAATCTTATCCAAACTAATAACTGGTAATACCTTTAATCTCCTCGAAAGCTTTTCGAATTCTCTTCATAGTCCAACCAAGCTGTCGGAGGCGGCTCCTCAAACGATTTCTCATTTTTCCCCCTGTGTGGTCGAGCCGAAAATTCTTGTTATTGAATATAGTTTCAACGACTTCCTTTGGAGTGTTAAGGAATAAACACAACACAATACAAGCATCTTGTTCCATCTCATCGAGTAGTTCCATTACAGAGAAATTCTTATTTGATTTTAATTCAAATTGAAAGTCATCATCATGCCCATCACCAATCGAGCTATGAGTTGGCACATATCCTCTCCTCATATAGTCAAGCAGTCTTTTATTGATTCTGAATACAAGCCAAGTCGTTAGCTGAGACCTGCTCGAATCGTAATCATCAACTGCATGTATAAAAATTAAATTGGCTTGTGCTTTCAAATCATCTAAGTCACCACCATAGGTTTTCCAGAATCTGTAAGCTGTCTCAGATACAAGTCCTCTCATATCTTCATATGTTTCTGTGAGTATTTCTTTGTGAAGTTTTGAATTCATTCTGCTCCCCCTTTTTCTTTTTCACAAATTTTCAAAAATTCATCAAAAGTCTGGACTTTACCACACGCCCAACATTTTCTTAATCCCACTAACCAATCACTCCACCAATGACCTAAAAAGAAACAAATAACTCTAAATATCAAGTTCATTTCCCCATCCTCTCAAATTTTGTTTAATATATCGAACAACTTTTGTAAATTAGACGACTTCATCTGGCTTTTGCCTTTCAAGAAATAATAAACTGTGCCATAATTTAGGTCGGCGTCACGTGCTAATTTAGCAATGCTAACTTTCTTTTGCTTCATCAACTTTTTAAGTTTTGCTCTAAAATCCATATCCATTTCCTTTCTTTATCTCGATAGTCTTTCCGCGATTGCCCGTGGATTACCACCAACGATTTCAATTATTTTTTTGATTTCGGTCTCTGTGTATTCTCCACCGATGCCACTTATTTCGTAAAGTCCATTTTCTGATGATTCAAAATTAAGATGGTACTCACTATCTTTCCGGTAGCTCAATTCAGTCTCATCTGAAGTTATTTTTACATCAAGTTTTTTGCAAAGTTCTTTTTTAGTCTCTCTTGTTTGTTGCTCTTGTTTTTTTTGTTTTTCTTTCTCTGCAATCTCATTATCAATGACTTCTTGTGCATCATGTATTGCATCTTCAATTCTATCAATTGCAGTCGAATAATATCTTGTATGCTTATAGATGATTGCGTTTTCTACACGCCATCTTTGAATTCGGAAATTAAGATGATATGGTTTTCTGGTTCCAATTGCAAATCTATCTGGACGTCTTTCAACAGAATATGTTGAATCTCTTTCTTCCCAAATGCAATCTATTGTTATCTGCCGTTTTCTGTACTCTATATCGAGAGCAGCTCTTCTTGGTATCCAAGAATGGTTGGCACTTTCATAAGCATCTTTACTAATATTTAGAATGTAAGAACCAGAAAACCATATCATCTGCTTTAACATCTCACCGAGCTTGACAAGTGGAATATACTTCCATGCTTCTTTAGTTCTTTCCATTGTCGCTGGTATTCGTTTCATTTTTCCATCCTTCTTTCGATTTTTAATTTATCCGAATCCCGGATGTTGACGTTGGTCTTTGTCCACATCTTTTGGATTGCCTTCGGGGATAGTCGCATCGTCACCGTGAACCAACCGAGATGATTCTTCAACAATCTGATATGTAGTTATTTTCTTATAAACAAATCCTGAATCACCAGCAATCATTCTTGCTTCTGCAAGAGATATGGCATTGCGTCTCCGTTTTTCGTGATGATTCACGTCACTGGCAGGAAATTCAACTTCAATCCTTTTGCCATATCTACTGAAATTGATTTGATAATATATTGTTTTCCTTATCAACATTGTGACATCTCCTCTATTAAAATTCAAAAATTTATTTTAATTCATTTTTCAATGCCCTGTGCCGAAGTTGAACCGGCGAACCGTGCAGGGCTGGCGAATTTTCTCATCCTAATACTATATCAAAATATTTCATACAAGTTCGAATGAGGTTGTCATAGTCACTCCCAGTAGCTTCATATAGAAAACATTGAATGTCTTGTTCACTCCAGTTTGCTTTTCTTGCAGCTTTCCTTGCAGCACAAAGAATTATAAGAGAATCACCTTTTACTAAATTGAGTTTTGGTTTTTGTTCTGTGCTCACTTCCATCTTTCTCACCCTTTCAATTTGAATTTTATTTTGTTGTGTGAGCCCCTCGGGCTATGACAGAAACGACAGAGCGTAATCAAATTATCAGGATGATTATTTTTCCTATTGCCGTCAATGTGATGAGTATCCAGTTTTCTCTTTTTCCCTTTATTTATTTTACCACATATTTGACAAGTGAGGTTGTCACGTCTGCAAATAGTTTGTTTTAACTTAAGTGTCAATTCTCGTGGATTATTCTCAAGAGAAATGCCACCTTTCCAATGTGGACTATTTGAACCTGTTCGTTTTTTCGCGGCTTCACTTTTTTTCTTTCTGGTTTCTTTTGAAAATTTTCTGCCTTTTAGAGCTTCACTAATTTTTTTCTTAGAATCTTCAGTATGTTTCCTTCCTTTATGAAAATCACTATTTTTCCTTTTGTGTTCTTCACTCTGTTTATATCCTTTTTTGGGCATTCGTAATCTCCTAAAATTGTACTTTGTCACCAAACGGTGCTGTCCGTTCTCGGCCATCTCTTGCTTTTGGTACGAGCCACATCACTGGATAATCTGGTGCTTCACTTGGGAAGCTCCCTGCTAAGTCTGTAAAGTATATCAAGCAGCTCGGTGTATATTGCTTCTCTGTGACGTAATTAAAGACTGGTTCAAACTTTGTGCCACCACCGCCAATCAATGCTAATTCTAAAGGCAAGTCTGCTCTTGTGAAAACTTCTTCATCTTGTACTTTTGCATCGCAATAGATAACTCGAATCGTAGTATCATAAGCTCCCAATACAGCAGAAGCTTCTGATGCAAAAATCGATAATTGCTCTTTCGTAATTGAGCAGCTTGTGTCAATTGCGATAACAACTTCAGGAAGCTCTTCACTGATTAAACTGGGCATAATTATATTATACGTGAAATATCTTCGGTTAGGTCTGTTCCAATTATAATCATTACGAGCTGACATCTCAACCATGTCTCTGAGCAGCACGTACCAAGGAACAACTGTTTCTAACATCTCTTGAATCTGTCGTTTTAATTCCTGAGATATTGTTCCTTTTGCAACTTGTAATGCTTGTTTAAGTACAACTTTCATTTCGGCTTTGGCTTTCGCTGTTTCTTTCTCGCCCTTTGTGGGAGTCACGGCTCCACACTTCCCGGGGTCGATGTCTTTCTTGTCTTTTTCCTTACCTTTACTATCTTTCTTTCCCTTTCCCTTACCCTTGCCATCTTCTTTTTGTTTCTGCTGCTGCTTAGGTTCAGGAAGTATTTGATAAATCTCTTCAGCAGATTTATCAAAGTAGATATGATTTATCAAATGACCTGCGGGCAATGTGAAACCTGCTTGATGCAAATTATAATTGATTGTGTAATCTGTTGCAGTGTTCCATTTTCTGCCTTCCCTGTCACCTTGACGCCACGTATGTCCTAATGCAATATGCAGCACTTCGTGAGCTAACAATCCAGTCACCTCTTGATTGCTCAAGCTCTCAATATACTTTGTATTGTAGGACAGAATTTTGGAATCTGTTGTAGCTGTCTTTATCATCTCATCATCTTCAATCAGCTTCAATCTCAAAGCAAGGCATCCAAAAAACGGATGGT
>Ga0209976_10000206_pt1 | contig 43041 bp, 78 predicted proteins | sample SumtaG_FD_182806 | JGI IMG/M metagenome (GOLD analysis project Ga0209976, IMG submission 182806) | Deep subsurface microbial communities from Indian Ocean to uncover new lineages of life (NeLLi) - Sumatra_00157 metaG (SPAdes) (version 2) | ecosystem: Environmental > Aquatic > Marine > Oceanic >...
TGCTTTTCGAGTGGAGGCTTTGGAACAGGGACAACCTCGACTGTTGGGTTTGCTTCAGGCGGTAGCCTCACGGTTCCTCCGGGCTTTCCAAACGATTCGTTTGGAATTGGCGTTTCATCTGGCGAAGAGGTTAATGTTCGCACAGCAACACAACAAAGAAATGGCGGGGACATGTCTGTGTTAGAAGGAAAATTCGATAGGCTAAGTAGCGACATGAGAAACATGGTTCTGGAAATGACCCAGGCGATAGCGGAGAGAGGGTAATGGCTGAACTATTCGACTCAATTACATTTGAGATAGATTTCAACGCCGGATCATGGACGGACGTCACTGATGAAGTAAAAATGAACCCCCAGCCAAGATTCCGGCGCGGGAATTCAGGCAACGGCCCACAGGATAGGGTTGCTAGGATCGGCACAATATTCTTTGCTCTGAAAAATCTGGCTGGAAAATACAGCCCTGGTCACGCAAGCGCGCAAAGCGGGTTCGGTGTTGGTAACAAAGTCAGGCTGTCTTTCACATTCGAGGGTGAGACATATTATAAAATCCAGGGAAAGATTCCAAAGGGTGGGATAAGACCATTGCCGGGGTCGTTGGGAAAAAGATATACAGAGGTCGATGCACACGATTGGATGAAGCAAGTCACTCAGCACGAACTTAGACTTATGACCCTTGCTCTTAATCAGCGTTCGGATCAAGCTATTGCATTAATTGACGCAAATTTACAGGTCAGCCCAATTGCAACAGATTACAGAATCGGAGCAACTATCTACCCGCGGGTATTCCACACCACAAGAGATAGGACACCCGCTGCCGCTGAAATAAAAAACATAGTGGTTTCAGAGTTGGGCTATTATTATGTTGTGGGTGACAGGACTGAAGGGGAAACAGTTGTACTAGAATCTAGGTTTACGCGCTCTACGTCCGTAGATCCTGATACGCTACCGATAAGTATAAGTGAATCAGGCAGAAGGCTTTTGGAGGACGGCACTTTCAAACTGGATGAGGACGGTTCTTTTAGGATATTAAACGAAACACAAGATGCAGTATTTAGCAACAACATGGCAGATATGGACGTGGAAATAGGGGCGAACCTTGCAAATCTTATCAAATCTGAAAGCAATCCTGTTGAGATCGACGCAGCGGCCACGACAATATTGTTTACGCTGAATGAAGTTATTGAACTCACGGCAGGGCAGACACTAAGCGGATACAGAGGCGCGTACATTGACCCAAGCGGCTCTGGTCGCAAGGTTTCTGGGACAGAGATGGTTACGCCCCAGTCGGCTACAGATTACGCCGCTAATGCACAAGCAGATGGAGGTGGCGCGGATAAAACAGCTCAGCTAACCGTGACGGCAAGTTATGGAACAGAGGCAGTTGAATATGAATTGGTCAACGCAGACACAGCATCTATATTCATAACGTTGTTACAGGCAAGAGGGAAAGGAATTTATGATTACCAGAAATTTGAAAGCATTAGAGAGGATACTGACAGTCAAGCCATACACGGGGTTATCTCATTATCAGTCAACTTTAAATATGAACCGGATGTAACTGTGACGCAATCCTATGGCGACATTGTTCTGTCAGAAACAACAGCGGACGATGTAGTCGTTAAGGGAATTCCCTTTCATGCAAATTACGACAGTAAAACAATGTATGGTTTTTTAGTCCTTGAACCAGGCAGTAGATTTACTTTAGTTGAAGACCACACAGGAGTTAGTCAGGATTTCTTTGTGCAAGGATATGAAGCGACAATAGTAAACAAGAATATGGTTGATTTTACAATATTCCCAAGGGCGGCGGATCTTCAGGCGTTCTGGGTTTTGGAAACATCAAGGCTAGAATTTGAGACTGGACTAGGAATCGGATAATGGACATAATTAGAAGTCTTTCGCACGAAAACGAAGCATGTAGAAAACACGGATACAGAAATTGGATACAGAATACAATATTATCGCGCGGGATCGTGCGTCGCCCAGATTGGGAGCATCCGAAAGGCGAAGTGAAAGCAGCGGTATCAAAAGGCCGTTGGTATGCGAAATGTCCTGGCAAAATCTGTGATGCGAATATGCCCTTGGACGAAAATACGCAAAAGATGTTTTGCACGAGCTGCTTGAGTGTAGAGAACGACCACAGACCATTCCGCGTTGATTGGGGTGATATAGGAGTATTGAAAGACTTGCTATCAGAACGCAGGGCGATCAAACAAAGAAACTATCTCCCACATTTTGGAGAGACGTACAAGGATCTTGAGGAAGAAAACAAACTATTAGTAAACGGGATTTATTATGGCGTTTAGCACACCTGATACTCAAATAGCTGGCTATGTTGTATTGGCCTCTGACTGGAACGAACTGGTAAATAACTTCATTGCTGTGAATGGTTTCTTTCGGGTCGATTTGTGGCCTCCCAATCCAGCAGTTGCGTATGCCCCACTAACAGGGGTTACCGCGGCAGGAAGCGAGACAAATGAAAGCTCCGGGGCAGCGGTTGACGGAAACAAACCCGTTATTCCGATACTTACATTTAGTGGAACAGCGGATAACTCTAGGCAATGGATAACGCGCTGGCCCCGTGGTTATGGCGTGACTGCGACGGTTGTGGGTTCTTATTATATGACAGGCGTGAACTCGGACGACGAGGCTGTATTGAACTTCTATGTCGCGGCAGTCTCAGACACAGACATAACCAGAACAGCGAAAGTATACGACACTGCAAATGTACTCACCCTTACGGTCCCAGACGCGGTTGGAACAGAGGATGCATTTAGTCAGGTGTTGACAAATAACGACAGCGTTGTGAAAGATGACTGGGTCAACTTTGCTATGATGCGAGACGGCGACGCCGGAGGCGACACGGCAAACGTAGGTAACTTGGCATTAACCAGTTTGGCAATTAACTTTGCATTGGCAACATAGAAACCATGATACTTTGTGTAGTATGTTTTCACACCAAAATCCTTTATAATGGAGTAAAGGAGATAAATTATGATGAACCTAATTAGTAGAATCTTGTTTATGCTCACGGCGTTTGTGTCCGGTGGGGATATGGCAGGCCAGGATTATTTTGAAATATGGAACAACAGCGGTGCGCTAGGACTTCATTTTGAGATTGAGGACTATCACCTAATCTTTGCAACAGATGAAGAAAGCGCCTTGCACGAAGTTGGGCATATTGCTTATGCTCCTTCGTTTGAGTTCTTTGAGGCGGTCGAATTGTATATCGAGGATTGCGAAGGCGAATTATGTGAGTATGTCCAAAAGCATTTCGAAAACGGAAACTTTGAGGAGATATTTGCCGAGCTTTATATGTGGGATATCCTCTATACTATCCCGCAAGAATTTGAGGAGTTTTATGCCCGTTGATTTTGATGGAAGCGCAGACATTTTAAACTTCGCAGACAATGCGATATATGATGACCTGGCTACTAAGTCCATATTCTTAAGAACAACAGTGGACGGTGATGGCTCAGACAACATTAACAGAATGTTGTCAAAAACGCCCGCGGCAGCGGCTACCGGATGGTCGCTTTCAAGAAACAAGGTCAATGACACCTTCGAGTTTATCCAGACTGCTACGGTTGCAATTGGTCAATGGGAAACCACAGCAAGCAGCTCCGTTATTGGTGAGACATATTCAGTTGGTGGTTCAATGGACATCGGAAACATTAACAACGACCCGATAATATACCTGGATGGTGTTGCAGATACAAATGAAACGGTAGCGGCTGAAGGTGCTTTTCAAACAGACGCGGGCGATGGGCTTGCGGTTGGGGCAATAGATGGCGGCGCTCCAGCCGGGTTTTTCAACGGCAAGATATTTGACATCCATATTGCAAACGTCATCTGGACAGCCGCAGAGTTCGCAAGCCTACACGCTTCAAACGCTCCCGGCCTATGGATGCGTGGGTTAATCTTTTATGCTCCGATGAACGGGGCAGCGGGATTGACCTCTTTTGACACAGCGCCATTGGGAGCGGCCAACAAGGTGATTGATATTGTTTCAGGAATTTTAGGAACACCAACCAGCAACCCGCTAGGCGTTGCAGATACGGTATTGGCGGTATAAATGGCAGACAAAAAAACCACCCAGCTCCCTGAAAACAGCAGCCCTATAGGGACTGACTTAGTTGAAATAGTAGATGATCCGGGCGGATCTGCAGACAGTCAAAAGATAACCCTCACGAATTTCTTTGAGACAACGCTAATAACCGCGGCGGTTGGGGCGGCTTCTACTGCTGCTGCTGGGAAGGCTGAATACGCAACTGCCGCGGAGATAGATTCGGCAACCGCAAACAGAACCATGACCCCTGATCTGTTTGTTGCAAGTAAGCGAAATATTAGGTATTTGGTGTTCTCTTTGGTTGCGCCAAGCGTAGACGCTGCAGCAGACACCGACATCGGCGGGGATTTCACTGTCCCGTTTAGCGGAACAATATTACAAGACGATACCCTTCACGATCAGTTAGCGGCGACCACTGACACGGCCGGAACAACGGGAACAATGGTGGTTGACATTCACTTGAACGGTACGACCATAATGGCGACGAACAAGTTAGATATACTGTCCACAGAAAAAGGAACACAAACAAACGGAACCCAGCCAGACCTCACAACCACCGCGATTGCAGCAGGCAATATTCTCACATTTGATATTGATGCAAACCACACAACGGAAGCCTTGGGGCTAAAAGTCTACATGGCGATAAGGGAGAGTTAATGGTTGCAGTAAAGCCTAGTTCAGCAAATTTAATTGGTTGGTGGGATCAAAACGAGGGAAGCGGAAACGCTCTTGATTCCCATACGTCAAACCTTACAATGGCAGATAACAACGGCGTTGGCACAGGAGCGGGGGTAGTATTAACGGCACGCGATTATGTTGCGGGAAGTAATGAGTACTTCTCCCGCGCAAGCGAGGCCGCGTTACAAATGGGGGATATTGATGCGACCTGGGTATTTTGGTTCAACTTTGATGGCGGCGGCTCAAATGAAGTGCTTATCAACAAAGACGACACAACCGCCAACCGCGAATACGCTATTATCAAAGATGACAGCGACGTACCTGCTATCTTTGTTTTTGATGGCGGCAATACAATTAGGGGAGCGGTGGGCTGGTCTGCTGGACTAAACCCTAGCACGTGGTACTTTTGCGCCGCATATCACAGCGCAACAGACAACGAAGTTGGAATAAGTATAAATGCTGGCGTGTTTGAAACGGCGGCCACAACGGGGGCGGCAGGGACGACCACAAGGCCGCTGTGGTTCGGGGATAGAGAAGCAGCAAGTATAAATCTTGATGGGCTTTTAGATGAGATCGCATATTTTAAGGAACAACTCACACTGGGGAATGTTGAATGGCTTTATAATGGTGGTGATGGACGTTCTTATTCGGAGCTAGTCCCCCCTGATTTTATTCCGGGCATGACTATTTTTTAGGAGACAACACGAAAGCACAAGGTGCATTATGGCAGACATAATAAGACAATCAAATCTACTCAGGCAGTGGATAAATAATAGATATATAAAATCGTTGATGAACGACCCGTTCAGAAACCTACCGCGCATATCTCGAAGGGCGCATGGCCTGGACTTCTCAAAGTGGGCCGACGATTGGATATTACCAGAAGAAACTCCCCTGCCGGTGGACTTCGCCATTCAACGATTATCTTACGGGATAACCAAAGACCAAAAGTACGACAACCACAGCCAACGAATAAACAAGATTGGGATTCGTGGCGCGTATCATTATTATGAAGATCACGACCACTGGTTAGATCAAGCCGAATTATTCTTACGCCTTGCCACAGAGAACCCATATACAAAGTATCACATGCTTTGGTTGGACTTTGAAAGCAATGAATGGGAAAACTATAACTTCAATTACAGATCGAGCGAAAACTGCCGGAGGATAATTGAATATCTCGCACAGAATTTCGAGGGCAGGGTCGGGATGTATGCCAACGTAAACCAGATCGTCACAGACCTTGATCCTCACGGATCTTGGATGCTGGATTGGCCTTTGTGGGTTGCACAGTTGTTCTGGATTGAAAGCCCATTGAAAAGCCCGCGATTGAGAATAGGGAACCATCACGCCAAGAGATCGGACAGCGCATGGGATATTTTTCAGTACTCATGGTCTGGCGATGCAAAGGCTTATGGGTTTGTTGGGAAGAAAGTAATTGACTTGAACGTAGCAAACTACACCGTGCCCGAGCTTTATGAGTGGTGCGGGGTTACCTATAAACAAGACAACAATAAAAAGGGAAAGATAAAATGAACGCCCAAGACAAAGAGGACATCAAAGAGCTAACCCAGGAGTTTAGGGGGTTTGTAAAAGAATGGTACGAAAAGAAAGAGGAAGACGCAGGCTTTCACGCGACGATGAAACTAAAAGTCAAGGCCATTGACGATCACGAAAAAAGACTAAGGACATTAGAAAAAGCAGAACGCAAAACGATTGTGATCGCCTCTTTGGTTGGCGCTATTGTAACAGGAGGCGGTGCGCTTATAATTTCTCTGTTGTCGTAATAATAATTCCATACCTCACCAGGCAGTCTAAGTGTGGCGCATCCTGTATATCGCTCGCAACCGATTACGCAAAAGTTGAGGTGAGGTTCAGGTTTATTGTACAGCTTGATTGTATTATGTCAAGTGTTTTATCAACTAGTAAAGGAGTAAGAAATGGATACAATTGTTAATTGGTTAACTGACGCAGTAGGTCCCACTGTTGTCTTTTATGGGCTGTTTGGTTTTGCCCTGAAGGAAATTGTGGAGTACACGAAAGCGGCTTCCAGGGGAGTTTCCGGGAAGATAAAGGTTAGCTGGCTTCATATTGGTGGCTACGGGTCCCTTGCCCTAGCGGCGATCTTAGGTATCGGTGCTGCTTACCAATATGATCTTAACGTCTTTCAGCTTTTTGAGACCCTGAAAGAAACCGACCCCGAACTTGCTACGCTGATAACCTCGGCTGTAGGAATTGGGATCGCCCGGTATTGGAAGGCAAAAGAAAAAGCCACCAAAAAATAATTATCTCCAAAGCATTCTGCCCCTCATTACGAGGGGCAGTTTGTTTATCCAAGAGGGTTGCATCCCGTGGTGCGCGGCATGGATAAGATCGGCTATGGCATCACCTCCTTTTGAATGCTTCTTTATCTGTTATACAAATTGCAAGACCACCCAACCAAAGAGAAGGATAAACAGAGGTTTTACAAAAGCCACTATGGTAGCATAAATTGCGGCTTCGGTTTTATCTTCATCTTTGTTTCGCCCAGTGTCATTGTTGGCGATTAGGTAATTGAGTGTCAAAGAAAGTCCAATTGCATAAGGAACAGACAAACCAGGCAAGCCGAAAAGCGGGACTATAAACCAACCCCACATTATTGACAATGCCCATCCGCCAAAGACAGAGCCGACAACCATAACAACCCCGATACCTAAACATCCCAAAAAAATAGTCATTATTTTAATTCCTTTCTTTCACTAGTTAATAAACATATCTCTTGTTAGATTGTGCCGACATATCATTATCTTTTTTCTATTAGGGCGGTGCTTCAATCCTTGCCCTGGCTTGAGGCTGTAAAGCAATTTATTCCAGCTTCTATTATTGCCTCCGTTGTTGATGTGTGTTTCCTTGAGGGAGAGGCGGCGATCAGGTTCTTTTATGGCCTCTACGACTTTCTTTTTGCGTGGGCGATTTCGTTTAGCCATATAAAAACGGTCTTGCTGCTCCACACTTCAAGCAGTGTGTTATTTGTTCAATTGTTTTATACGTGCGCATTTTCCTGGCTCTTGGGTTCGGTGAATTGCAATGGATACAAAGCCATTCGTCAACAGCTTGCAGCTCTCTTACCCTGTTTCTAAAATCAGCATGACCCCACGTGCCACCTGAACCTGTGAGATTTACTTCAATTGATTCTTGCCCGGGCAGATAAACGCTACCGCCAGACAGCACAGATGTGTCCAACAAATCAACGCTTTGAGTAACAGAACCCGCAATGGCTTTCATTTCAAATATGACGTCTGACTTCAGCCACTGAAGCACAACATTCAATTCTTGGCCTACTAACTTACTTGCCATTTCTCAGAGCCTCCTTTGCTCTGTCTCGGTTACACATGACACTTTTCTAAATCAACTTTATTTATGGTAAATCTTGTGCCGTCGTGTAGCCCAATAAACCCATTATCTTTTCCGTGACCGCAACAGCTTCCACCTGTATATAGCATTGCATCATTTAGGGCTTGCACATAGGGAGCAATACAACGGTCAATTGGTTTCATTGCCCATCGGAATTTTCCAGTATGGCTTGCTTCGGCTGAAATTGGGACAGCTAGGATTACAGTATCGTTAAAATTACACATTTAGTATCCTTTCACTTGGTTATCTCACCAAACAAAATCAGGTTTTTTCTTTTCTATGTACTCCATAACAAAATCTGCAATGTCTTCAATTGAACACCTTATAGCAGGGCTACCATCGTTAGGAAAAAAAACGAACGCTCCGTTTTCCAGGTCTGGCGGTTCAGCTTCTGGTAAGTCTGTTATTTTTCCTTTGAGCATATTCCTTTCCTTTCACTTGGTTGTCTAATGCTTGTCGCAATTCGTCCGCGGTCAGGGTGTTCCACTGTTTCCATTGTTCCTTGCTGGTTGCTTCGATGATTTTGCGGTAGCGGGGGCGGGTGGGCTTGGGCGGCTTGATGAGTCTTTCGTAAAGTTTATCTATTGCGGGAATTATATACCTACTTGGTGGTTGTTTGCCAGTGTAAATATTGCGGATGTAAGAGTACGTCCAGGGTTGGTTTTTCCTGGGGTTATACGGGTTGAGCTTGAGTGCGACTCTTCGGCATGCTTCGGGGTCTGTTCGGCCCTCTAATTGAAAAATGCGAAAAACGAAAAACAGCCTCTCCACTGATTTTTGTAAATCTAATTTTTTAGAGTTCCTTTCGTTTGTCATTAGCGGTAGATTAGGGTAGAAATGCCCTAGCGTCAAACCAGGGCTTGTTTTGATACTCGTAAATCAACTTGTTAAGGCCTGCTCTTCCAGGATGTCGTAATACTCAAGTAGTTTTTTTATAAATTTCTTTTTGCTTCCACCTTTCTTGTTAATTTTTACGTTGCCTTTTGCATATCTGTGAGCGTCCGGTTCGATCTCGGCTTCTCGTAGTTCGCCCAACCACCTTTGCCATTCGGTTCTTTCTGCCATTTCCGTTTCATACTCCTCATCGTAACACTCAGCACAGAGGAACAAAGACGGCGAATGAATGCGATAAGCAAACGGAAGCATACAGTCTGTACAGGTTGCCCTCCTGGTTCGTTTATATTTCCGCCTCGATAAGATGTATTGTCTTTTCTGGTCAATATCTTCAAAATGTTTGCTTCCTGCAAGTGCGTTGCAAAACATACATACGGGAACAAGGTTATTGAAGTCGTTGTCATTGTCCCAAGAAAGCGGGACAACATGATCTATACAAGTTGCTATTTGGTCACGGCAATAAAAGCAAGTCCTCCCGTGCATTTCTATTAAATCGTCCCAATGTTTTCTATAATGGTACGATCTTCTTTTGGTGTCTCTCATGCTCAATCCTAAAGACACAAAAAGCCTGACACCAATTGCCGCTAAGCTGAGACGGAATCTCGTTGGTGTCAGGCTGCTTATGCCCTTATTAAGTTTTAAAGTAGAAGTTCCGTCAATGCTTAGCGTTACCATATTATACCACTACTCACCCGAATCAGCCCGATCTTCCTTTGAGAGAGCGTCAAGTTCTTTTTGTCTGTTGTTTATCAAAGCCTGCAACGAGGACAGGTTCGCCCTATCTTTAGATGTGTAATAAGAGTTATCAATCTTTCCTTCCATAACCAATACATTTTCTGCAATCTCCAGTCTTTCTTTGGCAATGTCTAATTCTATTTTCATTCGCAACTCAAGCCCCTCCCGCAGTCTCTCATTCTCCTGCTCAAGTTTTTCAGCGTACATCACAACCCTTCTGTCAGGGTCGCCCATCGGGACTTCTAGCCTGTCCATAAAATCATGTATGTTATCGAGGAGTTTCCCGTATTGTTCCTTCTCCTGTTCAAGTTGTTCGACATGTTCCAGCAACAAGTTCACACTATACTCAGCACCTCCTGTAGCAGTAATGCTTTTGTATGCTTCTTTGATTTTCTCAATCTCTTTTATGTTCATTGTCTAGCCTTTCCTGCGTCTCTGTAGAATGTAATCTAGTGCTGTAAAAAAGATTACCATTCCCACAAACACCCAAAAGCACGCGCCAATCATGTCGTTTCTTACGTTTATTGCTGCTACTTGTTCTGGTGTCATCCTTCACCTCTCCGTTCTAGTTCTGCTTTTAGTTCAGCTCTTTCAGCTTCATAACTTCCTACAAGAAGATTCAATCTCCCGTGTAGCGTGCTTTTCGGAACACCAAGAGTATCGAAATCTTTGTGAATACTCTCCACCTCATCCCTTGCTTCATCGAGTTCTTTGTGCAGTTTTTTATTGTCTTTTGTTTGCACAATAGCAATACCTTCATAGTGAGCTTTCATATTCCTTGCATCTGAGAGGGCGGTTAGAACCACTCCCAAATCCGTGAGGTCAATCATCGTTGGCAAATTCAACTCACTCATGTCGCATCCTCTTTTTGTAGGGCTTCTTTTAGTTTGATGAGTAAGTTCTGCAAATCAAACGATTTCTCAACCGTTGCGATTGCGTCTGTTTCTCCATAATGATCGCCCCATGTAACATACAGGTCAATAAAATCATGTAGCTCTTGCCCTGCTTTCGTTAGCTCCGCAATCCTCTCATCTTTGGCGGTGAGTTCAGCATCAACCCTCTTTCCTGCATCGCTAATTGCGTTCCCGCTTTCATCGTCTAATGACTTCTCAATACACGAAAGTATGTAATTCAAATCTTTGTTATCCATATCACTTATCTCCTTTTTCTTGGGCGTGGTTCATGTTGGTTCCATCATAATTAGATTCTCCTAAATGTGTGGGTCGGGCTTGGCTGAAAAATGAGGGGTTTGCTCAACATCAACCAGATACCTGCTTTCCGTCTTGCCGTCAGAAACATACACATGGATATGTGACGGATAATCTAAATCTGAATAATTCCAGTCAACCCACTCTGCCGCGGCATCGTCTGCTGTGTGCGCCCCAACCTCACTCCCGCTACTCAGGGCATCTTCGTACTGTGAAACAAACCATTTTTTAATCATCGGTAAATCTCCTTTATTCGGATAAATCTATCTTTATCGGAACATCTACAATCCACGTTTTCCTAGAGCTTCGAGGGCTTTTATCACATCAAGCGAAAGCCCCGATGCTTTGTTATCCCTTACAGCCTCTATCACATTCTCCATTAGTTTGTGTTCGGCTTTTGTAATTACTTTCATGGGTTCGCCGCAATCCCTGCAATCAACGCCGTCTACTTTTATAGTTAAATAATAGTGTACGCATTCCTTGTCGCTCATGTCGTCTCCTTCGGGGCGAGTTTCCCGGCTCCTTTAATTTGCAAATTAAACTTTCACCAGTCTCTTTAGAATATAGAAATGCTTATCGTATTCCCTCGGGTTCCGTGTTCCGGGGATCTGCTCTGGCGGTGTGCGCGATCCTATTGTCAGCGACTTCCCGTCAACCTCTTGGAGTGGGGACAACTTGAACGCGATACCTTGGGCGGTTTTTACTTTGTCTATGTGGTAAAGCCTCTTGCCTTCCTTTCCTAGAATACGCCCTCTTCTGGTAAGGCCGAATTTGTGGAGGCGCAACACGATCTTATTATTATCGTCGTAGTTGCCTACTTCCATGAGTGGTGCATCTTCTCTCATGGTGACATACGGCAGGTTAGGTAGCGGGTCTGGATCTGGCGTTGGTGGTTCTTGTGAGTCAGGGTCTGTGGGCGTCCATTCACCACCTATTGCTTCTAATATAACATCGCCCTGATCTAATACCTCATTCAGCTTTTCAAGTAAATCCTCATTCGTTATTTCAGTCATTTCTATTCCTTTTCTTCGTCTAGTTTAGTTGCAATATAATTATAAATCTTGAACATATCATTCGCCTGGAATTTGCGCGGCGGGTGTTCGATCCATTCTAAAAACTCTTTTCGGTTATGTTCTAAGTGATGATCGATCAGCCATTTCTTTGTGTTCCATTTGTCTGTTTCTTTTGTGATCCTGTTAGCGTTGGCGCAAGCCCGGAGCATGTTGAGGGGGTTGTTCACAAATTTTGTTATGTCCGGTCTGCTCTTTTTGTTGCTCCTTTTGAAGATGCAATGGTCCCAGTCGGTTCCTGTGTGTTGATGGCCGTTATTTGTTTTGCAATTTGGAACCTCACAGTTGTGTCTATCTTCTTGGATTGGATTCATTCCACGCCCTCAAACATTGGCAATCCTTCGAGATTAGTTTCTGCCTCGATTCCTTTACCCCAATCATCAAGGGCTTTTATTCCGGTCCGTTCTCTGGCAAGTTGTAAATATTCCCAGGACAGATCAAGGGATATTCCGCGTCTGCCTAATTGATTAGCGACCATTGCGGTTGTACCGGAACCCCCGAATGGGTCTAAAACTGTGGCTGGTACAGGTTCTTCATCGTGGGGGCAGGTGGGTTTCCATCCCGTTGTGGTTACGTGATTGACTGGACCAAGAAGTATATTTTTCCCATATCTATCATCGCCCCATTTGCCGCCAATTTCTTCCGGTGTTCTGCCAGCCTTGCCAGATCCCCCCTCAAACGTGGTTTCTTTTTCTGTGATTCGCTCCCATTGATTCCCACACACAGGGCAAACGCCTTTTTCAGATGTCCCCGCCTTGATGCAAATTTCCGGTATCTCGGGCGGGAAGGTTGCGAAGTGTGCGCCTTTATATGGTTTGGTGGTTATGGTCCAGGTGTCTGATTTGTATTTAATCTGCGAGGCCTTCCAATCAAGAAATTGGGAAAACTCATCTTCGTCTGTGGTCCAGACTGTGCGTTTGTTGCGTTTGGGATATGTTTTACCATCCGGCCCGTTTCCAGTATCTATTGACTGGGGGGACATTCCAGGGGCGTATCCTCCTTCTGTGTATATTGATTTTGGGCCTCTTGTTCTTCTTCCCTTAAAGCTTTCTGGGTCTGTGCTTGTTTCCCTAATCGCATCCGCATCATAATAATACTTTTTATTTTTCGTCAACAGAAAAATATACTCATGTGATTTGGTCGGTCTATCGGTCATGCTTTCGGGCATCGGGTTAGGTTTGTGCCATACAATATCGGAGCGAACCCACCAACCCCATTCTTGCAGGGCGATTGCTACACGGTGAGGAACTAGCATAAGATCTTTTGGTTTCATTCCTTCTGGTGTTTTTGTTCTTTCTGTTCCCTTTGGTTGAGCTGGGTGTAATTTTGATTGTCCGGGGTCCCTTGTTTTTCTGTTCCCGCTTGTATAACTATCCCCCAAATTCAACCAGAACGTCCCATCGTCCCTAAGAACACGCCATACTTCAGCGCACCATTTGATTGTGTTATCAATGTATTCCTGGAGGGTTGGTTCAAGCCCGAGTTGACCGGATATAGAATAATCACGAAGTCCGTAATAAGGAGGACTAGTAATTACACAATGAACCGAATTGTCAGCAAGCGGAATACTTAGGGCGTTGGAATTTACTAAAGACACCTTCATCCCACCTCCGGCATATCCGGATAATATCTATACAAGTAAATCCTTTGAAGCTCAGAACGGGGGTGGATCAGTAACAGCTTTAAGTTCTTGCCCGCGGGGTGGCTTTCGGTCTGGGCTTTTTGCGCCCATGCTTTTCCGTCTTTCTTGGGATAACTATTTGTTGCTGGGATTTTTCTCATCTGATCATCTCTCTTTTTCTAATATACCGCGCTCGGTTTCTTTGGCGTTCGCGCCTTTTCCAACATTCATCGCTACAATACGCGTGCGCGGGGCTGGTGCGTTTGAAAACAGTGCCGCATTGACGACAATTAGCGGGTTTGAATATTCCAGGGTTAGTTAGCCATTTCATAATCGCTTTACTCCTTTAGTTTAATTTGCAAATTAAATCAATTTAGTCATTGGATTCGTCGTCATCAGACTGGTTTAAGTTATCAGTATAATTCCATTCAATTGAAAGCATTATTTCGTCAAGAGGAATACTCCATTTAGACCAATGCTTTCTGGTGTCCTTGAATATAATTGGGTCTTTTGTTGTAGGGCATAATGCCCACCAAGTCACTACGTCGCCACCTTTAAATTTCATTGGAACAACAAATTGCTTTACTTTTATTTGTGCGTTGTGGTTTTTGTGACAGCGAGGGCAATCCTTTATTTTAAATTTTACCTTTTCCATTCTCATAATAACTCCTTACTCAATGCTCAATAAAATCTGAATACTCACCTTCGACATACTTCTTCCAGCCATCTTCGGGGTTTTCCTTTTTAGGCTTTCCTCCCTGAAACTTGTCAAGGATATTTTTGATTCCCCTGGGATTGTATCCCGATCCAATCCAATCCCTCAATACTTGTTTCCATTTGTTCAATGAAGCCGGACTATCGCCCACTGTATCGACAACGGTTTGTCTAAAGATAATAGGAACGTTCAATCGAATTATATCTTTGTGGGCTTTGATAGCTGGATGATCTAAAAGAATATCCCTTTTGCGGGGGGTGGGCTTTGCCCCATTCTTTTCTTCTGTGTGATCTTTTGGGTGATTATTTGGGTGATCTTCTGTATTTGTATCTGATTCTTTTGGGGGTGCTATCTGATTCTTTCTAGCCCCTGTCTGTTTCTTTTGGGATAGGGTATACGTTATTGATTTGACTTTCGCCACATTTAGCCCGATGTAAAGGACGTTGTTTATCTCTGTTCCAGCGACAATGATATTTCTAAAATCAAGATCAATGAGTTTCATTTCCTCAAGATGCCTCAAGGCATCACGAACTTGGTTTTTTGAATATCCGTAATAATCAGCGAATGCCCCGTACGCCCTCTGGAGTTTGTCAGCCCTGAATTTCTTTTTGTGTCCTTCGGGTACGCCAGTCTTTTCGTCCCGAACCTCGATAGGTCGATACCAAAAACAGATATCGCCTAGCAGCTCAATGGCGATTGAGTAAGGCTTTCCGTTCTCTCTTTTTATATGTTGATACCAGGACGGCGGGATGATATTTCCAGTGAGATTGAAGTCGATTAGTTTTGTTTTGCCTATATTGTATAGCTTCATTATTGCCTCAACAAATCAGAGCAGCCAACGTCCGCCATGTAGGACGCTAACTGCTCTGATTTTTCAATAAGGTAGTATTTTATTAACATGGCAATATGATTATACCATTTTACAGCGATTTGAGAAAGTCGATTTCTATTACGTCGTCGGTTATATCTTTAGCCGAGAACACCGGCAGAGACTCTACGATTACATTAAAGACTTTTTTGTTCTCTTTGTTTTCATCAAAGACAAAAACATTTATTTCTGTAGGCCAATCAAGGCTTGCGAAACAACGCTCAACGAAAGATTCAGCAGCTTCTTGTGCGTCGTCGGCTGTGATTTTTTTGTCTTCTTCACTCTCCCAATAATGGGCACGGGCATACCAGGTTTTCATTTCACTTCTCCTTATCAATTCTATTTATCTTCTTGCCCGTTTTTCCAGATAACAAAAGCACTAAACAAACACATTCCAAAGAATAAGAAAGTTAGCATTATTATCCATAGAGTGCGCATGGCTATTATTTGATTGTCTATTTGTAGATTCATGCCGCTCCTTTCTAGTCCGACAGGCTGGGTTTTATATCTTCAAAAATGTGCCAAACTAATGGCAGGTCAGGCTGTTGAATTGTGCCGATGTACTCCAAACCATCAAAAGAATTTATGTAGTGTCCGGAACCCAATACCCTGAATTTCATTGTCGCTCTGGAGTTTCCGGTATCTACAATCGCCCAAATACAAGGGGTGTTTCCTTGATACTGTACCGTTAAAATTTTCGCGCTAAACGGCATTTCAATTTCAAAACAATCTTCAATCTCAAAGGGGAATTTCCAAATTTCCATAATATTCCTTTTATTTCGTTCTAGTTAGTTAATAACACTCTGGCTTATTATCAACAACTCTATTCAGGGTGTCCAGGTCGCTCGACTGGCTTTTCCCCACGGCGTTTTTCAGCACTAGGCAAAAGAGCCGGCATGATTCCTATAACGTGGGGTCTGGCACAATCTACCCTCGATGCACCCTGAATAGAATCGTCGATGTTAAGGTTCTAGTTCTTGTGTTCTTCCATGTGGCAACTTTGACACAACGGTATAACGTCGGTCAAGTGTTCGCCTCTGTATCCGTTAGGGTGGTGGTAGCTTTTTGCTTGATCGGGACAGTGGGCGCACTTCAATTCTTTAGCGGGCTTGATTTGTCCAGTGCGGATCAAGTAGCTGATGTGATTGTGCGCCTGTTTCTTTAGTGGGTGGTTGGTGTAATAGCGTTTTTGTTTTTCGAAGTGGTTAATCGTCGTCGTCATTTTTTGATTCGCATATTTTAATTAGGTTATTTACTATCTCGGTATTTGCTGCACCAAAGGGAGTTGCCAAATTCCATAATGTATAGTTCTCTGTGAAGAAGAGTTTTTGAATGCTTTTGTCGCTAATTTTATTCTTGCGTAAATATTTTATGATCCTCAACGTTGTTTTCTTATCCACTGGATTCCTCTGTCACAATAAACAGATCGTTCGGCTGCTTGCCTGTGGCTTGCATGACCTTCGCGAGAACCTTTAAGCTGATTGTGCCGACTCCGTTGTAGAGGCGGTTGACCGTGTTCTTGTTTAGGCCGGACAATTCCGAAAAATGAGTCTGTGTCCCTAGTTCGTCAATTGCTGATTTTACATCTAGTTTTAATTTCATTTGTACCTCCACTGATATGATACAATATAATTATCTCCGTGTCAATAGGGAATTGGGTATTGACAGATACCTAGAAATAGGTATAATATGTATAGACAAACAAACCGCCAAGGAGAAGAAGATGAACAAATCACTAATACCAAACGATGAAAGAATTTACAACAGGCCAGACAAAGACGGAAACTATCCGCCGATAGAGGATTTTTTCAACGCCGGAACAGAAGAAACGAAACCAACGAAATACCAAGGACACGAAGTAAAAATCACAGGATGGATCGGACGCAACGTAATAATAACCCGCAAAGACGGCGGCAAACTCAAAGCAGTATCCGGTTTACGTCATCATTATGGAAAGCCTGCGGTTGAGGTTGACACCGTAACAACCAGCCCTCAGAATATCGAGGGTTGGGTTTGCTAACTAATTTAGAACAGGAGAATAAGATGGACACAGACAAAGCCCTAGATATTTTTATAACCAGGCAATTAGAATTAATGGATGCGCTAGTGGCTCAATCAGAGGCGAAATTCAAGCTAGAGGAATCTAAAACCGTTTTGATAATTCAGGGCGTTGAAGGAAAGAATCAATCAGAGCGCGACGCAAGACTAAGGGATTCGCTGGACACTGAATACTTAACGGAACACAAGGCAAGCATTCAGGTTATCAAGGCAAAAGGATGTATGGCAATTGCAACACACCAGATCGAGATGGCTAAAATCGAAGCACATATCAGACCCGCCTAGATTTAGAGAATAAGGAGAATGTGAAATGCCAGAAGATAGACCGTTCAACCTATCCCCGTCCGACAGAACAAAAATGAACTACAGAGGAACAGAAGGTGGTTGCGAAGAATGTAAATTTTGCGCCTTTACATACCACGGGTTTATATGCCAGAAACTAGACAAACCACACATGATAGACTCCGGCATGGTCTGTGATTTCTTTGACCAAAGGTAACATGACCCCCGCAATACTTATCGGCTATCAGATCGAAAGGAATAAAGAATGGAAGAACTAAATAAAGTAATAAATTCAGGAAACCAACACCTCATTATGAAAACCGCATTGTTAGAGATAGCAAAAGCCGAGGGTGCGTTCAAGAGAAATCCACTCGATCACGCCCGAAGCGTTATAGAGAACATGCACAATATTGCCGGAACAGCGTTGTTGGCTATTGGCGAAAAATTCACACCGCTAGAATAGGAGAATAAATGGAACAAGATAAACTAAAGCAGAGTGACTTTATAATTATGAACGCAGACATCCAGAGGGTTATAGAAAAGCTGCCGGAACAAGTAACCCCTATGCACCCAACAACGCTCGGATTTATCAGAGCGAAGGAAAGTCTTGAGCAGGCACAACTCAATATTACAGAGGCAATGCTTGAATGGGTAGGGAGTGAGAAAAAAGACAAATGAAATTCAAGCAATCCATCTACATCCAGTCAATGACCTACCCGCAAGCGCAAAAGAAAACGTTTGATTATCTTTGCTCGACTTGCTGGAGACACCTTGTCGTTTGGGTGCAAAAAGAAAAAGACCAGTACATTGTACTGTGTGTTGAATGCGATGAAGACACCAAGGGTTTTACCCACAAATCAGAAGTAGAACGCAAAAGAACAGAGGATCACTTCAATGCTCAAGAGGTCAGGCGGGCATATCCAAGCCTTGACCCAAACACCAAAGAGAAAAAGAGCGCAGAGGACAATATAAAAGAACTAGGATTATAAGGAGATTATTATGCCAATCAAAGGATTAACAGATCGAGAAATGAAATTCCCAAAGATAGGCGATATCCGCAAAGGTGAGCCGAAAGGTAAAAGCAAGTTTCCCAAAGACCTTGATTATTTCAGGGTTGAGATTGACGAACTTGAGGTTAGGGCTAAAGAGTTGTTCTTGCAGTATTACGGACCCGAACCAAAGAAGATAGATATATGGCTTCCGTATCGAGAGATCGAGCGGTGTTGGGATGCGAACTACGAAGCCTATGTCGCCGGGGCCATGATTGCCAGGGCAGACGGAGAAACATATCAATTCCTGAGAGACACCGAAGGAAATATGATCGTAAAAGACGGTTTGCATGTTGAGACTGAATTACCTGTACCTTTTGTCAAAGGTGAACCATGCGCGTATTATAAAGACGGCAAAGGAAAGAAGCAGCCGGTGATAGCCAAGATCGTGGGGAGGCTTGAGGTAATTGTTCCGGCGCTTGAGAGAATGGCATCGCTTACAGTCCATACCAATTCGATCCACGACGTTATCCAGATCACGGAAAACCTAGAGGCTATCTATTTCATAAACAACGAATCCCTCCAAGACATCGGGATTGAATTGAAGCGAAAGCCCGTAATGATTTCTACTCCAGGCGAAGGGGGCAAGAGAGTGAGACGGGAAAAGCATTTGATATTTGTAGAGACTTCGCCAGAGTGGATCCAAAAACAAAAGAATGGACGAAAGGATCGGGCGGCATTAAAGGCTCCCCCAGTTGCAGAAATCGAAGCAGACATAACAGCCGAAGGAATAATCGACGGTGTAGAGATCGATCCCCCCGCAAAGGAACCCAAGCGAAAGAAAAAGGGGACAATCGATAACCCCTGGCCCACAAAAGCAGTTGACCAAGTAATGGAACACTGTCACATAAACGATATCACAGAGGCCAACGAGCTACTCAACCAAAGCAGATTTACTATCGGGAAAGCGTCGCCATCAGCTATTGAGAAATTCGCAAAAGCATTTCAAGCCGGCTTAGATCAGGGTATGAAGCATGACAAGGCGATTGAATACGCCAAGGCCAACTGGCAGGGAGGGGGGGAGAAATAATGGAATTTACACCTGATAATAAAGAGGTGCAAGACGTCCCGTTTTTCAAAGACGCAACAGCAAGGGGAGGGTGGGCAGGATACGCCTCTAGAAAATCTACGGAAAAGCTCCAGTCCGAGGTCAAAGAAGCCATTAGCCTTTTGGGTGGAACAGTAACCGGATTTATGAAAGGGACTTTCGCGGGAAAACACCCCCGTGATGGGTATCATGTTCATTACATCATGCAATCACCTAACGGAATGGTTCAGGGCAAAATGGAAGTAGCCGCCCTGCCTGTTGAAAAGCCTAAACACTTTTACGGCACACGAGCTGAGAAAACCTATAAGAAACAAAGGGAAGAATCACTAAAGATGGCGCTATTTATGTTGCGCGACTCCCTCAAGGGGATGTGGTATCTGCAGCAGCTTTCACCAGGGTTTGCAGCACTCATGCCTTTTATGATCGCAAACGAATCGGGCGAAACTATCTCTCAACTATGGAGCAGACAAGACACATTCGCCAATCTTCTCCCCCCCGGTGAGGCAAATTTCGAAACAGATGTTATAGAGGGTGATTATCAGGAGGCCGAATAATGTACTGGCTACTAATAGGACTGATAGGTTGCGCCTTGGTTATTCGGGAAGGTAGAGACTTTGGAAAGGAGTGAAGGATGAGAGAACATCCAGTAATAAAAATCGAGGAAGAGCTTAGTGTTGTTAGGGTGTTTCGGGGGCAGACAATAACTATCTATGCACATCCAAACGAAGAGTTTAGAGAATTAGAGGGTGGTACGCAACTAGAAATCAGAGTACATCCCGACACCGGTGAATTAGAGATATTTGCCAACACACACAAACTCAAGATAAAGAATTTTGAGGACTGGTATTCTATTAACCCACATCATATAGAGGACACCCAATGAAGATCCAAATTCAAAAGCAAACTCACCGAAAAGCTAGAAGCCCAAGAACTCCCTGCTCATTTATGGATGTGTCCTGAGTGTGGGTATTCCGCGGAAGGTGGATAACATGAAATACAACAAAATGAGTAAAGCTGAGATTGAGCGAGTGTTTGCGGAGGATGTTTTGAATCTTATGTCGGGTGATTTATACCTTGGGCAGCCTGTCTGGTTTGAGGACGACGGACATTTCGTTTTTACGCAGGATGAGTTCAGCCCCCTCACAGACCTAAATCATGCGATGTTAGGCGTGGAGAAGTTGCTGGGCGATAAAGACTTAACGCTATATTTCAAGCTGTCTGCAATGGGTTACAGATATGATTTGAAAGAACAAAAGTCGTATTGGAAATACAAAATGATTTTCACAGATGATTATGACGATTTAGCAACTGTCATTGCAGACACCCCCGAAGCCGCCATAGTCGAGGCTTGCATTAGAATAGTTAAATCTGATTTATTTGGAGGTGAGTAGATGGCTAAGAAGATAGTTTTTCATAGGTGTGTACATTGTCCTTATGTAGGGTATGATGAAGTTAGGAGAGCGGTCATTTGCAAATTTCCTACTAGACATAGACATAAGCGGATAATCGAAGATATGGAATTTATCCCAGATTGGTGTCCCCTAGAAGATGCGGAGGAGCAAACATGAAATGGATTTCAGTTGATGAGAGGTTGCCGGAGCTTACTGGTAAGTATAAGGTCAGGAAAAAACCAACACTAAGAGAACCATTTCCTACGCCACTGATAGCTGTGTTTATTAGAGCAGATGGGGTTGAACGTTGGTGTATTAATATAAATAGCACATATTGGGAAATTAGTGGTATCTATGCATGGATGGAAATAACCCCACCAAAGGAGATATAATATGAAAAGGTTTGAATGTGTTTATTTTCCACCGGATGAAGTAAAGATCGTAAGGTTTGAAGCGACAGCCAGTAGTTTGAGAGGGTTCTGGCAAAGGCTTTATTACGATCTATTCCAAGACAGACCTCAAACGGCGATGGCCGTTCAACCAACAACCCAGGGAATTTACACCCTGGAAAGGATAAAATGATGGAACTATCACCTGATCAATTAGCCGCTGCACAAGCAGTTGCGCCCTATTTTGGATGGATGGGCATATTTGCCGCCTGGAGAATTTTGGCTCTCGCAAGTGGTCGCACAACTCGAAAGGCTAACCAGAACAGGAAAGACGCTGAAGATTGTTTGCGTGAGGCTGGACAATCTTCTATTTCCTTTAGCCAAGTGACCGGAAGCAATAAGGGCGGTCCTCCAGGGAATGACAGTTGAAAGCCCCCAACAGGGAGGAGTCAATATCTTCCGATGAAGCCTGGACCATACTTGAAGAACAGGCAAACGCAGACTGGCGGTGGCATGGAATAAAAATGCTTTTGGTTGGCGTGTTTATCGGTCTGGTTGGGTTGTGTATTGGATTACATGTTGTGTCTTCATCATAGTTTCCTACCTTGATTTTGTGCGTACATTTGGTATAATATAGGTACAGACAAAGGAAAACAAAATGAGAAATTATCAAAAACTTACAACCCAGAAAGTAACAAGCGAATTGAGGAAAGCCGGATTAGTTAGCGCAAAGAGAACCAGAAGAGAAAAACGCTCCGGATACAAAGTAACGAAAATTAACTCCCACGCAGTAGCAGTATCATACAGTGACCACGAAAGCAAAGGAATTGACCACACAGAAGAATCAAACAAAATGGAGAAGATTTTAGCCAATGCAGGAATGGCAGTACGGCGACCATACGGAGACAAAACAATCCTTGGCATAGCAAGGAAAATATAAGAAAGCCCCGAAAGGGGTTTTTTTAGTGAATTGAAAATGGATAGAAATAAAGAAATAGCTAGACTGGCACGCGAAGAAGAATTATCGGGGAAAGAGATTGGGGAAAAGTTTGGCATTACTCCTCAAGCTGTATATAAGGCATTAAAACAGATGGGGATTTCAAAAAGATATGCGGGAAGAAAAAGATACGGGGCAAGAAATGGCCTAATTAAATCAAGAATAGAAACAAGATACGCATATATTAAAAATAATCCAAAACTCAATAACACACAAATAGCTAAGGAGCTTGGTGTTTGTTATGGGGCAATATTACAAGATAGAAACAAAATGGGACAAAAATCATTCACTCCCAAAGACTTAACAAGAAACGAATTAAAGAAAATTATTAAAGCAAATGTAAAGATTGATAGATATACTGATTGTTGGTTGTGGCTTGGGACATTTACAAATGATTACCCAGCTTTCACTGTTTATGTATGCCCCAACGGAAAGGGAACAAAAAAAGAAAGATATCTCAGGCGTATAATAACAATGCTCTGGAACGGCTACAAACATATAGATTCGCAAATAAAAAATTACTGCGACAATAAAGAATGTATATCACCCGAACATTTATATTATTCAGGCCTAAAAAAAACAAAGACGGAGAAATCATGAAAAAAGAAAACCGATCAGCGCGTCTGTTTGTTCGCATCAAGCCATCAGTGAAAAAGAAACTAATGGAAATGGCGGAAGAGCAGGGAAAGTCTATTGCTGATTTGATTGAGGAGTGGGTAGATAACTTGACATCGCCCAATCCATAAGTATAATAGAATCATCTCCTCCACACCTCCTTGTGAGGATATTAGTGAAGGTAAGGGAGCCTCAGGCCACGAGGTTCCTTTGCTTTTAATTTGCAAATTAACGGTGTTTTTTTGTGTTGGGGGGTAAAATAGTGTACAATGGGAATATGCAAAGAAAGGAAATTTCAATTAAATGAAGTCGCAAAAAGAGACTTGTAATAATATCGCATGAAAACCGCAGTTTTTAAGTGGAATGAAAGAAGAAGTAATGCAGCAATATATTTATCTATGGGATATACCGGTAAAGAAACTGCAAAGAAAGCGGGAGTGGGAGAAAGAACTATCTATGAATGGAAAAAACACCCAGAATTTTCGGCAGAAGTAGACAGACTAAGCCTTATGACTGATGTAGCGGGGAGAGCTGAAAGGTTACGAATCGCTAAAAGAATGATAAGAAAGATGAAAAACAAATCAAAGAAGGATCTATTAGAATGGTTAAAATATGCCCAAAGCGAAACAGACGGGATCAAACTTGACCTTGCCGCCCTCGCTGAAGCTGCCGCACTTATGGCCGACAGCGGATCAGGTGGAACTGGCGAGGATAAGCCAAAGAAAAGCTAGTCAAGCACATAAAGTCCCTGAGAACTGGCAAGACAGGCTCCCTTTAGTTTATCCAAAAAGCTTTTCGCTGCCGTTTGCTGTGTATCATGATGTATTATGGCAATGGCTGGACGAAATAACAAAAGAAATGCCTCCGTCTCTGATTGTGATATGGCCTCGAGGTAGTGGGAAATCCACAGATGCAGAGGTAGCCGCGATAGAAATGGGCGCATCAAAGAAACGATCATATTGCTGGTACGTGAGAGAGACCCAGGACCAGGCCGACAAATCAGTAGAAAATATTGGCGCATTACTTGAAAGCCCGGGAGTAGAAAGATATTACCCGCTGATGTCAGAGAGGGCGCTGGGTAAGTTTGGCAAGCAAAAGGGGTGGAGAAGAAACAGACTTTCAACCGCGCAGGGATTCACAGTAGATGCGATGGGCCTTGATACCGCTATTCGTGGCGTAAAAGTAGAAGAGACTAGACCTGACTTTATTATCCTTGATGACATAGACGGACGACATGACACCATTGTATCAACCACAAAAAAGCTAGAGATCATAACCCAGAGCATAATACCTGCTGGCGCATCAAACGTTGCTGTACTGGCTATACAAAATCTTTTGCTGCCCGATGGTGTATTTGCACAATTAGTTGATGGAAGGGCAGAGTTCCTTTTAGACCGAGTGGTATCTGGTCCACACAAAGCAATTGAGAACCTAACTTATGAACAAGTGGATGGCAAGTTTGTTGTAACAGGAGGGGATCCGACCTGGCCCGAAGGACAGGGAATCGAAACGATCCAGAAACAAATAAACCTATGGGGTCTAACGTCGTTCCTGAGAGAAGCACAGCACGAAGTAGAGAAGTCCGGGGGGATGTATGACCACATAGAATTTAGGCATTGTACACGGGACGAAGTTCCTGACCTAGTGAGGATTGCGGTATGGGTTGACCCCGCAGTAACAAGTACGGATCAAAGCGACAACATGGGATTACAGGCGGACGGCATAGCAGCGGATGGGACAATATACCGGCTGTTCTCGTGGGAAGCTATCACCAGCCCAGAGGATGCGATCAAGAGAGCGATTAGGAAAGCTATGGAGCTGGGTGCGCTACAGGTAGGTATAGAGACAGACCAGGGCGGGGATACCTGGTTGAGTGTGTACGCAAGGGCGCTGGATAGTATCAAAGAAGAAATGAAGCCGTTGGGTGACGGCAAAGCCGTGCTAGATGAACTGATGGAAGAATACAATAAAATAGTATGGCCCTCATTCAAAGCAGACAAGGCCGGGGCAGGGCATGGTCCTAAAACACACAGAGGACAACAGATGTTGGCGGACTACGAGGGGGGTACAATTGTTCACGTAACCGGAACACATGCTATACTAGAGAAATCATTATATAGGTTCCCAAAGAAGCCGTTAGACCTAGCGGATGCCGCTTATTGGTCATGGGCTGATTTGAGGAACAGGTTATCGGCGAGCAGCTTGATTGCTTTTGTTTAATAGTGAAAGGATGAGTTGTGATACCAGAACAAGTAATTGAGATAGACATAGACAATAAGTACATAATTGTGTTTGATGATTATCTAAGCGACAAACATAGAGAAATAATCAAAAACGATATTTCAGAATGGCTAAAAAGAGACGACGCACCATTCTGCATTCTAAGCGGCGGAAAGATTCTAATGATAAAGCGAAAGGATGAATGATGAGGCTTACTGTATTTGTGCCCTGGGGAGTTGCGCCGCGGTGGTGGTTAGGACTGGTGTATGTGGACGGGATACGTGATGGTTGGGTGTGTACATTGATTCCATTTAATTTGATTGCGAGAGCAACGAGAGCGTTTTTGTGGTGGGTGAGATACCCAGAGAAATCAACCATTGAAGAAACAATCACACGATTACAAAACCGCAACAATGAGTTATCGAGGGAAAACAAAAGAATGAGTGTTTTATTAAGAGAGGCCAGGAACTTGGCTAGAGAAATAACACAAGATATTGAAACCTTAGCGAAAGGAAAGTAACATAAGGAAAACATGAGCGTATTTGATAGGATACTAAACGGGTTCGGATATTCAAACAGGGCGGAAGTGGAGGAGATGATAGACGCAGGGATAAAGGCCACGCTTGATAAAGCCCCCGGATGGTTACAGGCCACATCTGAGTTTGAGGCACTGCAGGACGTGAACAATCTGCACACAACAAGGTCGCAGTTAGATTTGTCTCGTAGGTTGTCGTGGGTTTGGGCAGCCAGAGAGCATGTATCGGGGCAAGTAGCGGGGACACCCTTTCAAGTATTAGAACAAGATGAAAACGAGGAAAAGAAAAAGATACTCAACCACGAGTTTGAGATATTGCTACAGAAACCCAACCCAACACAAAGCAGGTTTGAGATTCTAACAGATACGTCCTCCAATTATCAGATAGCGGGTAATTCGTTTTGGTGGATGAACAAAGCCAATGAGTTTGCAAAGCCCGATGAGATATTCACCATCCCGCCACACATGATCCAGCCTGTACCAGACGGGAAGATGTTCCTTAAAGGATATGCCTATGATCCTGGCGACGGTGTTCCGGTTGCGTTAGAACCCTGGGAGATTGTCCACTTCAAGAGGTATAACCCATTCAGTAGATATTGGGGACAGTCCCCAATTGCTGCCCTGGCAGTTATCTCGATCGGTGACATTGCAATGCAGAAACATAATACGGAATTCTTTACGGGACTTGGCGCTAAACTGCCCGGCATGCTGACATTCAAAGACTCTATACCAGATCCGGAATGGGAGGAGATAAAGGCGGACGTAAAATCAAACTCAGAGAAGCGAAACCTGATGATGCTCCGCAATACCGGGGAAGATGTAAATTGGTTGAAGGTAGGAATGACACAAGCAGAAATGGAATTTATTCAAGGTCGAAAGATGAACGAGGAGGAAATTTACAAAGTGCTTGCTCCCGGTTTATTCTCGTGGCTAGAACCCAATAGCACAGAAGCCAACAGCAAGACAGGCAAAGAAGCATTCGACGAGTTGGCGGTGTGGCCTATCAATCAGGCGATCCAAGAAAAGATCACAATTGAAGTGCTTCCTTTGTATGGGGAAGGACTGCTTGGTGAATTTGACGACGTGCGCCCTGTTGATAAGGCGATCAAGCTGGCAGAGCAAGCCGCAGCGGAAAAGGTATCAACGATAGATGAAATAAGGAAAACATTCCTGAACCTTGACCCTCTGGAAGATACAGAGTTGGGCGGGCAGATCGTATCTCTGGCAAGCGCAACCAGCCAAGAGACTGAAGATAACCAGGACAGTTTCTCAGAGGAAGAAGAACCGACACGAGAGGAAGAAGATGAGCAAGTGAAGTTCCGCAGGTACACGAGACGGGGTGGCGACGTTGACGATTTTGTATTCCGTTATTTGAATGAGAGTCGGCAGAAAGCATTGAAGGCTGAGTTTGAAAGTAATGACAGTAAGAGATTGGATTTGTTAATTAGTATGAGCAAAGTGCTGAAAGAGAGCGTGAGCGTGTGAAGAAATGCGAACATCCAGATTGCGACAATGATGCAAAGTATAGATTGATAGCGTGTGGCACTTTTGTATGCTGGGATCACCGCAAATGGACAAAAGGCTATACTATCAGAGCAGAAGAATGGAATAAAATGATATTAGAATGGTTGCTATAATTACTCTTATCATAACCATGAAACTTTGGGGAGTTATCAGCCCTTGCGAAGGATATTATGAAAAAGAAAATCTACTTTGAAAACCCATTTACTAAAAGATGGAAAGCTCACTACATGAAAACTCGTTATTGGCTGTTCAGTTACGAGAACAATGATTGCGTGTTCTTTATTAGAATATTGGGACTGGTTTTTGTTATTTACAGAATATGACCCCCCCCGTGAAAGGATAGAAGATGGATAACGAAAGATGCACAACCGATGCCCCACCTCCGAGAACTGTTGAGATAGAAATCACTGGCTTTGTCAACGCACGCGAAAAGATACAAGAGCTGATTGACAACGGAACAGCGGAAAAAGTATTTAGGAGAGCGTTAAAGAAATACCTCAGAGGTGATTACACAAGACTCAGATGACCAACGAACTTGAAGCCATCCGCAAAATAGACGAACTATACGACGACCTTGTAGCAAAAGGCGTTACTATTCCAGACGCATATAAGAGGCGGGACCCAATAGAACCAGGGAGAGAACAAAAAGAACTGGCAGAGCTGAAGATCGAGAAGTTAGTCAAACGCCTATTTAAAAAGCAAGAAGCATTAATAAGAGCGTGGATGGATGTTCAATTCTTGGGGAGGAAACAGGTAATATCCGGTCCCGTAAACCCACCGGAAGACATCCTAGACGACCCTGAGTTCATAGCTATAATTATCGCATTGGTGGTTTTGCTGGCTAAACAAGGCATAGAAATAACGAATGTAGATGCGGGCGATATTATTGACACGATAGCCATTCAGGGAGTTATAATAGATTGGGCTACTACATTCACAACTGAGTGGATGAAAACCCTGAACAAAACCACGCTAGACGCACTCCAGAAAGCATTGGAGAAGTTCGCTACCACCCCGGGCATGACAATCCAAGATGTGATTGATTTGTTGCCGTTTGACGAAACGAGGGCGCAAATGGTAGCGATCACAGAAGTAACTAATCTTTACGGGCAGGCTGCCCAGCTTGCCGGAGAACAACTCGCAAGAGATAATCCAGGTGTGCGAGTTATCAAAACATGGTGGACGAACAACGATGCGATAGTTAGGCGATGCCCTGTGTGTTGGCCTTTGCATGGTGTGTCAGTGAAGATAAAAAGCAAGTTCGTAGACGGAGAAGGAAACAAACAAATAGCCCCCGCAGCCCATCCGCGGGGAAGATGCTGGATTTCGGTTCGGACAGATATAACTAAATCAGTGGAGTTGCAAAAGAAATGAAGATACTTGGTTTTCCCGTTGTGGTTGATAACAATGACCCAGAGATAAAAAAAGGCAAACCGATTTTGTCCTTGTCTATATCAGCAAAAATAAACGTACCCAAAATTAAAATTCCTGTTAATTTATGCGCAATAGCCGAATACGCTAGATGTGACTATCAAGCATCAGAGGAAAGAACGGAATATTATCTAGAGTCTTTTTCATACCCCAAAATCACCCGCCCCAGGAAGAAATAATGCCTATCATTGAAATCAAAGTTGAAGGAATAAAACAGCTGGCCGCCGCATTCAAGAAATTCCCTGTGGTTATCCCCAAGAACATGGCCGCGGCGGGCCTTGAGGTTGCAAACATGATCCTGGATACAACGGGACTTAGAAGCTACCCACCCGAGACAGCGGCCAACCGCCCACCTACTCCGTATTATCAAAGGGGACTTGGAACAGTACATAAATTTGGCGTGGACGCCACATCCGAGAACTACGGAAAGAAATGGACAATCGAAGCCGAATCGTTTGTAACAAAGATGAAAAACACAGCCAGCTATGCTCCAGACCTGGGCGGAGAGAATCAAATCTGGTGGGCTTCCGCGTACGGATGGAAGAAACTATTTAGTACAGCGAAAGCGATGATAGGTGAGGCAGTGAAGATATACGAGGCGTGGGTTGTAAAGACGATAGAGGAAGTGGGGTTGTGAAAGTGTCTGAGGAAATTATGATAGAACTTGAAAATGCAGGAAGATTAAGATTGGCGTTGGCATTCTGTGCTTTAGGTAATGACCCAACAGAACCCAAAGAAACCCCGATGGTATCTTGTAAAGATTGCTTACCTGAAATGAACTGTGAACAACGTTTCGCAGAGGACTTTCCGGACGAACCATTAGATATTACAGAAGAACAACCCAAGTGAAAGGATAGACATGAACAACATTCAAATACCAGGAAACAAAGGCAAGCTAATCAACCCGTATCCCAAAGAGGAGTACGAACAGCAATTCGGATGCGCTACACTCAACTGCGATTTCGTGTTGACGTTTCAAATCCCACTGATTGTACCGCCCAATACACTTATCTTATTTGACAAATCAGATTGGATATGGCGTTGCCCTAAATGCGGGGTATTACAAACAACAGAGCAGGACTTACCGCGGTCTACGCCTCTTGGGAGAATGGAACTAAAGAAGCAAGGCGGAGAGAACGGGAGCATCGCAAAAAAGAGGAAACGAAAGCCGAAGAAGAAAGAAAGTGACGATGAACAAAATCCTGTGTCCTGATTCAACTTGTGGGGAGCAACAGTTCCCAGAAGTATACGAATGGGTTGATGGAACCCACACAAAAACTTGTCCTTACTGTCTAGGTGAGTTTTCTTACAAGATCATTGACGGAAAAGCATACCCGTGGGAACCGCCGCAGAATGTAAGGCAAGAGTATAAAGGGACAGGGACGGCGGGAGGTAAGGAAAAGTGACCTTCCCAAGTAACACCAACCTAACCCAAGAACAACGGAAGTATTTTATGTCTCTACGCCAGACGCTCATAATGCAACTGGGCGCTGTGGAGGAGTTGTTAGGATTGGAGAGGAGTATTGTGCCTAAACACAAAAAGGAAGATAAACTAGCGGAAGGAACGAAATGAAGCCAGAAAAAGTAAATATTTGTGGAATTGAATACAAAATAGAGTACTGTGAAAATGCAGCAGATGTTGATACGCTCAAAAGGCGTACGCTGTGGGGACAGATGGATCACTGGAGAAGCGTGATGACCGTTTACGATAACGGGCAATCTGACGGGGAGGTTTTTTCTACAATAATCCATGAGGTTTTGCATGGCATTGAAGAAGCCGTAAACCTAACGTGCTTCAAGGACGATAAAGGAAAGGAATTAAAAGAATTAGACACTCTTGCAACAGCATTGGCGGATGTGTTAGTCAGAAACGGTTGGTTAAATATGGAAGGAAAAAGATGATAACCGAAAAAGCAAGTAAACTAAAAGCTGAATACACAAACCTACAAAGGCTGGGTTTGGCTGACAAAGACCTAGTAGAAGAGTCTAACGAGATTTGGGTAGAGCTATTCAAGAATTGCAATCCGACCATAAATGAATTCAACGAGATAGCCGCCGACATATTGGTTACTACTGACGTATTTTATTATCTAATGAAGGCGGTCGGCCTGTGGGCTGAGTGAAAGGAAAAAAAATGCCTGAAATTAATAAATGGGGAACGGATTTAAAATTAGGGAAGGCAGAATGTTGGGAGTGCGGATTAGAGTATGGAATTGAGGGTTGGGTAGAGTGTGTGTTGCCAGACGACGTATGGGAAATAATAAGCCCTAGTTACGAGAAGGGATGCGGCCTTTTGTGTATCGGTTGTATTGTCGCAAGACTAGAGGATGCGGGGCTAAAGAATACCCCTGTGAAAATATATAATCAATGGATAGATGTCCAAGAAACAAGCACTAAATTTGCACAACCAACAAAATAGTGTATAATGAAAACATAACCAAATAAAAGCCACCGAGTAATCAGCGGCGCATTTTGCCAGATAGTGTAAGACCGTCCGGCGCAAATGCGTCGCTTTTTGTTTAAGGAATTATGAACTCAGTAAAGATGATCCAAATTAAAGCATTGGGGGATTGGGAGATCGAGGTGTTGGGTGTTCCGTTTGGTGGCCCCGATAACCGAGACGCCCATGGTGAGTTCTTTGATGCAACCACAGAATTACATTTAGATAAATTCTCCGCCCCGCCCGTAGTTTATTATCATGGCTTTGATGGGAATAGTCGGGGCGTTTCTGAAATGAAATCGCCCGAATACATCGGAAAAACCATAGGCGTAGAGAAACGACTTGACGGTATATGGTACAGAGTTATTTTAGACAAAGCGTCGGCGTTTGCCCGCAAGGTATGGGAAGCGGCAAAGCAAGGGGTTGCATTTGCATCAAGCGGGACAATTCCCCATTTGTCAAGGAGAGGCGAAAACGGACACATTGCGGAATGGGTTGTCGCTGAACTATCACTGGTTGACGGAAACAAAAACGAAAACAGAGAAATGGCAAGCAGGGACGCAGTGGCGCTCCCTGTGCTTAGATCAATTTATAAACAGGCCGGCATTGGTTGGCCTGACGGATTAGAGGACTTGAGTCAAGAGACTGGCGCACGAGGCGCGGTAGACGAAAGCGAAAATCCTAAAACCACACAACTACAAAGAACAAAAGGTATGAAAATGAGTAAACAAGAATATTCCGAAGCCGAAATCAAGGCCATGAAAAATGAGGCCAAGGTTGAGGGTATAGCGGAAAAAGAGGCTGAGATCAAGGAAGCCGAGGAACGCCAGGCAGAACTTGATGCAGCCAAAGCCGAAGGTAAAGCCGAAGCCGAGAAAGAGGCCGAGGAAGAACTGGAAGCTGAAAAGAAAGCCGCTGAGGAGGCGGAAGAGGCGGAAGGGGAAGAGGAGGACGAGGTTATCAAGAAACGCAGGCTGCAAGACGTGACTGGCAAAAATGTCAATCATGCGAAGTTTGCCTATACTTGGAAATATGACAACCTTGAACCCGGCGACCACGCCCTTATGAACGATATCATAGTGGCTGGCGGAAAACGCCCAACAGAAAACTCAGTTAAGGCATTGGCAATCAAGGTTGTTGAGGACAAAGACCCGGACAGAATGTTTTCAAGCACAAAGATGGCAATGATGCAAGCCAAGATGCCCATGAAAGCCAATGAACTGAATCAGTCAACCTTGGCTGGATTTGGTGATGAGTGGGTTGGAATATTGCAAAGCTCAGATCTTTGGCGAAGAATTGTACTTGAGGCCGCGTTGGTTTCACAACTGCCGACAATTGAAGTCCCGCAAGGGTCTGAGTCGGTTAACATCCCATTGCAAAGCACACCGCCAACATTCTTCAAGGTAGCACAGGCAAGCGCGCAGGATTCCAATCCTGGTCCAATTACCCGGACTGTGACGACCTCCAGAATGGCGACCGCTGAAACGACACTACCCGTGACTAAGGTTGGGGCGGCAACCTACTTCACTGGTGAGTTAGTGGAAGATTCTCTAATCCCCTGGGTTGCAGAACTCCGCAGCGCAATCGTTACCGAAGGCCAAGAGGTCTTGGAAAGCATGGTAATTGATGGTGACACTGACGAGACAGCATCCACGAACATTAATGACATCGCCGGAACCCCTGATGGAAATGAGGCTTTCTTGTCGTTCAATGGTTTCCGCAAGTTGGCGTTAGTAACCAATACCGCTAACTCTCGGGACGGTGGAGCAATAACAGACACCGACTTCCTTGAGACCGTCAAACTTATGGGTATCGCCGGAAAGAACGCAAAGCAAAAAGATAAAGTTGCTTTCATCCTTGACTTATGGACTGAGTGGAAAGTTCTTGAGTTAGTGCAAGTAAAGACGAAAGATGTTTTCTCCGCTCCGACCATCGAGAACGGCAGCCTTACAGGAATTTGGGGATACAAAGTTTTTGGTTCTGCAAATATGCACAGGGCAAACCAGAACGCAACCTTTGGCTTGAAAGCCAACACAGCCGGAAAGACCGACTTGGATACCGCTGGCAACAACATCAAGGGTGCTATGCTCGCAGTCCGCTGGGATCAATGGCGGCTTGGTTGGAAGCGCCGGATGACCATCGAAACCGTGCGAGTTCCTTCCGCTGATTCAACTGAAATCACTGCATTGATGCGAGTTGGTTTAATCAACCGCGACACCGACGCTTCCGCGATTTCTTACAACCTTTCGGTATAAGAGGTGCAACATGACTTATAACTTAAAAAGTGGTGTAGCAACTCTGTCCGATCTAGCAGATGGCCTTGTGGGAACATTTGGAATCGGCGACGGTAAAGTTTTCTATGTAGACCCTTCAAACGGGTCGGTGTCCGCTGGCGGAGAAGCCCCGGACGATGCTTTTTCTACAAAACAGGCTGGAATTGACGCCTGTGTTGATGGGCGTGGCGATGTAATCATGATCCTGCCTGGGGGCGAGCAAGTAACCGAAACGGTAAACTTCAATAAAACCGGAATCTATGTCAAGGCAGTAACCTACGGCGTCAATCGGTTTGCGAGCGGCGAGTTGTTCTCAACCTATGCAGCCACATCCTTCACAGATGGGCCGGTCGCAACGGTAACCAAACGTTGCACAATTGAGGGGCTAGGATTTGTCAGCCGCGATACCGGATCGACATTCTTTAGTGGGGCTGCCATGCTAATTGGTGGGCAAGCAGACGCGACGCCTTTCGGAACCCATATCTTGAATTGTCGTTTCCCGAAATGGAATCTTTCAAATCGGATTGGGCTTGCAGTAGAGGGATCAAGCGATATCATCATCGAGGATTGCGATTTCGAGGGCGTTGGCACTAACTTTGCCTCTGGTATTTATGTCCAGGGCGCAACTGCCAACATTACCATTAGAGGGAATGTTTTCCGTGATTGTACACAAGGTATCCAGTTCGGCGCTTTTGCTGGTGGCGGACCCGATTGTGTAATCGAGAGAAATATTGCTGTTCATGGTTCCCTTTTGTCTGCTCCAAGTGCTGCGGTGGGTGTCATAATTGACAACTACATCCCGACTCTGGATGTCGCCAGCGCTTACGGGGGAACTTCTCTAGGTGATCTGGAGACGTTAGGCCTGTGGACTTCCAATAACCACTACTCCGAGACACCATAAGAGGTGAAATATGAAATACAAAGTAAACGAAACTGTAAGCGCATTTGGGAAGGTATTTGAAGAGGGGAAAGAATACGACAGCGAAGAACTTCCTGAACAGTTTGTTGATGCTTGGCTTGAGACTGACGCCGTAGAAAAGGCCAAGAAAGAATAATCTAAGGGAGGGGAAACCCTCCCTAAACTATAAAGATAGAAAGGTACAAAATGAAGATCAAGTTTTTACAGGATTACAGGGGAATACTGACTGCTGAAAAGTTTTTTGAGGCCGGTACGGTTCTAAATCTTGATGACGAAGAGAATCAGGGGATCGATGGCAAAAAGCTGGTTGAAGACGGTAGGGCTCAAAAAGTCGGAGCTGGCAGTAAGTCCAAGAAAGAAGAAGTAAAAGAATAACTATCTAGGGGGGAGTAATCCCCCCTTTTGGAGCAATTATGACGATTAGAGACATTAGATTGATAGGTGAAACAAGCTCGGGTGGTGTCACTATAACATCAACAGAAGTTGTAAATGGTTTTTTGTATAAGGTGAAGTGGGTCGATGGCGATTTGGTGGATGCTGTAACGGGGGCTTTGTCTGTGGTAGAAACCCCAGAAGGTGTTGATGAACCATTGCTTACATTATCTAACCCAAACGCTAACGCGGACAAGAACTATTACCCCCGCGATGTAGTGCATTCTGCTACAGGATCGGCTTTAACCGGAACCGCAGGTGGGGACAGAATCGAACCCCTTGTGGTTGGTAAATTAGAGCTGGTTATCGCTTCAGGCGGAAACGGAAAAATAGGCGGGTGCGTAGTTTATATAAGGGAGGGGTGATCAAATGGCAATCAAATCAGATCAAGTACAGGTTGGATCGGAGCGGGTCGCAATTCATCACGCTGATGACGATGGCGCAGAGATTCGGATAAGGGTGTCTGATGAGTGCTATATTGGGAACGGCGATGTAACCGTTGATTCCGGATTTCTCATAGAGAAAGATGAGATATTCGAGATGTTCATAGGACCGGCTGAGGTTTTGTTTGCTGTTGTAAGCGACCAACCCGTCACACTTTATTATGTAATGTCATTGAATGAGTAAATAATGCCAGAAGATTTTCAGATATCAATAACCTCTACAAGAAATAGGCCACCGTTTTTTGTGGTCAGCACCGCGTCTGAGGAAAAAGACGTGTTGTCGATGACCGCCGTTGGTGGGTATGCCCTGTACCTACAGAACACATCTGTAACAAAGGTAATTGACATAAAGAAAATAATGGCAAGCGCATCTACCCCAGGTGTGGTTTTACGCTGGACAAAGGATGTGCTGCTTGGAGAGGTTGAAAACGCAATCCTCCGGCCCCCCGTAAACATTAGTGGAACAGAGGAAGCCGAGGCCACTTGCTACAAATGGAACGGAATCCAAAACGGGATAGTTGGCATTACAGAAGGTGCGAAGGTGGACGCCCAAATTTTAGATATTGGATACACATCGATCATGGTAAACGCTACGCTCGGGAGAATGGATAATATCGCACTGCACTTCAAGCACCCTGAAGGCGCGCCCGATATCGGGTGTAGCCTTATTTTTTCTTATCGAGACATAGAGCCAGTTGAACAGGATGCGCAAGATGGGCGGTAAGACAGAATATCGCAATAAAGAACCACATGTTTCCGAGCAATTTGGTGTAGCCATTTTAGTTGTTAGGAAAGATACAGCCGAAGCATTGGCGGATGACGGGAAGTATATTCCGTTAATTGTCGATGAGTTTGGGCGATTGCACACAATAACAACGCCTCAGACAGTTGCGAACTCGATCAAGGCTTCGCCTGTCGGTGATTCAAAGGTAGTGGCATCTTCTGGTACAGCAGTCCCGTTAGTTGCTTCATCTACGGATGCTATTGGATTAATCGTTCAGGCAAAAATAGACAACACTGGCGCTGTTTATTTTGGCGACAGCAACGTAGACAAATCTACCAGTAAACAGATCGAATTATTGCAATCACAGACATTTACAGTGAGCGCACCTAGTGGCTACAAGATAGATGTAAATGAACAATATATTGACGCTGATAACAATAATGATGGAGTGAATTTCATTTATTATGCTTAACCATAATCCAGACGGACATTTTCATTTTGTACAATTCTTCCTTGAGCCTAACATTGCCGCGCAAGAAGGTCGTGCAATTTGGAATGACGAAGACGGCACATTAAATATTGGTCTAAAGGGTGGTGTAGTCAATCTTCAGGTTGGGCAAGAGATGGTTCTTAGAGGCAAAAATACTTCTGGAATAACAATTGACAATGGTATGGCTGTCAGAATAAGCGGGGCCTCTGGAAATAAACCAGAGTTTGGATTATCAGAAGCAGATGTTCCAGCAACCGCAGGTTCTATTGGCCTTGCAACTGAGGATATTTTAAATAATGCAAATGGGTATGTAACAACTTTTGGATTGGTGAGGGATATAGATACTAGCGGTACGCCAGTCAGCGAAACATGGTCTGCCGCGGACAGATTGTATGTTTCGAATACAGCCGGAAAATTAACAAATGTTGCTCCCTCAAGCACAGAAAGAATTATATTTATTGGTATTGTGCTCATGGCGCATGCTACGGAGGGCATCATTTGGGTAAACCCAATTAATGTTTCTTATGTGGAAGAACTAAGCGGAAACGATGATGGGAGTGGGAATCCGATATTAGGTATAGACACAACCAATAAGCAGGTTAGGGCTAGAAATGATGGGGCTGGCATAATAGCCGCCCTTAATGTCATGAACCTGAGAGCAGCCGAAAATAGCACATGGACAGGCATCAAATTTGTTATGAACAATGACGATGGGGAGTTCTCGTATTTTGAGATTCTGACAAGAGCATCCGATGTTACAACCGATACAGAAGATTCAGTAACGTCATTTAATGCAATGAAAGCAGGCGCGTTGATAGAGGTTTGTAGGATGGGAGCCGCTGGCCTGGTTGTGAACGAATTGGGGTTGAACCAAGATACCAGAATTGAGGGACAAAGCGATACTGTACTTCTATATATAAGGGCTGATTCTGACAGGGTAGGAATAGGCACAAACACCCCCGATACAAAACTGCACGTAGTTGGCGCAATAACCATTGACGAGTTGAGTTCAGACCCAACAAATCCAGTAGAGGGCAGCGCCGTATTCTGGAAGGGCGACGGAACTGGAAGCGGCAATGATGGAGATATGCTTTACATGGAACAGTCTGGCGGTGTTGTTGAAACCGGAAACCTGAAATGGACAGATTTCACCCCGTCTTCGATTACATTGAACGCAGGTTCAAATACAGGCGGGACGCCGTCTGATGTTCAGTCTATGTTTAGTGGTGGAACTTATGATATTGACGAAGTGGCCGCTACCCCAGGTTATGATGTTGAATTCGTGTTCTCTGGGGTTGATAAATTCCCCACTGTGGTTGTTGCTAAATGGGCTTACACTGGTTCTGCAACCCACTTTGTCACAGTAGATATATGGAATTACAACTCGGAGGATTGGGACACGGTTGAGCAGTTCAATAATGGCGGTGGTTTTTTTGAGGGTTTAAGTGCATATATTCCTCAAGCAAACAGGGATGATTATGTTAGTGGCGGAGCTGCCAAAGTTAGATTTTTCCATAGGTCTGCTGGTAACCCCGCGCACGACATCAGCATTGATTACGTTGGACTCACCCACTCTTTACAGGGAGTTATCTGATGGCATTAGACAACGCTTACGACACACTAGAACTTTTCAAGCTGTATGCAAAGATAATCTCAGATGACGACGACAACGAGAATCTAGCCGAGGAAACTCTGAATGCCGCCAGCAGATTCATTGACAGGCAGACAGGCCGGACATTCTATGCCAGGACTGATACAAGATCATTTGATGTCCCTAGTGGTAGAGAATTGCGGGTTGACGACGATTTACTAACGATCACAACACTAACCAATGGCGATGACAGCGTAATCGCGGACACAGAATATATTCTCATTCCTGCTAATGTTGACCCAAAATTCGCAATAGTTTTAAAGAGTACGTCAAGCATAATCTGGCAACCAGACAGCAACAGTGGCACAGAGCAGGTCATAAGCGTAGCGGGCACATGGGGATGGGTTGCGACTGCCCCGCCTGACATAGTAGAGGCTTGTAGATTAATCACAAAAGACTATTTGAGCAAGAGAACAGGTCAGGGCGTTGCGGGAGTTGCTACCGTCACAGCGGGAGGTATTGTTCTCTCCCCTGGTGGCGTGCCGAAGGCGGCTATGGAAATCATTAATGTTTATAGGACCAAGACATAATGGGATTACAAATTGTGGCCGTATGCAATAGCATCGCAGCCCTAACTGTCGTAGGCGTGACATTTAAAGATATTGACGAAATCCCAGAAGACGCAAACGCTATGGATGTGCCGATGATAATTCCAAAGCCAGATGGGTTTATAACTGGTTTTGGGTATGGTAGAAAAAGCCTAGGACCTGGGACTACTGCGGCCATAGATATAACTTATATATTAACTTATCGCCTCCTTCATTCAGAGGGCGGCGAAGGCATGAGCGGAATATTTTCGACTTATTCGGACATGGTTGTAAAAGCGGCTGCATTCTTAGATGCGGTCATAGCCAACGACACCATCACAGGTGCAATAAATATTGAACCAGTATCTATACCGATATTTGAGCCAGTAACAGACCCACTTGGTAGATGGTTCCACGGTTGCGATATCGGAATAGAAGTAACGGAGTTTGTAAACTAATGAAAAGACACAGAGCAATACAAAAAATTATGAAAGGCGACAGGGCGATAATGCCAGGTGAATTTATTGACGATGAATTTAGCGATAAAGAAATTCAAGGTTATGTCAAATCGGGTCACGCTGCTGTGAAAATCACGGCGGAGAAAAAGCCCAAGAAATCAAAGAAGGTGAAAGATGTCGAGAACTCATAAAAAGAACTGGCGCGTATACACGGACGGGAACGATTTGTCTAGTCACGCGATGGGTATTGGCCCCTTGACGCACACCGCAGAACCCGCGGGTGAAACAGCATTAACAGACGCTCTAAATGGATTCTTTCCAGGAGTCAATACAGTTTCCGTTGGGACGCTGAATACCATCCTTGACAACACGGCCGTAACAGGATCGCATATTGTGTTGGAAGGCGGCACGGGAACCAAAAGGGTCGTGTCAGTTGCGGTTGGGTTAACATCCGCCCCTGTCTCTGGTGATCCGTGTTTTGCTGGGGAATTCGAGCAATTAACCTATTTGGGCGTTGGCGACCCAATGGTAACTGCTTCGATAGACTTCAATCACTCTGTCAGGGCTGCAAGTTTGCTCTACGCTAAACCGTGGGGAAATATCATCCATGCTAAAGGCGCAGAAACAGGAGCGAACTCTGGAGAAAGCGATCACGAGCATGTGGACGGGCAAACAACGCTGGGGGGGTTCATGGTCTGGCAGTTGTTCAGCGCAGACGGGACCGGAACAGTCACAATGTCAATTGAAGATGACGCAGCAACAGACGGGGCTTATTCGTCCCTTGTTTCTTCTGGAGCGATAGACGCAGCCACTGACCCGGTCGCTGGAGTGGTTGCGCTTGGAACCGCAGTAACAGTAGAAGCATTTACACGCTGGCAGATTGCGTTCGGCGGCAACACAACCACAGCAACATTTTTTCTTAGCTTCCATAGAGGAATCTAAAAGGAGTAATAAAGTATGTCAACAGGAAGAACTTCAGGAAAGTTTATCAAGGTACAGATCGATGATGTAAACGGAACCGTGCGAGATGTTCCCGTAGCAACAATCAGTGGGATTGGTGTTACGGCGGACGTAGTTGATTTGACGGCGCTCCAGGACGCACTCACGGGTGGGTTGACAGGAGTGCCAACGTTCGAATCTCCCATTACCGGCCCGTTTGATACCAGAGCAGCAGTGAGCGCATCTGGTACAGGCGCAGCTCCGGCATTGTCTGGGTCGCATACCGTATTAGAACCGATCAATAATGGATCTACCCCACTAACGCTTGGTATCTATATCGGCATTCAGGCAAATTGGACGACCGGTGGTGATCCTGTTTTCGGGATTACCTCATCTGCAACGGCAGGCGTTTTGCTGCGGGATTACACCGTCAGCGATGACGGCATGTATTCTGCTACGATCTATATGTTCCCCGGATCGACTGCTGTAGATTGGGCCACATCCGCATTTACATAAACTAGTGAAAGGTTTTTCACAATGGGTAAGAAAATTACCTCGAAGATCAAGGGATGGGAAGGGACTGTCACGATTGCAGATCCCCTTTTCCTTCCCCAAGTATTAGCATTAAGGAAGACGCAGAGAGAATCACAAGCGTTGTATGGCAAACATATCTTTTTGTCAGCAAAAAAGAAAGCAAAACACAAGATCGGCGACATAATCGTAATGGCTTTTGACGAAAAAGCCGACGAGTGGCTACCTGCAAAGAAAAACAACAAAGACGCGTTCAATGCAGAGATCATCGGTATTGAAGAAGAAGACGGACAAACAACGCTTGAGCTGATAAACAAAGACAACGAGCCAGTCTTTGATGAAACCATAATGATCCGACTTCCCGCGGCGCTGGCATGTATAGAGGACTGGAACATAAAAGGCAGAACCCAACCTACAGTAGAAACGTATCCGATGGCAGGAACAGACTCGGAATACGGGCATTCGGTTGAGTTTTTCGCACTACTTTACGGCGAGGTATGGGCATTGTTCAAGCGCGTAGAAGAAGACCCCCCGGAAGCATAGCCGCCCATAGTTACGCCTACGCTATGAGCGACGGAAGAATGCCAGAGGAAATAGAACTATCGAATTCCTTTAAAAGATTCGGAGCATTTACGGTATTAGGTAGACCTATGAGCGCACTAGAAATAAAAAGAATTTCGTTAGCCGAAAGGGTTGTAAACACTTGCGTTGAGCGCGGAGGTGATTTAAATGCCGCTGTATGGATGCAATCAAACCCAGAGAAGGCCGAGTTTTTTAATTGGGCAATGATGCAGGCCCTCGATATGGGGCTTATAAAGGAACCTGTAGATGCCTGATATTATTGTCACCCTGAAACTAACAGATGAATTAACAAAAGGGATGGAGAAGGCCACCGCCTCAACCAAAGAGTTTGAAAAAACCCTAGAAGTTACTGAGGAATCGGCCAAAACACTCATTAAGCAATTTGCGGACTTGGGCGTTAATACAGACGAGATGTCTAATGAGTTTCTCGCCCTTAACCCTGAAGTGAAAAAATCCATAGCATTATTGGACAAGTTGGGCGTAACATCAGGAAAATCGGCCAAAGGCATAAAGGAATTTGAAAGAAAAGAAAAGGAAGCCGAAAAACAAAGCAAGAAACTCAAAACTCAATTAAAGGGGCTAGTCAAAGGTTTTCTTGGGATCAGTGGGGCGCTCGTGGCTGGCAGGGCATTGGCTAATTTCGCAAAAGACGCATTGGCGGCGGCTGATGCAGCAGGCAAATTGCCACCCATTTTTGATGAGGCAGAAAAAACAAGCCAAAGACTAAAAGAAGCCGCTGGAGAACAGTTGGCTGGAGGACTTGAAAAATCCAAACATGCTTTTGTTGCGCTGGCAGAGCCTACCATAAAGAATTTAGAATTATCAAACAGGTTGACTGACGCGCGCAGGAAAGGATTAATCACGGAAATAGAATTCAACCGCATGAGAACAGCACAAAAAGGTGGTCAAGAAGCAAGTTTACGAATATCCAGAGCGCTTCTAATATTAGAGCAGCAACATAATCAAGTGGCATTAACTGGAAATGAAATACTGGCTCAAAGGGTGGCTGAAGTAGAGAGGCTCGAAGCATTAAGGTTCGCAAGCGTCGCCGAAGCCGGGATCACCGTGACGACTGCCGACGAGATTGCCGAGAGAGTTCAGGCAGAATTAGAAGCACTGAGACAAAAACAAACACTTTTGGAAAGCATCACCTCGCTTGAAGCAAGAGCAGGAAGAGCAGGCGACATCCCTGCCACCCGCCCCCTTGACGCGAACCTGAGGGCGCTTGGCCCAGCGGGGGTCACGCCGATAAGCGGGGACGCCTTTGGGGTTCAGAGCGATTTGTCCGCCCAGGTTGGCGGGGCGATAGACCAACTCCAGTTATACGAACAGGGGCAACTAGAAGTTCAAGATACTTATGATCTAATTGTCATGGCGTATAAAGACGGGCTGTTGTCAATAGAGGCCACAGAAAGGGAAATGACGAAGGTAGCGGTTCAATCGACCAGAAACTCATTGGCTGCGGGAGATTTCAATACCGAGCAGCAGGCGGCGATTGCTTTGGCGGGGGACCTGGGAATTACAATGGGGGAAGCACTTGAGATGATTAGAAACATGGATACCGCTGCGGAAGGGCTGCCAACTGGCATTGCAGATGCCGGCGAGGCGGTTGACGAACTACAACTTAGCCTAGATAAACTAACGAGGACCCCTTACAGGGTGAATATAGCAGTCAATATTCTGGGTTTGCCCGGGGGCATTACTTTGCCTGCTTTGCCGAGTGGAGGCTTTGGAACAGGGACAACCTCGACTGTTGGGTTTGCTTCAGGCGGTAGCCTCACGGTTCCTCCGGGCTTTCCAAACGATTCGTTTGGAATTGGCGTTTCATCTGGCGAAGAGGTTA
>Ga0209976_10000207_pt1 | contig 42919 bp, 53 predicted proteins | sample SumtaG_FD_182806 | JGI IMG/M metagenome (GOLD analysis project Ga0209976, IMG submission 182806) | Deep subsurface microbial communities from Indian Ocean to uncover new lineages of life (NeLLi) - Sumatra_00157 metaG (SPAdes) (version 2) | ecosystem: Environmental > Aquatic > Marine > Oceanic >...
CTTGATTGGCAAAACGCCTAGAGTCACGATGACTTCGCGAGGATTAATGACGTCCCTTATATTGTTGTTTTTGTCTTCTGCCAGCACTTCGGTTCCTGTTTTTTCTCCTGCAACGCCTTTCACAGGCTTTTCTTCTTTTTTAGATTTATCTTCCGGCATAATATCTCTCTTTAAAAAGTGTCCAGTAATAATAATTACTTAAAAGTTTTTATTTAGAGATTCCACAGTGGCAAATTAAGCTCGACACTGAGAATGTTGGTGCTGGCGTCGGCCTGACTAGCGGCTATATTTGCGTCATCGTCAGCCAATCCAGCTTCCACCGACCTGAAAGCGATCGTCATTTTGTACCCCATTCCGCTCAGGGGAATATCCCAGGCGACGCCTCTCTCCAAAGCAAACGTCAAGTTTTCCGAGCCTGCCGCGTTTTTGGGAATGACTTTTCCTAAACCGGCGAAAATTTTCAGAGTGGGATGCATATAAAAACCGGCTCCCGCTATGAATGTCTGATAGTTCCATTCTTTGTCGTAAATGGAACCCTCGTATTCGATTTTATCGACTCTTCTCGCGCTGTAAGATCCGTAAAGGAAAAAAACAGGGGAAAGGTTGTGATAAATTGACGCGGAGAAATTTTCAGCGTGGAACTGGGGCCGGCCTCCGGACGGAGATTCGAAAATGTCCAGCCGCAGTCCCAGCTCGAAACTTGATCGTTTTATTTCGTCGTAGGGCGTATTGGGACAGACAACGCCATTGTCGTTCACGGGACAAGCCGGGCAACTGCAGGAATTATCCCCGTCAATCCATTTGCCGATTTTAGTGACGAAACCTTCGTCTTTTTCCGCAAAAGCCGTGACAGGCATGAGCAACAATCCCACCGTCATTAAAAACATCAAAGCGAAAATGTTTTTTTTCATAGCTTGACTTCTTCCAGTAGATATTTTTCCGATTGAAAGCCGGCTGCTCCGGCGTGTCCGCCTCCGCCGTATTTGGCTGCGATTATTGAGATATCCAGTCCGCTATCAGGCGCGGAATAGAGGCTGTATTTCCAAATTCCAGCTCGATAACGGAACAATATCCAAAGCGGCCTTTCATCGCTATTTTCAATCGTCTCAAAAATCAGGGAATTACTCAATGCTTTATTAATCGCCCAGGCTTTATTGCCTTCAAATTCAACGGGAAACGCCATTTCTTCGGCGTAAATCGTATTTCTCTGATACTCATAGTCAAGAATTGTCGCGCCCATATCCGTTCGGGCTTCCGTCATTTTTCGAGACAATTCATTGGATTTCAAAATATTTTCCCATGGAACGTCTTCAGGAGACCATTCGCTCAACCTCATCCCGTATTGGAAGGGCAAGACCGTTTCGTCTTCATGATCCCAAACATCATAGCGACCAAGCAGCCGGACGGCCTCCGGCATCGGCTCGTCAGGGAACAAATACTCCCAGGTCAGTTCGCAAGCGGCTGTGTCGACTGCACGACGCCCTCTAAACAGCCAATTTTCTCCTTTCATTTTCTCGATAGCGGATTTGTGATGATCAATCCAAAACACTTTATTCGGCCCCGCTGCAGTAGTTAAAGCTAACATATCTTCCCGCTCGAAACTAAAATCCACCACAAAAATAGTATCTCCAAGCTTTATTTTTTTAAAATCCGGCCTGTCGGGATAATCAACGCCTATCAGCTCACAATCAGGATATTTCCGCTTGACGATCGCCGCGCTGCATTTTCCACCAAGACCGATTTTATGATAATAACATTTCATTTTTATTTTTTACTTAAGTAAGTTTCAAATTGGTTACAAAAAAGCTATGCTTTGTACATCCATCATGGAAGGGATAAAAGTGTTTACCTCAACTTTTTCATATGCTCCTTCTATTTCTCCTTCCAGGGCACTAAATTCAACAATCAAAAAGCCATTTTGCACTAATGCTTCAATAATGTCTTCGGCTCTACGCGGTCTTATTTTTGACCCTAAAACATCCTCAATAATTAATCTAACCTTCGCCCTGCTTATTTGATCCATTAGAGCTCCTTTATGTCCTGACAGTCCGGCCTATCAGGATATTCTATTTTAATAATTAAGCCTTCCTGGAAGGCAACAGAAAGCTAAAAATCAACTGCCCGGCTTCAAAATAAACTTCGTCAAAATCGGTCTCAGCTTCAACTAATCGTTCTATTTCATGCTCAATAAGCAGCTGAATTCTTTTTTTCACGCTTTGAAAATCTTTATGTAAACTCAAAATATAGCTTGTTTTATCAGCGCGTTGATTAAATTCCGTTTCCCAAACTTCGAGACGTTTCTGATAATCGTCCATGGCCTGATTATGTTCGTTTTCATATATCTCATATTTTTCATTCTCTCTTTCGAGCAAGCCTATCGCTAGTTTTTTAGCAGTCTCGATCTCAGCTAGTTTTTTAGCTGATTTTTCCGCATCTTCCTGACGTCGAATTTCTCCCTTAGACACCCAACCGTCCAGCAGCGCGCTATTTAATATTTTATTCGGCGATCTTATTTTATGATTCCGCTGATATTCCTCAAGTGCCTCTACCGCCGACGATATTTGACTGCGTTCATAGTCGGAATTCAGAACGATATTGGCTAATCGAGACGAAACGTTCAACTTTAGAAGCCGCGCCAGAAGCCCTTCGTCATGAGGTTCAACCTCAAAATCTGGCGGTGGCGTGGCGGGTTCAGGAAGAGAAAGCGGGCGCTGGTTTTCGATTTTCAGAGGCTGGCGGACGAACTGCCCGAAAATCAGCAGTTTAACAGCTTTGTTTTTGCGGCGATCCATAGGATCTTTAAGAATTTCAAATTCAAAATAAGAGTTGGTTTTTGTATTAACTTCTCTTTGTGAAGCCAGCAAAACTCGTTTTCGAAAATCGGCTAATTGCGGATAAATATTTTCAGGAATACCCAAAGTCCGCCGCAATTTCAGCAGATCATAAACTCTAATATTCACATAACGACCGTTAATAATTTTTTCATGATATTTCGGCCTTGGCTCATTGTTTTTGCAGAATTCCAGAAAGCGGAATGAATGAGCGCATTTTAATTGTGCTACTTCTTCGTGAGAATAACTTGTAAAATTTTTCTGACGCTGCAACAGATACGGCTTGAGATGCTCTGAAACGCGCAGAGTGACCTCATTTTTATTCCAATCGAAAAGCGGACTTTCTATCCAGGCGGACATTGTTAATGTTTCGCCGCCATGTTTTGGGTGATGACCTACCATTTCAATAATATTGCGTTGTAGCGACCGCAAAATTCTTTTTAACGTTTGCTTTTTTATTGTTTTATTTTGAGCTGATAATTTTAGTAAATCATATAACTCGTTGATACCAAAAGTATAACGCTCAAAACCCGAAGCTTTCGGATTAATTTTGGAGATCAAATTCAATACGACTCTCTGCTCGTTGACGGATAAACGATAGTGAGCACGTTCCACTAAATCGTTGCATTTCACGATGATTTTTTTTTTATTCATATTGATTAAAACGAAAAACCCGGAATCTTTGAGCGATGCATACACATCTTCGCGATCCGGATAGCAGCCTGATCGTTCTTCAAAGATTCCGAGCCTTAGCCCTGACTCTGATCGGTGCTATCCTTAGAGGTTATGTATGTATTCTCTGGTCAGAAATCAATTAATATTTTTCATCTTAACTTTCAGAAAAGTCAAAGTCAAGTCTCTAAAAAAAACAGTCTTGATTTTTTTGGTAAAAAGAGGCTTGTTTTTCCGGTTTTTCCACCTGAGCATTCTGTATTTTTATCCTGGATATTCTGTATTTTTGTCAGATTCGTCAATATTTTTGTCCAGACTGTTTTGAATAATTATTTGAAATCATTGTCGATTTTACCCCCCCCCAAACAGAAGACAAAGGGTAATAAGACAATAAGATATATCACCTATCTTATGTTACTATACAATCTACGCGCGCGCGTGAAGAGCAAGGAGCGGGCCATAGGTTGAAAATTTTTCTTGTTTTTCTTTTTCATAAGAAAACTTTGAGAAAAGGGCATTTTTCAGGTAAAAAATAAGAATAAAAGTTTTCCGGCAAAGCTTAACTCGGTACGCAGAACGGCGTTTCTTGAAGATCTGACCTTCTAACACCTTGAATGACCTCTAGCGCGCTGTTTTTCACTTTGACTGTTAATAAAATCCTTTTCAGGCTAAAATTGAGATCAAAATAAACCTCTAAAAAATAACGGTGCTGTTACTTAATCAAGTAGTTTTTAATTTTACCACGTGTAAATGCTTAAAATTACTAGTCTTTTTTTGGGTTATAAAACTGGTGGTCTGTCGGGAACTATGCAATCTCTCAATTATCAATTTTATCTCAATTTTATATATCAAAGCCTTTAGCCTCTAGTAAAAAAAGAGCGACAAAAAAGTTTTTTATCTGCCTGATTTGCCATGATGTGGATTTATAATTGAGATCATTCTCAAAAAAGGGCCAAAAAAAGTCTATGCTTTGTCGAAAATGACGTTTTGCCGTATTTTGACATGTTCATATTAAACGGTCGTTTTTGCTGGACATACAGGAAAAGGTGATTTATACCTATAATTATAACATTGAGTGTTAGTTTAAATATAAAAAACACGTTTTCCCTAACAAACAGGTATAAAAATGGCTAAAAAGAGCAAAATGACGACGTACGCTTATATCAGAATCAGCAGCGATAAGCAGACAGTCGAGAATCAAAGATTTGAAATTCTCAAATTTGCAGATGAGAAAAAAACTCATATAGATGAATGGGTTGAGGAAACTGTCAGCGGTGTTAAAAAAATAGCGGATCGTAGGCTGGGCGAGCTTTTCAAATATATGAAAGAGGACGATGTTTTAATTGTCACGGAATTGTCCAGACTGGGCAGGAGCATGATGGAGGTGATGAGCGTCCTCCATGACTGCATGGAGCGAGATATCAGAGTTTTTACTACAAAAGAACGCTATGAGCTTGGAAACAATGTCAATTCGAAAGTATTGGCCTTCGCCTTCTCCTTGGCGGCTGAGATAGAAAGAAACTTAATTTCAATGCGTACCAAGGAGGCCCTGGCAAGGCTGAAAAGTGAAGGAAAAAAGTTGGGCAGGCCAAAAGGGAAGTTGTCCAAAATCGTCAAACTGACAGGCAAGGACGCGGACATCAGAAGATATTTAGTTCATCAGGTCCCCGTTGCGGCTATCGCCAGGATGATGGGCGTACACCGCGTGACACTCGTCAACTATATTAAAAGTAGAAAAATAACTATATTAAAAACAGATATATGAGTTACGCAGTTGAATAAATAAGGGTAATATTTTCTGTTTTTTAACGATTTTTAGAATATTTTCGGGTTTTCCCATGAATCCTCCTCGCTGTGACGAATACGACTATATTAATTTTTTTATCGCCGCTCAAAGAGCTTTCAGCTGCCTCGAAGCGGCGAGAGTTCAACCGAAAAAGGAAAACTCGCCCTCGCATGACTCAATAAACAGACTGCTCCACCGTCTTAAACCGGAGCCGGCTTCTTTATGGGAAGAAGCCGGACATTATATAACCCCTGGAAAAGGGTTCTTTGTCATTGATGATTCCACTCCGGATAAACTGTACGCTCGAAAAATAGAGCTGGTTAGCGGACATTGGTCTGGAAAACATCACGGAGTGCTTCAGGGAATTAATCTCGTCACCCTTCTCCGGACTGACGGAGACGCTCATATCCCATGCGACGTCCGTGTCCACTATAAACAACAGGATGGAAAAAACCAAAAACGATCACTTTCAAGATATGCTTTTCAAAGCGAAATCCAGAGGATTTTTCCCTGAATGCGTTCTATTCGATTCATGGTGCGGCAGCCTGAAAAACCTTAAAACCGTTCGCTCGCTTGGCTGGAAATGGCTGGCTCGCTTCCATTCCAACCGCCTGGTCAACCCTGATGGAACAGGAAATATCCCTCTTTCGGAAGTTTCAGCCTCGGAAAACGGAACCGGAGTTCATCTTAAGGAATACGGCTTTGTTCTCGTGTTCAGGATTGTTTCTCAAAATGGAGACGCTGAATATTGTGTGACCAATGATCTTGACATGGACTTTTTCCGCCGCCTGAAACTTTCCGGCTACTCATGGAATATCGAGCATTACCACGGAGGTCTGAAACAGTTTTGCGGAGTTGAAAAGTCTATGGTTCGCTCCGCCAAGGGACGGAGAAATCATATCCTTCTTGCAATACGGGCTTTTCTGCGTCTGGAAGTGTTTTCCATTAAAACCGGATACTCATGGTTTGAGGAAAAAACACAAATTATCAGAGAGGCTGTCAGAGCTTATCTGGAAAAGCCAATTTATGTTTTATAAACTCAACTGCGTAACTCCTAAGATAAATAACTCCCTGACTCCCTGACATGGCCTATACAAAAAAAGAAAAGGAAGACATAAAATTTGATTTTGAATCCGGGCAGTATACTGGTCAGGAAGTCGCCGCGCGCTGGAAAATGTCGCCGCAGACGCTAAAAAAATTCTCCGATGCGGGTGGTTGGATTCAAAATAATTTAGACGAGGAACTGAAAGGCCGGATCGAAAATGATGCGGCTGAACTTGTGATCAGCAAAGGTGCACGAAAATTAGCGGAGATTGTTAAAGAGCATCTTGAAGTAATTGGCTTAATAGATGACACATACAAGATCATGTTGATGATGCACATACAGGAGCTGAAAGAGTCGCAAGGCCTGATCACCAAACTCGACGGCGAAAAATGGACTGCGAATTATAAAGCTCTCCAAATCGCCATTGACTCGTTCGACAAATCATTCCGGAGCAAACGCTTGGCCATGGGGCTAAAGGATACCGAAGCACCACAACAGATCATGAATTTCAATCTGACCAAAGTGGAAAACATCAAGGGGCTCTCCGACGAGGAGCTGGATTACATTATAGCGAACGAGGGAGAAGTTGAATCGAAAACAATTAATTAAACAGGCGAGGCTGGAACGTGCGCGGCGGGAGAAGGCGCGGCGGGATATATTCAACTTCACTAAATACACTTTCCGAGCCTATAAGCGGGAAAACTGGCATCATAAGACCACCAGCGACTTTATTCAGAGAGGTATCGAAAAGGAACTTCTCAGACTGATGATTTTCGCTCCTCCCAGACATATGAAGACGGAGAGCATGCAGCGAGGCTTCTCTTATGCGATTGGGCAAGATCATGATCTGAAACTCATCATGACGGCCTACGGAGGCGACAAGGCTCATAAAATCTCCAATCAGATCAAAACGAATGTCAACGACGAGCCGTTTTTTAAAGTGTTTCCCAAGTTTCCCGGCATTAAGGGCCTGAATAAAATAAACAATTGGTCACTGGGAGATGAACACCGAGGAGAGGTATTGGCGGCGGGCGTGAACGGTCCTATCACCGGCGAGGGCTTCAATATCGGATATATCGATGATCCGGTGAAAACTCGTGCTGAGGCTGAAAGCCCAGCCTATCAGGAAAAAACATACGAATGGTACGGGGAAACATTCCTGACGCGGCAAGACGAGATGGACTCGGCCATTTTCATCACCAATACGCGCTGGAATAGAAAGGATCTCTGCGGCAAAATATTGGCGGAGGACGGGATCGCGACGTATAACGGACGAATACCCGAAGATGGTTGTCCTGAATGGAATGGAGATCCAGCCGGCATCTGGCATATCCTTTGCCTGGTGGCGGAGATGGACGAAGCCTCCTGGGACTGGCGACACCCTGACGATCCTCGTCAGATTGGGGAAGCCCTCTGGCCGGAGAGGTTTCCAATGCATTTTTTGGAGCAATTCAAGAAAAACAAATACAACTGGGCGTCAAACTATCAACAGAGGCCGCAGGCGAAGGGCGGAAACCTCATCAACCGCACTTGGTTCGGTGTCGTGGATAAAATGCCTCCCGGTGCTAAAATCATCCGCTTCTGGGATTTTGCGGGCACTCCCAAGTCCTCCACTAAAAAAAACGATCCTGATTTCACGGCTGGCAGTCTGGTTGGCTTCAAGGACGAAAAACTGTACATAGGGGACGTGGTAGCCACCAGAGACACGCCGTTCGAGGTTGAAAAACTCGTCAAACAGACCGCATTGCTGGACGATAGTAAGTATGGACAAGTCCGGCAATATTGGGAGGAGGAAGGCGGCGCGAGCGGCAAACATAGCTCAGCGCATTATAATCAGCTCCTGTCGGCTCATTGGCGAGAACCATACCGAGTCGGCAAAAACAAAGAATTTTACATTGATCTCCTGGCCAACAAAGCGGAGGCCGAAGAGGTTTTCCTGGTCGATGGCAAATGGCTGCATGAAGTTCATGATGGCAATACATTCCTGGACGAAGCGGAGGAATATCCGAAAGGGCGTCATGATGACAGAATAGACTCGGCGGCGAAGGGCTGCTATATTCACACGGGCGATCCACCGACGCTTGCCGACGCGCTGGAAACGGCGATAAAAAGAGGAGATAAACAATTGCTGGGGATAGGTAAATCTTCTCATCTGAGATTAATCGGATAGATTTTATAAAAAGTTGGTGTTATTTATGAGAGGCGGGCGGGAGCCCCGCCGGAGCGGGGAAAGTTCAGCGGTTTAAGTAATAGATACACGGTTCATCCCCGCTGGTGCGGGGAACTTTTCCGGTTTTTTTGGTATTAATCATCCTCCGAGTATCTCAAATTAAAATAGGATTTCAGTTCTTTTATAAGCCTGTTTTCAGTATCGGCGTATTGTTTTTTCATTTTATCCAATGCCTGGAACGTGGGTTGCGGAAACTTTGCCAGACGTCCGTGGGTATTTCCTGCACCGGTTTAAATAGTACCGTGTAAGCCCACTTCGGAGTGGTCGAGACTACCAAACAATAACTGTCTAGTTCGTAATATTCGCGGTTTTTTTCGATGATTGTTTTTTGATCTTTTTTAGTGAGGTTGTCCCATTTTGGATTCTGGGACAACTTTTCAAGACTCCCCTGAACATCGACACTAGCTCTGAATGTTTCATTCGGGTGTAAGAGCGCGTGAAGCAACAAAAGATTCGGATCTTTTATATACGTTACTCCCGCTTCGCCTTCCGCGAAATCCGTCGAAATAATTTTCAGTTTCGGCCAGATCCGGAAGGGTTGCTTTTTTGTATATCTGCATCGGAATTGTTTCAGCCAGCGGACAATATGTCGCCGGTGAGCTGTTGCGGATTTCACGGAGGCTGGTATACTCAGTGCACGTAACATCAAATCATATGAATGTTTTTCCTACCGAACACACTGAAAATAAATCAATATGCCGCCTCCAATCGTAGACGCTAAAGGGAATCCTTATTATCGCGATGAGAACGGTGAATACCGCGCTGACGGCTATTTTAATCCGGATACAGGCTATGGCGGTGCGGATGACAGCATTGATAATACTCAGTTTGCTCCTTCGCCCCAGCTCGATCAGAATGAGCTATCCGCTCAGTATGAAAGCAACTGGGTAGTGTCGCGGGGGATTGAAGCTCCGGTCAATGATCGATTGTCGAAGGGGATTCTTTTTATTACAAATGATGATGCATCAGGTAATCGGAGACGACAACTCAAAAAACTTGACGTTGATATTAAAAAAATAGCGATGTGGAATCATTACCTGGAAGCTGCGTATTGGGATCGGCTTTACGGTGGTTCGATTATTTATTTCGATTATGGAGATGATAATGATTTCGGGATTGATCTGGATTCGCGAGGAGTTAAAGTCAAAAGGAGTGTTAATTTCGACATTAAAGAATCGCAGCGCGGTATCCCTAACAAAGTCTGGGTTGTCGACCGTTGGTTTGCATTTCCCGCATCGTATTATCTCCCTGAAATTCACGGATACGACCATCCGAAACTGGGAGAACCAGAGATCTATTCGCTGACGCTTTTTACTACCGGTTATGCTCGGGTGGTTTTCGCGCATGAATCACGTTGCATAATTTTCAAGGGATTACCGCTTTCGATTCGTCAAAGAGCAGCGAATCATATGTGGGGCAATTCTGTTCTTCAGCGTGTAAATGACGCGGTGAAATATTTCGGAATCAGCATGAAGGCCATGGCTGATACGTTTGAAGACTTTAATTATAAAAGTCTTCAAATAGAGAATTTACAGGAACTGATAGAGAAAGGGGCCTGGGAGGTCATCGGCAAAATGATTGGCATGGCCGCGAAAAACGCTCACAATCAAAATATTGGCATTCATGGCGGGGAAACAAAGCTGTTAAAACAAGCAACGACGGTGACGGGCTTGCCCCAGATGGCGCAAATTATGACGAATGTTGTTTGCGGAGCTTGGAATATTCCCTATTCGAGATTTTTTTCGGCGGAAGGTGGAGCCTTGGCCGGGACTGCGGCGGAAACCGACGTCAAAAACTATCACGAGAGTCTGCGTTTCGATCAGGAACATAAGGATCGTTCACGTTTGGAAAAGATGATCTGGCTTTTGGGATATGATCCGGAAGACTTTCCTTTCCTTTTTCCACCGCTCAAGGATTTGGATTTGAAAGAGCGAGTGGAAGCTGAAAAAAGCAAAGTTGAGATGTACCAAATGGCTATAGACGCCAATATGATTCACCCGGATGAGGCCGCAATATCGATGTGGTCGACTCCGGAGGCGAATTTGGAGCAGACTATAATTGATTTTGACGGGCGGGAGAGTATGGAGCCTGATGATGAGGAAACGGAGCTGGCGGAAGATCCTTCCTCGGAAGAGGACGAAAAGCGGACGGATATGAAAAAAGAGGATACGCCAACAATTTTTAAAGTGATCATAAAATAGATATACTGTTAGTAATTATTATTACTGACCACTTCTTGTTTTAGGCACTCTCTGATATTGTTCGCTTTTCTTATACTTTTCATTAGAATAAAGGTCTGTGATTTTATTGTTTTTAAATATTTTTTTTGGTCGGTGATTTCGTTTTAACGAAGTGGAACACGGAGGCGTTCAGTAATAATAATTACACACAAAATGTTATGGGTGAAGAAAACGCGAAGGCTTGTCTTGAATGCGGGGCTATGTTCGAGCTTACATCTGACAAAGAAAAGAGCGTGAAGGAGCGTCAGAGGCTTTTTCCTGACACCGCTGAGGCTTTGGAGCAGGAATTGATTTGTTGCGAGGATTGTGCAATTCCAAAGATGATAGATTTGTTATGAAATATCAAGAAATCGCTTGGACGGAAATGCGGCCGGATGTGTATGGCGGAGATACATGCGATAAAATTATACCGCAGTTCTGTAATTTTTCCGATGGGGATAAAGACGAGGATACATCAGACGATGTCACCTTTCTTGCTAAGAATTTTCCCGCTGGAACTAAAATTACAGTTAAAGTTCCCGAGTGTCCAAAGTGCCAAATGGACGCAATGCTTTGTCAGGAATTAGGAGATTGTGACTTTGATTGGAAAAAATGGACCGAAGAAAACTATTCGTAATATGAAATTTTTAGGACATGCTGTCGGGGCTGGCGTCGTAGGGATCATCGCGACGGCGTTGACGTTGGAGGCAGGGAATTCTTTGAGGATGGCGGCGGAAATTGGTGGCGTATTATGGCTGGGTGGTCAAGTTCCTGATTTGGATATAGCATCAATCCCCGCGAAATGGTTTGGCAGACTGGGCTTCTTGGCGGCGGGACTATTGTTCGGTTACGGTTTTTTAGCGCGAGAGCATGGCGCGATTGCAATTAGCGCGGTAATCGGACTGATGGCCTTGCTGCTGATGGCCATACAGCATCGGGGGCCGTTGCATAAATACTGGTTGCCGGCTGCATGTGTTTTTATGAGCCTTTTTCAGGGAAATTCTTTGATGATGGCCTTCGGACTCGGAATTATAGTGCATCTGATGCTTGATAAAATCTTTCCCTGGCAATTCAGAGGTTGGTGGCTTTGAGCATTAAAATGCCCATTGCCCGTCTTTGTTTAGGTCAATAGGCGCGGCCGGACGTTTTTCTGGAAGTGGCGCGGCCTCGACTTTATCACACCGTTTTTCAACTATTGTTATTTTATTGTCGCCTCGGTAATAAAATCCTTGTTGAAATTCGTCTGATGTTACGGGCGTGGGAATACTATATTTCCACCATGTTGCGTTTTTTGATATACTCAAAGCGGCGTCTAGATCTTGGCAAACTATTCTCGCCCCAGTCTGGGAACTTTCTAAAACCGCTTTAAATGTTGCCCCTAATTTTTCTTTAAAAAATATTGGTTTCATTTATACCTTTGTCTTTAAAATTGAACTTACCGGAATAACCTGTTTGGAATAATCGTAATATTGACGCATTGTCTGAGTGCTTTTATGCAGAGTGGCGTTGAGCACTTCCGTCAGCGAATCCTCGCGTTCGGCGGCCCATCTGATAAAGCTGGCGCGAAAACTCATGAAGCTGATCGAATCATCAATTCCCACTTGGCGGGCGTGAACTTTCAGCGTTTTGTTCATGACCTGCGGATGAATTGTAAAAAGAGGCTCGTCGGGATCCTTGGTTCCTCTGAAGTTCTTGAGAATTTTTTTCAGCTCCGGAATCAGTTCCAACTCATTTTTCCATTGCGCTTTCCTGATCACGATTCTGTTGTTCTTAAAGTCCACGTCATTCCAGACCACATTTTTGCATTCAGCGAAAGTGCGTCCTCCTCCCATGACGGCCAGACATGCCAGCGGGCGGACTTGCGGATTTTTGGCATGTTTTAACTGTTCCTTGAGCTTTTTCCATTCTTCTATTGTGATAGTCGGGGCTGAACTGCGAATTGCCTCTTGATCCGGATTCTTGTATTTTAGTGCCGGGACAACAGGTAAAATCCAGGCTTGAGTTTCCGCCAGGTGATTGAGAAAATTTTGAATAGTGCTGATTCTACGCCGCAGCGTCCGGGAACTGTCGCCGGCGTTGCTTCTTTGAGTCATAAACATCTGGCACAAATCATTGAGTTTGGACAGTGACTCAACGGCTAGGTCATTCAGTGTTTTAATACTATGCTCTGTTAAAAAAGTTAAAAACTTCTTCAGATCGTTTTTTTTGGCGGTTCTGGTCTCGGCTTTAGAAAAATTATCTTTTATGTAAATCGACGCGAATGTTGTTAAAGAGGTCAGCGTTATTAACTTTTCTTCAGGCGTTTCAATTAAACAGTTCTGAAAATCATAAACTTCTTCTTCAGCATTGTTCATTTTATTTTTTATCAGAATAAGTTGCAGGGACTTTGTTTTTCAGGAATACTTGCCGTAGTGGCTCAGTAATAATAATTACATAAATCGTAATTTATCGCAATCGTTTAGAGGAATCAAAAATGAGTAAAAATCAGAAAGAGCTTGTTTTATCGTCTGAAGCAATACACGCGATTGCTCAGGAAGCTGTCAACATATTAAAAAAACAGCTTCTGCTGGATGATCAGATTGAAATCGCTCCAGATCAATTGAATCAGCTGGCGGAGAAAATTTCTTCGCGCATGGACGCGACTGTCGATTATGACAAGATTAGACATCAGTTCAAAAATTATGAACTGACGGATCAGGACCGAGTAGATATAGCTGAAAAAGCCTTGTTGGATCTGGATTTATCGGACGATATCAGGGCCACGCTGGCGCGGAGCTTTGTTTCTAAATCGTTCTTTAATGAAAAAATCGGGGCGTTGAGGCAATTCGTCCAGGACAACAAAGTCCGAAAAATCACTGCGGGCATTTCCGGAAAGGAGATGATTGCGGAAATCAATAAAGTCCTGGGGACTGATTGGCAGGACGGTGGAGGAGGAGACGTCGTCAGCGTGGATGGTCGTGTTGGAGTAGTGACTCTGGGTGATCTTTATGAGCTTGTTTTCGCAAAAAACACAGCTTTTAATAAAGACTTTGGCAGCGGAGCTGGCGACGTGGCCGAAGGTTCACTTTTAGCTGCGAAAATAACCGGGCCTGGTTCTTCAACTGTTGATCAGATAGCGATCGCGTCGGATGTCAATGGTAATGTCAGTTTTTCTCCTGTCACTATTGATCCATCAACCAGAAAAATGGCGGGCTTGGGGGTTACAGAGCAGGACGGAACTCTTTATCTGAAAACAAATCAATTCGTCAGGTGGACGACTACCGGGCTATCTGGCGGGACAATAAAAGGCGATATGTTTGTAGATACAAATTCTTTTTTGTATCTTCGAATCGGCACTAATGTCAAAATATCGATATCTAGTACTGGGTTGGTCACTGTGACTAACGATATGAAAGTTAGTCAAAATTTAGACGTGATCGGTGAACTGGATGTGTCCGGCAGTTTATTTACAAATAGCCCCAGCGGGGCAACGCAGGCGGCGGCGGGCGCGGCGGCGGGCGAGGAGTGGATTACATCAGGGCATGCAACTTTGCCCGATAATGTAAAAATGATAGGAGTTTAAATTATACAAAACTATACTTCAACGTGGCGTTGTGGCCGGCTTCCGATTTATCGTATTCTTCGAGTTGTTTTAAATTACTATGTCCTGTGATTTTCATAATATCAGAATCATGAACTCTTAACTCTTTCAAACGAGTAACTAATGTCACTCTCATGACGTGCGGAGTAACCCTGAAGGGGATACGTGCGTTTTTGCCGGCTTTGACAAAAACCAAAATCAGCGGATTATTGCAAATTTTTTTACCCGTCCTGGTGACGAAAACAAGATCATCGCCAGTACGGTCGCCTATATGACGTCGTAAGTCGCGCATAATGTGAGAAGGATAATTAATAACCGTTACTTTTATAGTTCCGCCTGTTTTGCTTTGTCTGAAAGTAATTTGTTTTTGCAGTAAATTAACGTTTTTCACTGTCAAACTCAAAACCTCGTTCGTTCGTTTTCCCCCCTGCAGCATAACTTTAGCAAGCAGAGCATACCGCTCATCAAGCTTTTCCAACTCCCGCATAAACAGTTTAGTCTGCCTGATAGATAATGATTTCGTTTTGACTTTGTCTCTAACCTTGAAAAAGGTTTTATTGATTCCTGTTTTTTTTATAATTGCTTTTTGAATAATTCCGCCCGTCTGACGGTCAAGAAATCCGGTAAATGAGACATAAGCGGCGGCGCGGGCTTGCCTTGTGGCTTCGCTCCAGGGTACGTAGTTTTTAACGGAATCAATAACAATTTCATGATTAAACATGCTGAACTGCTTCAGAGTACAGTTAATAATCACAAATTGCAGTTCCTCCAGGCGTTTAAATGCATATCGATAAGCCTTCGCTGTATGGAAATTCAGGGTTGACAGCCAATTATCGAGGGCTTCTTGTAATGAAATTTTGTGGAGTTGGCCCGCAATGTATTCATAACGCGCTCTCGTGGCTTCGAACTGCTCCATGTAATTTGGAGTGCGATTATTAGACTGTGCGGCGATCAGGTCTAATGGAGATTGGTCATCTGGTCCGGGGATTAAATCATTCATGTTTTCCTTTATATAGAAATTTAGTTATCATATGATTTTCTATGATAACTAAATTATTACACATAAAGACATAGTGAAACGAATTTCTGACGAACTATTAATAATAATCCATTGATTTTTTTGATTTACTTGTTTTAAGATAAGTATTAAAATCATCTATGCCTCAAAAAATTTCCGAACGCAGAAAAAAGTTGCTTCGCGCCCGGGCTAAAACAGGGCGACGTCCTCTTGATCCAATTCATCCTGATTTGCTCGCGGCGGCTTGGTCTAAAAAGCTGCGGACTGAAGTCGGCAGGGGATTCGAGTTAGTCAAAAAACATTTGTTTCCGGTTCTAAGAGAAGACGACTTGGACGGCTTCGGAGGCGCGGTCAGGACGGACATAGACGATGACGCGGATATTATAAATCCAGTCATCAACAAAATTTTAGATCGGTATTTCGGCGGCATGTCCAGCCTGGAAAAGCCCAATCTGGGCAGATACTCCTCGCTATTAGCCAAACAATTAGTTCAACCTATGCAGAAGCAGGTTGACAGGCATCACAAGACGCAGTTTTCGAGGACATTTAAAAAAATCGCCGGCGTTGATCCTTTGCAGTTCGAGCCTGAACTAAGCGGTTTTCTGGAAGTGGCCGGCGACCAGAACGTGAATAAAATAGTTTCTCTGAACAATTCTTATTTCGATACGATCAGAGAGAAAACCAATCAGGCTCTGAGGAAAGGCACGAGCGTCAGTGAACTGACGGCAGAAATTACGGACCTGACTAAAACGACTCAAAGCCGCGCCAACCTGATCGCGATCGATCAGGTTCAAAAACTCAATTCCGACCTGGAGAGTCAGCGTCAGCAGAATAATCATATAAAACGTTATATATGGAGAACTCGTCGCAATACTCGCGTCAGGTCAAAAGCGAACTCAGACGGAACAGATGATCACGCCGGACTAGAGGGAGCTGTATTTGATTGGAACTTTCCGCCTATAACCGTTTTGGCGGGGAAACGAGCCGGAGAGCGAAATCATCCAGGGCAGGATATAAACTGTAAATGTTGGGCGGAGCCGGTGATCGATGATCTTCTGGGGAGACGATCCAGGGCTTTGGAAGCGGCGGAACTTAAAACACAAAAACTGATTGGCGAGGGAAGAATTCCCGGCTATACTCTACCAAAAGCGGCTTAATGAATGTAATTGAAATAGTCCATAAATACCTAGAAGACAATAATTTCGATGGGCTTTGCGGGGAAGAATGCGGCTGCGATTTGGAAGAGTTAGCTCCCTGCGATTCCGAGTCCGCGCTGTCTTGCGTTCCTGGATATAAAGTTCCCAAAACCTCTGATGATGGCGCAGGCCCAGGCGATTGGGAGATGCGCACCACTCGTGAAAATATCGATCAAACGCATGACTCTCCACTATGATGATGGATTGATATACGATTGGGAAGAACTTGACAAAACGCCTGAAAAATCGAGCATAAAGAAGCTCAGTGTATATTAAATAAAAAATCCTGAGAAAAACAATGCCTACGTCCAGACAAAAAATTGAACTTGGTAAACCTTTCACGGTTGCCGTTCCGAATTCCCGCGAAAAAGATTTCGAAGTCATAAATTTGCAAAATCATAATTTTGACCTTTTGATTTGCAAAATTCTGAACAGCACTTCTTATGCCCCGCCGACCGCATACATCACAGATCAGACGAACAATATCATAAAGATCAGATTCGATGATTCTCGTCTGAATTTGAATACCCCTTTGGAGCTGATTGTACAGGGAGTGGTTAACGAAAAAATTGAGGTGGTTCAAAAGAATGTTCTGCTTGACGGAGAAAAAACCGCTGCGGCAGTTCAAAAAGCAGCTTCCGGAAGCTGGAAAACTATAAAATTCATTTTTTGGTCATTTTTTTTCCTATCAACATTTTTTTATTTCATAAAAAGTACCACCTTCGGCGATTTTATAATTGACGTCTGGAGTCGCTTTAATGCCGCTCAAGTTATAAAAATGACCGACGAAATGGATCCTCGGATTCTGACGAACAAACATCATGTTTATGAAACAGCAGCTTTTACTGAGTTTAACGCGTTGTATAAACGAAATTTCGGTTCCGGCAAAAAGCTGAAAGACCTTTATCGATTCGCCGGCAACAATTTCTTTGTGACGGATGATCTGATCCAGAATAAAGATGGTTCCTTTATGCTCGTTACAAAGAGTCAGGCGGAAAAATTTTGCGAGATGATCGCCGGACGGCTTCTTTCAGTCGAGGAACTCGGTGCTTATTTAGCGGGACAATACTTGACGATTGAAAATTTCATCTGGCCGATAAGTCTGCGCGCCGCAGTCCCGGAATGGAGCGGGACAAAATATCGTTGGGACGACTACTGGCTATATTTGAAAAACGCGCCGGTGGAAAATATAAAAGACATTGACGAGGATGATATAAAGTTGAGTCCTGATAAAAAATTCGTAGTGGCCGACGACGGCGACGTGAAAGCGGCTTTTCGATGCGGCTTTGATGGCAACATATTTTCACCGGCGATATAAAATGGGAACAGGAATTGAGTTAATAGCAAAGGAAAGAAAAAGGCAGATAAACGATGAGGGGTGGTCTGCTGAGCATGATTTGCAACATACATCAAACGAATTAGCAATGGCAGCTGCATGCTACGCGCTGGATAAAGAAGAAGTTTTTGTTTTAAAGTCCCAAATGGGCGAACCACCAGAAATTTTTGATCCATGGCCTTGGTTCAGTAAATATTATAGATATTCAGATAATGCCCCTGGGTACATAAAAACGCATGACAAAAGAGATACGCATGATCGCATAAAAAAACTAACAATATCGGGGGCTTTAATTGCAGCCGAATTAGATAGATTACTGTCGACATAAAAAATGAAATTTTATATACCGTTCTTCGGGCTTTTGGAAAAAACCATCAAGATGAACTTTGTACAGAGGTTTTTGATGGTTTTTCGCGATACTCAGGATATACATAGAGTGTTGATCATCATTCCCCTGGTATTATTGATTTCGCATTCTATATATTTAAAAACTCAGTCTCATGTCGAGGTGATTCTCTACACGTTACAAAGCAGCGAAATCTTTTGGTTGGTTCTTGCGGGCTTCATTCTTTTATTTGTCGCCTGCTGGGCTGTTTTTTCGACGCCCTTCAATCCGTCTTTATATGTTCGCCAGATGATCTTCGCAATCTGGACGGCGTTACTGCACCGTTTGGGATACGGACTCGAAATTTTGGGATCTACATATTTTACGCTGGTGTCTTTCGTAGCACTCACTTCGTTCTTGCCTTTCGCATTCACGGGATTGAAGATCGAGCAATTATTCAAGAGTTGGAAAGAGGAATATGAGTCAAACAAAAAATCAGAGCCGGCCGTGGTCTCCTTATCCAGCTCAAATTCTAAAAGCAACGTGGCATAAGTATTTTTTATTAAGCTTTTTTTTGCCCCGCGTTGCTTTGGGATTTTCCTTCACTGACGCTGCAGGAGCCTACGATATTATCCACAAAGCGAACAATATGTATTTTTTCGCAGCAGTGGGGTTGCTGATGGCTTCGATCAATATATCATGGAGAATCAGGAATGGCGGTCAAATGCGGCTCTGGCTCAGCCGATCCATGGCGTGTATGTTTTTTACTATTAACGCCGTCTGTATTATCTTTCTAGTTATCCATTTCGCGCCGGAAATGGAGTCGATTTTCGACTGGTGCTTTAATTTTATCGGTAGGATTTTCGGATGACAGACGAATTCAGGACGGACAGCTTCATCCCCAGCGTAGCGGAAAAAGTAGACGAAAATGGATTTCTGGTACTAAACGCCAGGCCCACCAAGGCGGGTGTTTTTACATATAAAGATCACCGTGGGAACACAGTCAGAGAGCTGAGACATCCGGACGATGTTTTTGATCCGGACTCAATGAAAACCTTGGCGATGAAGCCTTTCAGTATGCTTCATAAAGGCCAGCTGCTTAATTCCGAGACAGTCAAAGAAAACTCTCACGGCATGACGGGCGAAAATGTCAGCAGAATCGATAATTATCTTCAATGCAAAATATCGGTTCAGGACCAGAAAGCGATAGACGTCATTATAGGTTTAAAAAAACCTAAACTTTCGGCCGGCTACAGATGTAGTATAGAAAAAGTCACCGGAGAATTTGAGGGAGTCAGATACGATCAGAGACAAAGAAATATAAGATACAATCATGTTACGGGCGGCCTTTCCGCCGGAGAAGCCAGAGGCGGTGATGGATGCGAATTCCGTTTTGATCAAGTTTCCGAGCTAATTGATAAAATTGAAAAAGAGGATTTGGTTATGCCAAAAATAAAAATACCGGGCGTAGAAATAGGCAAAGGAGAAAACGCCATCAGGCTGGATTCTCTTACACTTGATGACACGCCGGAAGTCGCGATATTGCTCAAACAGCGCGATGACATGATAGTCGCTTTAAATGGATCTCAAACGAGACTGGACAGGGCCGAGGGGGAAAGGGATCAGGTCAAAGCCGACAAAGAAAAGGTCGAGCAAAAGCTTGCGGAAGCGATCCCGGCTGAAAGATTTGATGCCGACGTCAAAGAACGCTCCGAACTTGAAACCATGGCCGGAGAAATCAAGATCGAAGATTTTCAAAAAATGAGCAACAAGGAAATCAAAAAAGCCATCTGCATGGCTGAAAATCCGAAGGCCGACGAAAGTCGGCTTGATTCGAGTGGTTATCTGGAGGGTCAGTTCGATAGCATAAAATTAAATTGGAGCGGGGTGGCGTCAAAACAAAAGACTTTGAAAGCTCTGGACTTTTATAAAAGCAAGAATGCTTCGGACACTATGCCTGATCAGCAAGGCGAAATCAATTATATGCCGAAATAAGGAGAAAATAGTATGTCGCAAACGACTGTAAGCAAATATCAGGATCAGTGGCAAAAGGGCCAGGTGGCGACTTCTCATTATGTGAGAGACGTAACCGCGATCTCTGAAGATGTTACCAATATTGAATTCGGCGAGCTGCTCGTAAGAGGCGCGGACAAGGACGACGGAGCCAGACAACCGGATTCGATTCTGTCTGCGGTGACGGGTAAAGTATATGATATCACTGATAATGTCGCAGAAGTGACCAGCGCGGCTCATGGCCTTGAAGACGGACAGAAAATCCTGGTCGCTACCGCTACTCCCACGACGGCACTGAACGGTGAACGCCACATAACTATTATTGACGCAGGGAGTTTTTCTTTCCCCACTTCAGAGGGAGACGCATCGGGAACACTAGATTATAGCGTTGTGGCTTTCGTTCAAAAGGACATAAAGGGTCTCGTGGTCAAGCCCGTTTCTGGCGGTAAGGCGAAGCGTTTTTCTGACGGAGTTATCAATTTCAGTCTCGGTGACGCAATAACGCTGTTGGAGGAGGGAGATATCGCCATCGAGCTGGGCTCCACCGTGGAGGCCGGAGATGACGCCTATTACGTCCACACTGCGGGCGGAGCTTCGACCCAGTATACCTACAGAAATGATGCCGATACGGATAAGGCGACAAAAATTCCGGGCAGCTTTCAACAGGGCGGCGTAGAGGGTGATATCGTTATGATGAGATTTAACATTGACGCCGTGCTCGGCTCATAAGGAGATAAAAAAATGAGTAGTGTTGTGAGACTTGATTCAAGAGTTCGAGCAGAAATCAGTCGTGTTGACATAATTATGCACGAATTGACGAGCAAACCGTCGTGGATGAGAGCATTCGGCGTTGGACATTCGGACAGTGAAATGAAAAATGGATTAAATAGATTGAGCGAGGGATTCAGAGGTGCGCACCTGGAAGCTCAAGAAGCCACTAATCCTTTGTATAACGGCGTGTCTGAATTATTTGAGCGTTGCGACACCAAAGAGGCGCGGGCCAATAATATCGCCGAAATTGAAAAATTTATCTGGAAACGAAAACAGGCCCGGATGGATGCCGAGGAAGGAATTTTCTACGAGCCTCAACTGACTGATTTCGATCCGATCAGATACCGGGTTCTGAAGCAAGTGCTGGGGAAATGGAAAGGTCTATTGCCCGTCAAAACCGTGGCGGTGGGAGCGACGGAGACAAAATACACGATGTGGGAATCCACTGGACGGACTAATAAGTCCAGTCCTGGCAAAATGACTGGGGTGAATTACGTCGGCGTTAAAAACGAGCGTTTCACTAACAAAATAGTGACCTCAACGCTCGGTTATCAGTATACCACTGACGACCTGAGAAAAGCGGCCTATTCAGGGGAACCACTCACGGATGAACTTTTAATAGCCTCGCTACAGGCTGTCGCGATAGAGCTAGATGACACGGCATGGAACGGAGACTCGGCCAGAGGACTTTTCGGAGCGATCAATCATCCGGGAGTTCCCAATCTTCAGGCGGTACTGGATGGAGGGACGAGAAGCTGGTCAGATCTCAATAAATCAAATGATTCCGTATTTGCGGACATCAATGGCGGGATCGGACAAATAGCCGTCAATTCAAGAGAAAATTGGACGGCCGAGAATACGGTATTCAATATGATTATAGATCGGGCGACGAAACAGAATCTGAACAGGCGGATGGCGGCTGGAACCGACACCACCTTATTGAGTTTCATCAGAAATAACGTCGACGCCGGTATCGGCAGAATCGATGTTATTCCCGATATAGCAGGCAGCGGTCCCGGCGGCAGCAATCAGGCGTTGATCTATCCGTTTGATCCAAGGGTTTTAAGATACCGCGTCAATGAAAATATTTTATGGGCCCCAATGCAATGGGTCGATCTCCTTATCAAATTCCCCGGTGAAATTATTCACGGCGGAGTTGAAGTCATTTATCCCGTGGCGATAATAGAAATCTATGACATTTAATTAATATGCCTAAAAAACAAGAATATTTCAGAGTTAAATCCACCTCCGCAAAAACGACATCATTCAGCCCGGAAGCGTTGCAGGTTGATAAAAAAAGCGGAATGCCGATAACCGTTACAATTGCGGGGGTGCTCCCGAAAGCAAATCCTCAGATGCTGAAACCCGTGTTTAGTTATATAAGTCGGAAGGAGAAAGAGGCATTGGTGAAGGAAAAATCTTTTTGGGCTATGGAAAAAGAAGGGCTCTATAAAATCACTGCAATTGAGTTCGAGAGTATGCCGGACGAAGATCAGTTAAAATATAATCGCAAACGCCATCTGCATCTTTTGGAAACGCGCAGGAAAGCGTTGGAAGAGGACTAAATGGCTTACGAAATCACTTGGGACGACGTTCTGGCCACAGCCAAATCCATAGAGGACAAACTTGCTCTTTTCACGGCAGAGGAACAGGAGATGATTATCGACGAGGCTAATTGTCATGTGCCGGAGACCTACGGGAAGCTGACTAAAATTTTGCGGCGTTATTGGGCTGCGCATGTCGCGGAACAGTCTACGCTCGAGTCAGCCGGCGAGGGGGCGTTCACGACTGAGGTTATAGGCTCGATCAGTTCAGCGAAGAATCAGCCGGTCAATAATCCGACTGCGGATCAATATTGGGGTGAGACTCATTATGGCCGGGCGTATTTTAATTATATAAAGAACTTTAAAGCGAATAATATCGTCAGTTTTGGGATTTACAGCGGAGGCAAGCTACAGGGTTTCAAAAAGAACATTCCTGGTTAATAATGCCGTGCTATTGCTTAATGCTTGAAAGTCGTTTTAACCCTCGTTAAAAAGGTAAAAATTTTCATGATCGAATTAACCGCAAGCATTTCCGAGACCGACAGCGGCTGGGATAAATTGGCCAAGACATTGAAAGATTTTTCCTCGAAAAGCGTCAAAGTTGGAATTCAGTCGGATGAGGATGCCGAGCTTTTGATGATAGCGAACGTTCAGGAGTTTGGAGCGGACATTGATCATCCAGGCGGAACGCCCTATATTATAGGAAAAGGCGGTAGAGCCAAATTTGTAAAAAAAGGAACGCAAAATGTTGCAGGGATCACTAAGCCGCATAAAATCATAATTCCCTCCCGTCCTTTTATTCGTCAAACATTTGATAAAAGATTGGATGAGCTTAAAAAACTAGGTTTCGATCTTGGTGGGCTGGTGATTGATGATAAGCTGCTGCTGAAACAAGCATTGGAAAACTGGGGAGATCAATTTGTAGCTTTTATTAGAAACGAGATTGCCGAGGGCAATAATTTCGAGCCGAACGCGCCGGCCACTATTCGTATGAAAGGAGGCGGGAAACATCCTCTACAGGATTCCGGACGACTTCAGCAAGCCCTCAAAGCGGTGGTCTTTGGCCGTAGAGGTCTGGAGGTTTAGTTATGTCAGCTAGATTTCCCGGAGGAAAAGACACCAGACGTATCATAGATCGATATTCGTCGGCTCATGATATAATCAGGTTTGGAGACCGGACAACGCAGACGTATGATGAGAATGGGGATCCGATCCCGCTTCCCTCCACTCCGGGAACTATTATGTTGCATACTCAGCCGATCGGCGACGGGAAGCTGATCAAAGATCTGCAGGAAGGGCAGCGACTGGAGGACGTCAAAAGGGGCTGGACATATGAGGCAGTGAAGGAAAAGGATACGATTAGCGTAGAAGGAGCAATTTTCACGGTTAACGCTATTCAGACATGGCCAGGCCGGACAGGTGGGCATAAAGAGTTGGATTTAATCAGGACCGGAGAACAGGACAATATAGCATAATGTTTGCTAATATATAACAATATTATGTATTATCTGCTAAAGTATAATATTAGAATATATTAGCAAATAATGTGTAATATTATTATATATGCTAAGGTTATCTTATATAAGACATTAGAATATAAAATTAGCCAATATATGCTTTTAGATAATAATATATAACATGGACGCGGGATTATTGAAACAATTTGTGGACGAGGTATTAAAAAAACCGACCGTCCAGGTTATCAAAAAAAACTCCTATTCCGCCGCCCCTCCAAAACCTTATACAACCGTTTGGGTCCAATCTGATGATGATAAAGGTTTTCCTATCTCGGAAACGATCAGCCAGAGCGCGTCTCAGGTTGATGAACAGATGTCTACTTTTAACATAGCTCAATGCGAGCTGATTTTTTATAGCAATGACAATAAGGGCGAATTTTCGGCGCAGAACTTGGCGAAATTCTTTAAAACGGCTCTGGGCTTTTCCAGATCACGCCAGTTCCAAGCCGATAACGGTTTTGGAGTTCTGGCAGTCAGGCCGAGCATAAATGGAGATATTGCGCTTGGAGATCTGGTGGAACGGCGTCAGATCATGGAATTCAGCGTTAATTATGTTTTTACCATAACTGAAGAAGACGTTCCGTTTTTCAATGCGGACGGCTTGATTGTCACACTCGAAATCGAGGACTAAAATATGGGAATTTTGGAGGATCAAGCGGTCAACGTCGGAGTTGTTGTCGCGGATGATTCGATAACGTCAACTGATTTGAACGTCGCCGCTATTTTGACGAATGAAAGTCCGCAAGCGGTAATAGCAACGAGGACGAAAGAATATTTTCTGCTGGCTGATATCGCCGACGATTGGGGAACGACCAGTAAAGTGTACAAGGCGGCGGTTCCGCATTTTTCGCAACAGCCGCATAATTCCAGCATCAAAATAGCGATTCAGAAGCCTAAGGGAATTGTTGAAACTGGCAAAGCGGTGGTGGTGGTGAGCAATGGAGCGACTGTCACAAGCATTGGTCATGGTTTATCTCCAGGCGAAGAAGTTACAAATTTAAACTCCGATATCAGTCCACTTCTGAACGGGGTAAAAACTATTATATCCACTCCGAGTGCGGATACTTTCACTTTCGCGGCCGCCGGAGTGGCTGACGATACTGGAACGCTTGATTATCATACGGGGGACGCTGATATAACTGCGGCTCTGAACGCGATCTGGGATAAAGACGCGAACTGGTTTCATTTGATTACTATTTACAAGCTCACCGCCGATATTCTGGCAATAGCCGCTTGGGTCGAGGCAAAGCCGGTTATTTACGGAGTCACTGTTGAGGACAACGACATTTATGACTCGAATGATACTACTGATTTGCTTTCGACTCTGGAGGGGCTGGGATACGACAACACCTATCTGATGTGGTATCATAGAGCCGGCGTGGATGCGGTCGACGGCAATATAACCGTTGCCGACGAGGTAGCCACTTTCACTCTTGTTAACCATAATCTGAGAAAAAACGAATCGTTGACCGTCTCCGGAGCGGACGGAGCCGCTTTAAATGGAAATCAGACCGTGCTGGCAGTTGTCGATCTCGACAACTTCACATTTGCCTCGCCGGGAGTTGCGGACGGAGCTGATACCAATAACGGGGCTATAGACTATTTCGGCCACTACGGATTTAAGGAAACTGGGGTGCAGTCAAGGCAGCTCGGCAGGCCGGAAGGAATAGGCGGATCTTCCTGGGGATATAAAAACATTGTCGGGTTCGAATCGACTCCGGACGAAATTCTCAGCCCGTCTCAGGCTTTAGTGATCGCTCAGGCGGATGGAGGAGGCAAAGGCGGTAATTTTTATAAAAAATTGGCTGGACAGCCGGTGCTACAGTATGGACGTATGGTTTCGGGGCGGACAATTAAAAGCCAAGCCGTGGCTATCTGGCTGAAAATTCGCCTGCAGGAAGCGGGACTTCAGGCTTTTATCGGCAATGAGCAGCTTGTATATGATAACGCCAGCTTGGCGATACCGCCTAATGCTTTTCAGGTGCCGCTGGGACAACAGTTTGATCGGAAAGGAATAACTCCCTATAGCGACACGCTGAATTGGCTTATAACCTACAATCGAGCGAATACAGTGCCGACTGAAGATAAAAACAACAATATCATGCGCTATAATGTCAAGGTCAGGAGCGGCAACGAAATTCTGTCCCTCGCGATTAATATCAAAGTGGTCACATAGGAGTAATATATGCCAAGTTCGCAAGAAACGGGAATCATTAACCCGCGTGAAATCAGCGCGATTATAGGCACTTTGCCAATAAAGGGGTGGTCCGACGACGTTTTTATAGCGTTCCGCCAGCTTGGACAATCCATAAACGACAGCCAGGGAGCCAGCGGCGAAGCTGGAATTATTCTGACTCACGATACCAGATTCGAGGTTGATATTAATCTGCTGCAAACATCTAATGATAATTTTCTATTAACCGCTCTTCACCAGGCGACTCTTAAAAGCGGCATTACTTACCCTTTTCAATTTGACGATGCTTCCGGGACAACCGTGGCGGCGGGCGGAACGGCTGTTTTCAGAAAATGGCCGGATTGGAGTTATAACAAAAACAGCGTGCTGACGCGCACCTGGACGCTTTTGGTTCTGCATCTTGAAATGATTCTGGGAGGAAACGCCTGATGTCCGACATACCTTTTACACCTCGAACGAAAAAAGTCACGTTTGACGGCGTGAATTACAGCATCATGGAAATGCTGGCCTCCAGTCGTAATGTTTTTTTGTGCAGAACAAACGAATTGATGGGGGTATCAATTGAAGCGTTGTTCAGCGGTTACGCGGGAGACAAGGATCTCTTCGTCGCGGCCGGCGAAATAGTCAGCGGCCTATCAAAAAACGCTTCCCCGCAAGAGCTTAGTGATTTTATTAAAGAAACTATTCTGGCTTGCGTTCAATCGCCAAAATCGGCTTGCGTGTCTAATGAATACGAGCTTCATTTTACGCAGTATTACGAGCATCTCCCCAAACTTTTAAAAGAAATTTACGAGCAAAACTTTGGCTCGGTGATTGAAGAACTTAAAAAAAAATTATTCTCCTTAGAAATTCTTGCCCCGCTGTTTTCAAAAGAATCCCAGCCGGAAAAGACAGAACCTCCGAACAAAGAATCCGCGAAAGCTTCTCTGAGTACGAACTTTTCAAGTGGGACATCGTCCTGACCGGGAAAGCCACCGCTACGGAAATTGAAAATCATTGGACTTGGTCAGACATGCTCAGATGCATTATTTTTTTGGACATGGAAGCGATCGATACGTGGAAAGAATCTAGAGATCCGGAAAAGGATAAAAACACGGAACTTGTCTTGCCATATTCTTCATAAATTATTCTCCCTGATTCATTATGCCGTCGATTAGAGAATTAGTCGCAACGTTGGGTTTTAAAGTCGACACTACGCCGTTAACGCGCTTTAACGCGGGTGTGACCAGATCCAAAAAAAATCTGGAGGGTTTGACTCAGGTGCGTCTGGGACGTTTCGGTTCCCGCTTGAAAACATTTTTCAAGGGGGCAGCAGCTGGAGTGGTGGCGGTAGGAGCCGCATCGGTGCTGGCATTCAATAAATTTTCCGACGTCGCCCGGGGGCTGAAGCAGCTTGAATCTCAATTTAAAGGCAAATTCAAGCCACTTAAGGCGGAAATCGATAGTATTCTGGACGATAAAACGCTCGGCAAACTGACAACGGAATTAGAGCTGGTCAATACGGCTGCAGCCGCTTTCGAGTTGGGACTGGATCCTGACGTTTTTATCAGAAGTTTGCGTCCGGCTCTGGAATTCGCCATCGTTAATCGGAAAAGCGTTTCTGAAATTACGGCCGCGATTTCCAGTTTTATTGGCCAAGCTGATCTTGATTTGCTGATTAAACTAGGTAATTTAAACCAGCGGCAGATAGAACTCCTCAAAACAGCCGGAGTGGGACCGGGCCAAGCTGGGATTATCGCCAGAACGGCGAAAGTGGAGGAATTATTTAAAGCGATCCAGCCACAAATTCAAAAACAACTTACAGAACTTCTCGAATCAGGAGTCCTTTCACAGAAACAACTGCTGAATACTCTTGATGAGACGGCCAAAGAATTAGGAGAAAAGACACTTCCGGCAATCAGGGCAATCACAAAATCGGCTATCGGCGTTCTCGAAGAATTCCGGGCCCGACTCAAGGCGAAAAGTCTTTTCGAATCTATTGTCGAAACGGTTGCTGAAAATATAGTTCCATCAGTCGGTGAATTTTTGCCAGAGGCGGATGGAGTTGACAGAGAAATAAAAATTAGTAAGGATCCGATCGTCGGAAAATTTTTTAGAGAAATTATAGAAGAATTTAAAAAACGATTTGAGGAAGCTCGTGCGCGTGGTTTTCAGCCAAAGAGACGTTTTCAAACTTTGCCTATCCCTGATTTTACAAGAAGGACGGATCAAAATATTACTCGTCCAACAGACACAACTGATCAGAAAATCAATATCACAGTTCCAATCACCATCCAGTCCGGAGCGTCTGCGGATCCGGTGGCGATCGAGCAAGCGGTTCAAAATGGAATTCGGAAGGCGATGGGCTCGGTGGCGGAACAGAGCAAAGCGACGACGCTGCGGCGCGGAGGTGACTAATGGTGGCTTTTTTCCCACCGACCGAATCGCGACTGATCATCCAGCTCGATGACCGCTCCGATCTGATTGAAGTGGACGTGTCCGAATCGGAAGATCATAATTTCCCTGGAGACGTGTCCGAACTTCCGATTGAGGATGGCTCGAACGTCTCCGATCATATCACCAACTTGCCTTTGAACCTCTCGTTAGATCTGCGCTTTTCTGATACTCCCGTCAGCAAATTCAACCCTTTAAAATCCCTGGAAGCTGAAGAAGGCCGAGGACGTAAAACGGCTCTGAAATTGATCGGCTGGAAGTTGGACAAACGGCAATTTATCATTACGACTGGCTTGGCGTCCTATAGTAATATCGCATTGAAAAGTATAAGCATTCCCCGGACGGCGGCGGATGGGCGAAGCGTTCTCTGTCGGGCCGTGTTCGCGGAACTTCCTATTATCGCCCGCTCCGGAGCCGGTGTTCAGGGGACTACCAAAACAGTTATTACTGAAGTTGAACATACGGCTTTCGGTCTGATTAGATTGGGAGATCTGAGCTGATGGCGATAATTATAATACCTCTGCGTAACGACATTTTCCATTATTCATTCACGAAAGAACTGGATGGCGTGGTTTATACGTTCAGAGTGCGCTATAATAGACGCATAGACAGCTGGAATCTGGATTTTATCGACGTAGTCAATGGTATCCGCTTGGCGGGAGGTCAAGACCTGACGAGACAATTCAAGCATCTTGAAATTCCGCCTGGGCGTTTGGAGATCATCGACCTTGATGGAAAATATACAGAGCCGAATAAAACAAATTTGGGTGATAGGATAATTTTGCAATATACGGAGGTATAATGACTGATCTCCTTTTCAACCGCGAGGTAATCGTAAAATTTACGGACCGGGACAATCCCGCCGACGTGGTCGTAATCGACGATCCGAAAATACCAGGCAAAGAGCCGATCAAGATAGACTTCCAGGTGGAGAAGCAGGTCTCCACCGAGCCGAACCGGGCGGACATAACTTTTTGGAATCTGAGCAACGACACGGCTGCCAAGATCAATTTCAGGAAGCCAATTCTGGAATTCAAATTCGGGCGCAAAGTCGATTTATTCGCCGGATTTGAAGGACGCTCAAAAAGAATTTTTTCCGGGGTAGTGATTGCGGCCATCACCACCAGGGAGGGCAAGCTGAAAATCACCCGGGTGGAATGTCGAAATATTTTCTATGAGCTGATGAAGCTTCCGATCAATAAAACATTCGCAAAAGGGCAGCTCAAGAGCAACGCGGTTCTGGAAATTCTTAAGGAAATCGATGCGGTTATAGACAGCAAGGCCAAGGGAGTCTTAATCAGCAGAATGGCTGGGCAAGTTTTCAAGACCGCGACAACATTCAAGGGAACGGCCTATAATGTGATTAATGAAATCAACAGGGGATTGCTGGGAGTCGTCAATATTTATTTTGACGATATAGCCGCCAGTTTTAATCCGGTCGGCGTTCCTCTTGATGAGCCGGCAATTATTTATGATCAGGAAACTGGGTTGCTCGGATCTCCGAAACCTACTGAAATCGGCGTGGATTTTGTAGTGCAGCTCGATAACGAACTAAAAATCAGTAGCCCTGTTCTATTACTTTCAGACACGATTTCATCTTTTTTTCCGTCCGGACGATTTGTTGTCAAAAGAGTCACTCACGCGGGGACGAACAGAGCGGACGGAGATTTTGACAGCAGAGTCGTTTCCGTGTTTGATCGAACTAAACAAATTGACACCACGGTCGGAATTGCCTGATATGCTAAAAGCAGACAATATATTTTATTATTATATCTCGGAATATATTATCTGCTTTTAGCATATCCTGGAATATAAAAGAATATATTATATTGTTTGCTTAAATTATCTATCAGAATATAAAAGCAAATAAAATAATATTTTATACTACAATATATTATGGCTGAAGACGCGGAATTTATAGAGGCTCAGGAGGCGATAATCACTCGCGTGCTGGATAATGTTTCGACCGTTTTTACAGCTACAATTATAGCTCCTTTGGCTCTAGTTGGGCTTGTGAACGTTCAGCCCAATCATAAGTTTAAAGTCGAAGGAAACGATACGGAGTTGACTCCTGAGCCAATTAACGACGTTGTCCTGATGTATCCAGGGCGGACTCAAAAAACAATCATCAGGCCGCCAGAAGAAGCTTTGATCGGCTCGAAAGTGTTGGTGCTGGCTTGCGAGCACGATATCACGGAATGGCGATCAAGCGGCGGAAAAACCGTTTATCCTGGGGAAAACCGACGATTTAACATCAATGATGCAGTGGCAATTCCGGGACTTTATCCAGAAACACTACAATGGCCGAATCCCCAATTACCGAACACATTTGAATTTTTGGGTCTGGAGGGGGTAAAGTTCAAAATTGGCAATAGCAACGCGGACTTTCTCAAAATTATGTATGATTTTCTAAACTTTTTTCAGACAGTAACGGCGACTGACGGAGACACGCTGGCCGCTAATCTGACAGCGGCGCAACCTCTATTGCTGGCCACATTGAAAACTTTAATGGAAAGCATCACTAATATTTAAAATGAAAAAATTATACAAAAAAATGCTGATAACTGATGCTCAAGGAAATATGTCCCTGTCATCCGATAAACCCAAAATTGTATGCCTTTGTGGATCAACTAGATTTTATGATGCTTTTCAAAAAGCGAATTATGATGAGACTATGAACGGTAATATTGTATTATCTGTTGGTTTTTATCCTCATTCTCAAAAAAAAGCGCACGGGCAAGATGTAGGATGTTCCAAAAAGCAAAAAATATTCCTTGATGAGCTTCATAAACGAAAAATCGATCTTGCAGACGAAATTTTTGTTTTGAATGTAGATCATTATATTGGTGAAAGCACACGTAGTGAAATTAATTATGCTATCAGTGAAGAGAAACCAATTCGATATTTGAACGCATAAGCGAGTAATATGGCCGCGCAATTCATCATTTTTAAGGAAACTGCGGATCAGGACTTGGCCGTGGAGGACGGAACTTTCGTCATGTTGGAGGACGAAGACGCGGTCGTTCAGCAGATCGGGACAGTTCTGCGCTTGGCGAAGTTCGATTGGTTTCTGGACCTTGACGAGGGCTTGAGATATGTCGACGGCGAGCGGGGAATTCTGGGAGCGGCTGATCTGAGTCTTGAGAACGAAGCGGAAATTATAGAGACAATTAATAATGTCTTCGGAGTTCAACAACTGATCAGTTTGACCACCACTTTTCTGACTGAAACCAGCTTTGAAATTAAAGCGACTGTAACCACGATCTTTTCAGAGCAACAAATAACCACAACAGTAACGGTGAACTAATGACCATTACATTAGACGAAAATGGGCTTGTAATTCAGACACTAGCCGAAATAAAAGACGAACTGATCAACGGCTATGAATACAATGACGATTTCTACAACGGGTATAAACAGCAATACGGAGCTGGCATACAGGTTGAGGACGACACCAACCCCGGCAAGCAGCTTTCAATTTACGCGGAACGGGAGCTATTGCTTCAGGAGCAGATAGAGGGAAATTATTTTTCTCATTACCGGGCAACGTCGGGAGGCGCGTCCCTGGACAGAAATCTGGAGACTAACGAGCTTCAGCGGCTAATCAGTCAACCGTCCACCGTCGTCATCTATGCGGCCGGAGATCCCTCGACGCCCGTTAGTGCGGAAGCACTTAAGATGGCGGTGGATGGGACTGGCGAGATTTTTCTGAACACGGAAGCTTTCGTTCTTGGGGCTCTGGTTGATAAATCGGTCGATTCAATAACCCGGGTCGGTACGACGGTGACGGTTACGATTTCGGGCGGGCATTCATTTCCTGTTGATTCCTGGGTATTCATAGAGGGCGCGGAGCAGGCGGAATATAACGATCTGCAACAAATCACAGCCGAAACTGCAACGACATTCGAATATGAACTCACAGGAACTCTGCCTGCGACGCCGGCAACCGGGACTATAATAGCCAGGGAGGCGACGCCTTTTAACGCCCGTTCCGATCAGGACGGGCCAATCCAAGCTTTGTCCGGAGCGATCACGACAATAGCCGCAGCCGTTTCCGGAATAGATAGGGTCGAAAACGCGGTTAACGCTACGCTCGGACGAAATGTTGAAACGGATCCGGAAGCGAAAATCAGGGCGATCGCCACTCTGGCGGTTCAGGGAGGATCCACCACCACCGCGATCCGCTCCAAACTTTTGGACGTTACAGGAGTGACGTTTGCGACGGTCTTTCAAAACGTCACTGATTTTGTAGATGCGAACGGACTGCCGCCGCATTCCATCAGATGTTTGGTAACGGGCGGAGCCGATGCGGATATATGGAATATTTTGTTGCTGGAGGCCGTTTCAGCCGGCATAAAAATGGATGGCACGGAAGAAACCACGCTGATCGATCAGAGCGGCGAACCCCAGCCCGTGGCTTTTTCCAGGGCTATATCCATCAGAATTTATGTTGACGCCGGCAATGGATTGGTGACTAATTCAGATCCGGCTGAAGGCAAAATTTTCCCTGCAAATGGTAATGATCAGATCAAAGCGGCTTTGATTGGCATTCAGTTTCAAAACGGCTGGAACGTGACGCCGTCTTTAATTAAAGGAGCTATCGACTCCGTTGACGGCGTGGTGGAGTCTGATCCCGAATTTGATATTATAACTCCGCCCGTGAACAAAGCCGTAATCGATATTGAGACGGACGAAGTGGCTAACATAAATATTGGAGATATAACTGGGCTATGACCGAGGAAATGTACGAGCCGATTGACGATCATGTCGATCAGGCGAAAGGACGGGCCGTCTGGCAATATAAAGGAAAGACAAATTGGGATGCTCTTCACGAAATTCATGTCCAGAGGATTCAGGTTCTGGAGGACTTGAATAATCGGCTGTTGGTCGAGCAATCGCTATCGAATGCTGTCGGAGTTCAGCTTGATCTGTTCGCGGCGGACTATGATATTTTGCGAGAGGGTAAATCAGACGAGGACTTCAGAGTTGAAATCAGGACGAAGTTGAATTTACTCCGCAGCTCAGGGCAAGTGAACGTTCTGCTTTTTAACTTGCAGCGGCTCGTCAATCATGGAGCTCTTCCTGTTGCTTTGCGGCAAGTGTTTCCTTTGACTGTGCTGATGTGGTGTTTTGTTAATGATTTTGGGGATATAACGAGCGAGGAAGCGGCAAGAGTTAATACCGCCATGCAGGAGATCAAGGCGGCGGGAGTGAAGTTGGAAATCGGATTGCAGCTTAATGCCTCGGCATTTATCGTTTCCGACAATCCGTCCGGCGGGCCGGCCGGTCAGGGAGTGGCAACCTTGCTGGACGGCTCTGACGGCGGGGCTTTTGTGAAATCAATAGTAACCTCCAGAGCATCCTTTTCCCCAACTGATATTCCCGAGTTAACATTATGGCTCGACTCAGCGGATGAAGAGACAATTAGTTTAAGAGATTCAATTCATGTTACGGGCTGGGCTGATAAATCTGGAAATGGGTATAATACTACACAAGGGACGTCTTCTCTTCAACCTGAATACGATGCAGAGCAGTTGAACGGATTGCCTGTAATAACTTTTGATGGAACTGAATACCTGAAAAATTTATCTTTTTTTGATTTAAAAAAGTTTTCAATGTTTATCGTTGCTAGAATAGGAGGCGCAAGTCAAGCTATTTTCGACGTGAGCACTGCTTTTGGAACGAACACAGGTGTGAATTCATTCGTAGATGCTACCGATTTTTTGGCAAGAGTCATCGATCCGGCAGTGATCACGGTAACCAGTCCAATATTTTTTCCAATTACTCATGTTTTCGAAATTCATTTGGATGGAAGTCAATTAACTCTATATTTCAATGGGGTCTTGAAAGATACCCAAAGTTCTAATCAGCTGAGCAACACCTTAACTCAGCTAACCATTGGCGCCCTTTTTGGAGGAATCCTTCCTGTTTCAGGGATAATAGCAGAAGTTGCTTTATATAAAGAAGCTCTGTCGACAACAGAAAAGCAAAGGTTAAGGGGCTATCTGTTCAACAAATGGGGGTTTTAGAGGAATCATTGGATTATATTACTGAAATTTCCAGTTCTTTCAATTTTGTTTCCATTTTGACCTCATCCAATCTGTTTTAATAATTTTTGCAATTCAGTCCACCAATCCTCTCCATGCTTTTCGTATAGATTAAGAAAAAAGTGAATCACTTCCGCTTGCTCCTCTCTTGATTCGTCCCCTATATCATGTCCCATTGCTCTGATTGCGGCAACATATTGAAAACACAGAAAATTTATCCTCCCAAAAATCCATTTTGTGTGTTTATTTAACTCTGTTTTGCCGCCAGTGAATTTTTCAAGTATTTCTCTTTTTAAATCCTCATTTGAAATCCCGTCATCCAGAATCCAATGCACGACATCTGAAATCCTGTCATCCAGAATCCAATGCACGACATCGCTGCTGTCTGTTTTCACACTGCGTATTGCGATACTAAACATGTCGAGTAAGGCTGGCCAAGCATCTCCATGCGTTTCATACAGATTCAGCATGAAGTGAATAGCGGCCGCTTGCTCTTCTTCAGCTTTTGTCGGTATTTCCACGCCCAGAAAACGCAACTCATTAGCGATCCGAGCGCATGTGAAACAGGGTTTTCCTAAAATTTTTATGGTGTGTTTATTTAATTCAGTTTTCAAGCTGTACTCCTCATCAATTTTTTCATTTTCAGAATATGTTTTTTTCACTGCGTCATCCGTGTTTCCTTTTTTAAATATAACCATGTTTCTTCAGAATACTTCTGAGCAACGGCGAAAGTTTCAGTCCCTTATCTTCCGCGATTTTCTCAAATTTCAACTTTTCGGACGGTCGAACTTTTATTATTATTTGTCCCGTCAGCAATTCCTTTTGGTTGGTCTCTTCCTCCGCATCGAGAATGTCTTTGCTTTTTGGTTTCTCTAATTTTCCCATATTTATTTTCGGCATTCTTTTCCTTTTTTTATAAAATCTTCATTAACCACATCCGGAGCTTTCTCCGCAAAACGTACAAACCTGACAAGTTCCAGCCGGCGCGAACAATCTCTCTCCGCAGTTATGGCATCTATTCAAATCGTTTTTTCCTAATAAATGCTCGGTTATGCGGGTAAACTGATCCGCCACCTGATTAAAATGCCTGGCGTGAAACTTATATTTGAGAACGAGTTCTTCGATAGAAAGTTTGCGTTCCATCATCCAGGCGAATACCGCCGACTTTTTTATATTGAAAATTGGCATCTCCTGATAAAAATGCCTGAAGACCGAGCTGAATTCCTGGCATTGATTGCCGGTCGTCTGATTCATTATCAAAACTATCTGTCGAGGAGCTTTATATCTGCATACTTCCTTTATAAAATCCAGCGAGGTTTGCAGATTTTCAGTATAAGGCAAGATTGGGATCAGGACGAATTGAGACATTTTCAGAGCCACAGACGCTCTTTTGTCCGGATATCCGCCAAAATCGAAAATGGTCGGCGATTCATCCACAACTTCCAGTATTGATTGATTTTTGGAGAGGATTGTATATTTCTCTTGGGGCAGGACTTGTTCCACCGCGCTGAGCCGATCATTCGTTATTATTTTATAACCATGCGTCAGCGCGAGATTGAGCGCGATCGCTGTTTTGCCAACGCCGCCTTTGGCGTTGAAAATCATCAGACTTTTGACCTTGGACGAGAAAGTTTTTTCAAGCATTTCCAACACCTTTTAATTTTAAAATAGCCATTTCTTTTTTTGTTTTATCCACGCCAGTCCAGTCCTCAGTTGTTTGATCGCCGCCGAGTAGCAAGCTGGCCAAGCTCTCATCCTGTTTCCACAGATATTTATCACCCAACAATTGTTGGAAATCGAACAGCGGCCTGCCTTTCATACGGTCGTAAGCGAAAAATCTTTCTGTATCCGTCAGGTCGCTTTTAATCAAATCATTCATATAGTGCTTCATAATACCTCCGCACCATTTAGGATCCGCGCCCATTGTGAATCGTTCGGATGCTATGATGACCATTTTGACTGCATGTACGACAATGTCTCGAACGTTTTTAATACTCTTAAAATTCATATTAATCATCCTCCTGGTCACCCATTTTTTTTAGCTTTTTTGTCATATCGTTTTCGACGGAAGAGCTGGCGAATTCAAAAATAGGTCTATGAGTACCATTGTCTAGAATTACTTCCAACTTATGAATTCTAAATAATCCTCCCAACGTCCAGTCGCAACCGATCTGAGATTTGTTGAATCTGCCTATACAACTGAAACCCAGATATCTCTCAATATAGTCATCCTGAACGCCGGCTTTTATTAAATCATTGCCCTTCTGCTCAGTGCCGCAGATGGGACAGACAAAAATCCACTTCATTAAATCATCACCGAATTTCTGACGACCTAGATCGAACCACTCTTGGCGAGTTAAACGTTTCATATATCTCCCAATAGATAATATTATTATACAATATATGCTAAAATAGAGTTTTAGCAAACAATGTATAATAATATAAAACATTATCTGCTAAAAGAATACAAAAATTAGCATACATTGGCATATAAAAGCAAATAATGTATAATATTAAATACTAATAGATTCTATTTAATGGATTGTTTTCGGATGGGTTGATATATTTTTTCTAGATCGCAATTTTTACGGACACGACCAAAAAGGGCTTCTTGGTCTTTTTTCTAATTTTCACTTTCATTAAATCATCACCGAATTTCTGACGACCTAGATCGAACCACTCTTGGCGAGTTAAACGTTTCATATATCTCCTGTTGACTGCTCCCAAGGCTAAAGCTCTTGGGATTCCTAATTCACGGAGAACAGGATATGCCCGCAAGGGACATTTCACTTACATTCTCTCCAAAGGCTGAAACCGCTTGCCCAGCGGCCAGAATGTTACGGGCTGCGTTGATGTCGCGATCATGGTTGGATCCGCATTCTTCGCAAGCCCAAGTTCTGTCTGAAAGTCGCAGGTCGTCGTTTATCCAACCACAGTCAAAACAGCGTTTGGATGAAGGATACCAGCGGTCGATGCCGATCAGTTCACGGCCATACCAGGAAGCTTTGTACTCAAGCTGGCGAAGCAATTCGCCCCAGTTCGAATCGGTGATCGATTTTGACAGACGGCGGTTTTTGATCATATTCTTCACCGCCAACGTTTCCACTGCTATTACTTGGTTTTCGTTTATTAGCTTCGTGGTTAATTGGTGGGTGAAATCGCGGCGACAATCAGCTATCTTAGCGTGTACTTTCGCCACCTTTAATCTGGCTTTGGCTCTGTTTTTAGAACCTTTCTTCTTTTTGGAAAGAGAGCGTTGAGTCTTGGCTAGTTTTTTTTCATATCTACGGGTATATTTAGGTGAACCGGACTTAAAACCATCGGAAGTGACTAGAACGTCTTTTATCCCAAGATCAACGCCTACTTGCTTTTTAAGAACTTTTTTAGGTTGAATATTCTCTTCAACCAAAATGGACACAAAGTAGCGTCCGGCTGGGTCTTTGGACACAGCCACGGTTGAAGGAATGTCTTTAAAAGAACGAGACCAGCGAATATCCAAAGATTCTTTCTGCTTGGCCAATTTCAGATTCTCGCCGTCCCATTTGAAAGCCGTGGCAACGTATGTAGCGAATTGTCTATGAGATTTTTTCTTAAAATTAGGATACCTGGATCGTCCGGCCCAAAAGTTAAGGAACGCTTTGTTGAGATGACGTAGGGACTGTTGCAAAGGCACGGATGGAACATCTTTCAACCATGAATGATCCGGTCGCTTTTTTAAAGCGGTAAGCATGGCGGACGTATCATCGTAGCTTATTTTTTCCTGACGCGAATACCAAGCGTCTTGTCTTTGACGCAAAAAATAGTTGTAGGTGTAGCGGACGCAGCCGAAAGTATGGGCTAACTGTTCCGCCTGTTCATCAGTCGGGTAAAATCTGTATTTATATGCTTTCTTGACTTTCATAATCTACATTATGGAGCGTTTAACGTAGAAATCAAGAAAATAATACAGCTGAAGCAAAAAACTTATATCCCAAACCTGAAGGTTTGGGTTTTACGGCCTAAAGGCCATCTTTATAAAAATCTGGCAAATACGGAGTAAACATGGGAAGAACTTTAGCGCATGGTAGACATTCAAAAGAGGATCCTGGCGAAGCCTTCAGACAAAACGGTTTGATAGACGCGCTCGGAAACGAGGGGGTATTCGGCAATCATCTGGACCAGCTGCTTTTCGAGGCTCATGGGTATGAGCATATTTTAGGATCGGCTTCTCAGCTGGCGGCGGACTTCGCGACTATTACCTGGGATCAGGCTCAACAGAGATTTGAGGACAAAGCAGGCGCGGAGGTCGTTTTAGCTGATTACGAGCGGGTAGCGGTGATCGGCATGGACACGCTGACCGATAATCTTGTGCTGGATAATCTGACGGGACTGGAGATATTTCATATTGGAAACACGCCAAGCCAGACTGGAGACAATCCAAAGTTCCAACTCGGAGATGCCGGCGGCGGCGAACCTTACAAAATCAAGTTGGGACCGAGCACGCAGGACTGCAAACTGGACCTGCTGACGGATAAGCCCTTCCGGGAGCTTCTGCGGACGCTGACGCTTGATCAGAAGAGGTATATAGCCAATCAGGGGCTGAATAATCATATCCGCGTGAACGGGGAGGAAATCTACAATCCGTCGCAGACTGGGGAAATCATCCAGCTGGACGCTTTGCCGGCGAATCCGTATCTGGTGCGAATGGATGGAGCAGACAATCCTTGGGCGGCTGATGTTTCCGTTAACAATTCAGCGTGGTTCAGAAATTTGAACATATTTCTGGACGGTCTGAGATCGAACGGAACCATTTTGGAGGAGACTAACAGTCGATTTACTAATCCAGCCACGATAGCGGCCACACCTTGGCTTTTTCAGGTGAACGTTGCTTATCGTTTTCTGACCGATCTGTCGGAGCTTGACACGCGCACTTTCGCCCGAGATTCGCCAACGGCCGATTTGAGTCTGGTCGCCGATTTCACGTTGAATTCCGATATCGTGACCTTTGTTGAGTTCGAGGGCAAATACGAGGGGGACGCTAAAAACTATATGAGAATTTACGGTCCAGCTGAGATTCCTCTCGTCAATGTCGCCACCGTTCTGCTTGTCGATATCAACACCACAGCTCACACGGCGAAAATGATTGACGCTCTGACCGGGAATCCGGTTCTGGCGACCGGCAACGCGACTAGTGAGTTCGTCATAGTCAATAACTCCGGCGCGGCGGCTGGTTCGCAGGACGAAGATGCTTTTCAGGATATCACCGGTGAATTTGATATTCGCCCTTCAGGTACTCCTATTATATCGCATCCAGCCGGAGCTTTCAGTTTTACACTAGGCGGTGGAACAGGAACGTCGCAGCCTATAACGGCTGCCGGCGCAGCCGTAGCCGAAGATTTGATTGAATTTACCGCATCGGATGATATCAACACCAGGATTCATGATCAGACTCAGCCGAAATCAACATCCGTACGTTTTTACTACAAACCGTAAAAGCAGATATTATATGCTTTTATATGCTATTATATTGGAATATAAAAGCATATAATATGCGATATTAGCCTAGATTAGATTATTTTGGATTACAAAAGCACATAATATATAATATTATATCAGGTGCTTTTAGAGGACAAAAGCATACAATATATAACTTTAGATACTAATGGATTATGAGCAAAACAATATATCGAAAAAATCAATATGTGATTTCCAGTGAGCAAGCCGAAAAATTACTGTCGGCTATGGATGACTTCGTCAATAATCCCGTTATCGGCAAAGGTCAGCCGCGTCTCGATCCTGAATTGATGAAAATCTGGAATAGTGGTCAGCGACTGGACTGGGAATGGAGCGAGAAAACGAAGGTCGAATACGAGCGAAAAAAGGCATTGGAAGATCAGGCGTTGAAAAAGTTGGCTTTATTTAAGTCGGACAATGATGCTTGGAAAAACGCTATTGTCCGACATTGGCGAAATATAAAATTGGTGGCGTGGATTGACGATACTTTCACCAGACCTCTCCTCTACAATCTGACGGTCGAACAGGAAACGGAGAGAGTTGCAAAACGGCAGGAACTTCTGGAATGGCCGGCCTTGCCTGAATTAGGCAGCTACAAAACCGACGAGGAACTTGACGTGCTCCAGCCCAGCGCGCCGAGCTGGATTGACCGGAAATAGCTCATGCCAGCCGTATCAAACATTCAGCTCGGCACTCTGAACTGGATCAGTGGATGAACTGAGATATATTATCCTGAATCATAGTCCTGATATTGCCGCTCAATTGAAAAGTCTCGTATTTGGAATTGGCGGTATTCAGGCCATGAATGATCAAATTGTCATCGCCCTGACACTGAAGAGTATAAATATTAAAACCCGTTAAAATCACTTCGAACGCGCTTAAATCTCTGTTGATTTCATACAAAGATTCACCGGCCGCATAGAAAATAAAATTATCAGTCAAACAAACTATTTGATTACTTCCGTTGACTCCCAGCAGTTGCCGCCAATCGATTTCCCTGACATCCTGGGAACTGTCAGCCAGCAGAAAGCCCCGTGTTCCGCAAAGCAATAGATCATCATCCCTTTCGCAATAAGGTATGTGTATGTTCCTCAATGGGCATTTAGGCCCACCAGCTGGTCCGATAGTAGGATCATGAAGCCATTCCTGAAAAGCCACGGGCACTCCTGAAGCTTGCGCTTCAAGCATATTACCGGATGCGTCAAAGATGGCATTTCTACACTCATTTCCTCCGTAGGTATAACCGATATCATTACTGGAATTTTTAAAAAAATCATCCACAGGACGTAAAGCACCTCTGATTCCAATTGCGACTCCGTTTTCATCTGTGATCCAGCCGGGTACGGAAAGATCCAGTATCGAGCCATCCGGCCTAAGCATTTTCATTCCGACCAGATCTTTATAGACGATATGATCGCCGTTATTTTTAGGCAGAATCACGTAACGTCCCACGCGGGACGCGATAATTGTTTCTTCTTCGTCCGAACTCATGTCAAAAACCGCTAAAAAATCGTCCTGAGTCAAATAAACGGGCTTGCCCTTGTATTTCCTTATCTTCTTCTCGTTTTTGAATCCTCGGTCTTTTTTGGGGGCTTTTGGCAGATGATGAATTTTGCCGTTAGCGTCGGTAATGAACCAGACGTCCGGCGAGGAGTCGGAAGGGCTATATTGTCCGAAAATCATGCCAGGCTCCCAGAACCTCACATTTTTAAAGCAGGGCGTCTGGTTGCCATGCAGTTTGATTTTTTTATAAACCGCGTTGTCCAGTGTTCCAAGCTCGTCGCAGCGTTTCGTGGCTCCCAGCGTCAAATCGAAACCGACCTGTTTCCTCTTTGATAAATCTAACGAGACCTCGACTTCTTTGAGAACGAGGGTTTGGGCGTCATTGATTTCGATTCGTTCCAGCATTTCAACGATCGGAGCCGAGTCCGATGATATATCCGATACATCCGGTATTTCCGGTATCTCAGCCGGATCAATTTCTCCGCAAGCTGCCAAAGAAAAGGCGACTATCAGCAATAAAATCCATAATTTTTTCATGATTAACTCCAATATATTTTTATTTTTTGACGTTCTTCTTGCCGTGATTTTGCGCAAGTTTTAAGGAATCCTGGAACGACATTTCCCCGAAGCCATCATGTCGTTCTTTTTTGACGGTCTTGGCCTTGGCGACGTTTCCCGCTAAATCAGCCGGCGGATTTTTGATCGATCCCGCAGCTATTTGCGTAATTGTGCTTTCGTCGCGGTTCGTGGCCTTGCCGATGCTTTCCGCTGTGGCTCCACGCCCTTTCGCTTTTTCAATCGCCTTCCGCGCGGCGGTTCCTGTATTTTTTCCTGCAGTGCCTTTTTCAGGTTTTTCTTCTTTTTCAGATTTATCTTCCGGCATAATACCCTACCTCAAAAGTGCTGGCGTCCGCCCAGCCCTTGATTGGCAAAACGCCTAGAGTCACGATGACTTCGCGAGGATTAATGACGTCCCTTATATTGTTGTTTTTGTCTTCTGCCAGCACTTCGGTTCCTGTTTTTTCTCCTGCAACGCCTTTCACAGGCCAGCCCTTGATTGGCAAAACGCCTAGAGTCACGATGACTTCGCGAGGATTAATGACGTCCCTTATATTGTTGTTTTTGTCTTCTGCCAGCACTTCGGTTCCTGTTTTTTCTCCTGCAAC
>Ga0209976_10000210_pt1 | contig 42839 bp, 54 predicted proteins | sample SumtaG_FD_182806 | JGI IMG/M metagenome (GOLD analysis project Ga0209976, IMG submission 182806) | Deep subsurface microbial communities from Indian Ocean to uncover new lineages of life (NeLLi) - Sumatra_00157 metaG (SPAdes) (version 2) | ecosystem: Environmental > Aquatic > Marine > Oceanic >...
TCTTTTCAGAGTTGGTGATGAAGTCTGGAAAGATCGTGCCCTCTATTTTTGTACGCTAATGAAATCAAAGAAAATTATGGGTGGTAAAAGCGGCCACACCTTGCCAGAAGCCTATAAGCATTTTACTGGCAAAGAAATGGAAGGTGCCCACAATGCCATGGCCGACACCAAGGCTTGCATGGCAATCTATTATGCGATGATGGATTTAGACAACAAAGAATGAAAATCTGCGGCAAGTGCGGAACCAGAAACTGGAACAAACCACCATCTGAAAAATGGCCGTGCAGCGAATGCGGGAATATTCTGGATGACGGCAAAAAGAAAACCAGCATTATCCCCAAGGATGGACCAACAAAGCCCAGATATATTGATTATCAGGGCGACCCAAGGGATTATCCAACAGCATGAGTGAGAAAAAGAAGCGAAAGCGCAAGCCGCCGAAGAAGTCCATAACCATGGCCAAGGTTCCTATGCAGCATGAGGGTTTGGATCTGTATGCGGGCATGGATGCAAATTCGGTAAATACACTTGGCGGCAGATCATTTTTTGAAGCAATGGTTCCGGTGGCTGGAAGATCCTTGGATCAAAATGCTTTATGGGCTGTATGGTATCCGATAATTGGGAGACAAACGGGGCAAACAGGGGAAGAGGTCAGGCGTGAATGCAAACTGAATCTTGGAATACCAATACTTCTGGAAGAAGACTACGAATACCGCAGGGTCTGGGATGCCAAGTTTGCAAATGATAGCTACAAACAACAGCTATATATAATGCGCTGGTGGCCGGTAACCAGACTGTTTAGTAAGTATCAGGGAATGGATTACACTGAAACCCTTGTCAGGGAATATGCTGAGAAGGGTATTGTTTTGGAAATATTATGAGAGCCCTAACCAAAGCCGATAAAGCCAGAGGCGTTAAATTGCGTGAACTGGGTTGTATTGTCTGCCTTAAGCATTTCGAGGTTTATACGCCGCCCGCCATCCATCATATTTCAGGTCGCGTAAAGCCAGGATGTCACCAATTAACTATTCCGTTGTGCCCTAATCACCATCAGTATAAAGACAACGGCCCAAATCCTATTTGGTGTTCGTTTCATGGAGACGGCAGAGCGGCATTTGAAGTAGCATACGGAACCGAGGCTGAACTATTAAAATTAACCAATGAGCTGATCGGAGAATGATAGGAGAGAGTTATGCAGGATCAACTAATAGCATCAATAGAAAAAATGATACCGAATGGAAAAAGATTGGAACTACCAAGAGATGACCATTTTTCAAATTATGCACAGGTGAAAAAAGCGTTACTTACTGCTGGCGGGAAGTACAAGAAAAATGGATTTGAGTTTACTGAAGAGGCTGCTGAAATTAAAGCAAGACTTGTTGGCGGCGAATTAGTAAACGACAAAAAGAAATTCCAGTTTTTCGCAACACCGCCGGAGCTTGCGGATAGACTGGTTGAGTTAGCGTATCTGGACTCTGGTCATGACGTGCTGGAACCATCAGCGGGTCAGGGGGCTATTTCTAACATAATTCAAGGCAAAGTAAATTCGCTGGTCACGGTAGAGCTTATGCCACAGAATGTACAGGCGCTGATCAGACAAGGATACAACCCTCTTGAGGCAGATTTTTTAACTCTCGCGCCAGAAGACATAGGGTATTTTGATAGGATCGTTGCCAATCCGCCGTTTACGAAAAATCAAGATATTGACCACATAAAGCATATGTTTACTTTTTTAAAACCAGAGGGATGGATAATCACCCTAGCATCAAAAAGCTGGATAACAGGAAGTCAAAAGAAGCAGGTGTCGTTCAGAGAGTGGCTTGACGATATGGGAGCAACCGTCACAGACATACCTGCCGGAGCATTCAAAACAAGCGGAACCAATATAAGCTCTGTGATTATTGAAATCACCAAGTAATCAATTCTGACAGGGATGGAAATTAAATGGAGAATAAAGTGAATGACGTTGGGTTAGCTCGTAAATATTTAAGCAAGGCCGACAGAGCAAATAAGTCTGGAATTACATTCACAATCTCCTTTATGTCTTACAAAAATTTAATGTTGGCAAAAAAATGCAAATTTACTGGTATACTGCTAACAAGCCCTCGACCAGACAAGCCGATCAGGAGCAGTGATCGAACCATTGACCGACTGGACAATAACTTGGGTTATATCCCTGGAAACGTTGTCGCTGTTTGCCATAGTGCTAACGCGCTAAAGGCTGTATGGGAAAATCCTAATAATCAGCTCTCTATTGATCTAGTAAAAAAAATGATTAACAAAATAGACAGGCTTCAATTAGCTAAAGGTGATCAAGATGACTCGCTTTAGAATGCCCTCCGGCTGGGTTGATCACATGAAAGACCCCCGCCGCAGCTTAACACAGAGACCACCTTTAGCTTATTGGCTGCACCCTAATCGATGTATGATTGGACAGCCCCCATCAGTAAAACGAAGCTATGAATACTGGTCACAAATTCACTGGGCCACACCACCTTGGATGACCAAGGAAATGTGGCAGAAGATAAAAGAGATTTATGAATCGGCAACACCATCGCTCCATGAGGTCGATCATATTGTACCACTTAAACATCCATTGGTTTGTGGTTTAAATGTCCCTTGGAATTTAAAGCGGGAGCCGATACTTATTAACCAACTAAAATCAAATCACTACTGGCCGGATTGTCCAGATCATTTATGTCCGGTTAAAAATTTACCATCGGATATGTTTGGCTTTGAGCCACAGCTGGAAATGAGGCTATGACCAGACCCGAAGCCCTTGATGGAACGACCTACAAAATCAGCCCAAGTTGTTTAGATCATGATGTTTTTATCATTATCAACAACTATAACGGTAAGCCGTATGAAATGTTTCTTCGATGCGATGAGCCAGATCTACATCAGTTTTTTGAGTGGGAGGCGATTAGCACCTCTAAATTACTTCAAAACATTGACGCGAATGAAGTAGTTGAGATGAAGTTTAAAATCTTTGATTTGCGAGGCGGCTATGGCGGGTTCGGACCCAAGCATCACAACTCGGTTGTAGCTCAAATCGGAGCAGTCCTTAAAAAACATATTGAGAAAAAATCATGATTCGTAATGTGCTTGGAACAGGAAAAACCTTTAAAGAATTAAGCTTTCAATATAATATTCATGTAGGCACCTTGTATCTGCGCTACACCAATGGAGAGGTGCCACCAGGGATATTCAGGCCGGTACGCAAAGACACCCAAACACCGATCAATTTAGCCAGGGCTGCAAACGAAATCAAATATATTGATGAGCTTTATCCGTGTAAAAAATGCGGCGGAGTCGTGAAGTACACAGTTAATTCTAGTTGTGTTGAATGCCATAGCATAAGAAACGAGAACCGAGCAAAAGCTAAACAAGGACTAGTGTGAAATACCACGCCAGATGTAGCACCCGAGCCCAACACCGCAAAACAATCAAGGGTGTCTATGATCCTAACGACAGGGTAAAGTGTCACGTAAAAGGGTGCAAGGGTATGATGCGGATTGATGTTACCAGAGAGAATGATCCGGTTACTGATAGAGGTTCAGAAAAGCTGTGCCGCTGTGATGGGTTCGAGATGTCACTTAGAAATGCCCCCCATCGATATGGGTGTAATGGCTGCAAATATCACAGTGTAGAAATGGCGAAACGCTACCAATCACCACGATCAAAGCACTCGCCGATATCCCCAAAGGAATGGGCGCGGGATTCGGAACTATATAGAGGTGTGAAATGAGTTTATACGATAAGGCAGACCGAGAGAACGAAAGGAAGAAAGCTATAAATCTAGGCCGCGAACTGATGAAGCTGGAAATTCATTTTGAGCAGATGCGAGCGAGACAACTGTTGCTAAGAAAACTTCTTAGGCCGGTTAACGAGGTGTAAAATGAAAGAGTACTTTTATTCGTGTGATATATTTTCGCAGGACTTAAGTGTTAATAAATTCCAATATGGGCTCGTATCTGCAACTTATGGAACCCCTCCTATAGATACCATGAATCTGATTATTGCTGAGATGAAGCAGCAACACGGCGCAGACTGTCAGGTAAAAATGATAGCCTTTAATTCAATAATCTGAGAGCAAGTCAAAATGAAAAACGATAATCGCAAAACAGAGATAGACCGAACCCTGAAAAGGAACCTCAAGCGACTAAAGAAGGAGGGCAAGTCAGAGGACTATATCAGCTCTTATCTTCGTAAATGGGAAGAGGTTGGGCGAGCTTCTGAAAAGTCCGGCTAATCCTTATCTTTCAATTCGTAAAATCTGGCCTTGCGGCGGGCAAAATATATGTTGGCGGCAAGTCCAGATACCCCAATGATGATCCCCGCAATAACACCAATTGAGGCGACTAGCTCATAGTTTTCGGAAAGCCAATTGCCTGAAAATATTGCCAGCATCCCCCCAGCTTGGGTAGCGGCCTGGGTTAATTGTTCTGATTTTTCTAAGCCCATTATGTAATCCTTACAAGTTCGTGATGAGGAAGATCGTTAAATTTTTGATCGAGAAGGTTTCCGTCATTATCCCAGTCGCCACCCCAGATAGTTTTATACCCTTTCAGAATAGCACATGCCTGGAATACACCGGCCAATCTTGCGAATGCCTCATAGACGAACATACAGGCCGCCTGAACGTCGATATCGTACATAAGGGCTATGCTTGCGATCTGGGAGGGATGGCCACTGAGTGCTCCAAAAGGCGGGATATAAGGCCAGATATCGATAGCTTCCGCTTTTGGTCGGGCTGGGATGATATTATGCTTGGATTGTGGCCATTTCAGATGAGAGGTTCCGTTCTTGAATGCCAGATCCTGTTTTTCCTTAAACCGAACACTGCACACAATTGAGAAATCAATAATTTTAATGGCTTCGTCGGCAGTCTCCTGCAACTCTACGCAAAGCCCTTCTCGCCTTAATAGTGATCCTCTACCAAACGTATACATATCTCAAAATCCTTGTGCTACAATTGGGGCTGAGCCCTTGGTTGCCTCCCCTGTAGTCAGGGGCTCCCCCCGTTTCGGCGGGGGTCCTTATTCGAGGTGCCATGAAAGTCATTCTCATCATCATCCTTATGGGATGCCTATACTTATCAATGGAAACCCTGTGGGCGGCATTAGCCTTTGCTATTATCCCTATTATCGGATGGTTAATCTACCATGACAAAAACAGCATCGAGAATTTTTATGCCGGTGGATTCATGTTTATAATAATAACATGGATCATTGCTGGCGCTCGATACGTTATTTGAACGCTTCCTCAGTCCTTTTTGCAGCCTTGGAGCCAATCTTGTTCATGCGCTCCTGTATCAAATTCAGTCGGGTTTGCTTCTCACTGCGAGATAATTTCTCGTTAGCAATCACCTTATCACGCTTTTTACGTAATTCGCTTAATTCCCTGGACGCCTTCTGGAGCCCTTTACGCTTTGACAGTTTTGCCCTGTGCTCTTTTCGGAACTCTCTGGCTTCTTTTCCGCGCCGCTCCTTCATGCTGGCTGCTAGTTGGTTGGCTTCCAGTAATCGATCATAGAGGTCAGTGGTATATTGAGTGCTGTAAGTAGGAGCATCACCGCGATAAAACGATTTTATGACCGGAAGATCGGTAGCCATGATCTCGCCCTCGTTCGGCTTGTCCAAGGCCATAGCGACCATCATATCACTGGCAGACAGAATATAGGCTCCCATGGTGCCTGTGTATCCTTTCCACAGGTGCTGTAGCTTTTTAGGGGATAGGCCAAGGGCTTTGCCTATGGAAACCATAGTATCGCTTGTGAAGGCGTTATAGCGGTCCTGTGGCATCTTTCTAAGGTCAGACATGGACTCAATAGGAGTTTCAAAGTGCCAGCTCTTATTTCCCCACAATTCAAGCAGTGGCAATACAGCTTGTGGGGTAGGATTGAAGTTCAGTGTTTCCAATAGGCCATGTTTAAATGACCATAAGATTTTCTCATCAGGCTGATTTTTGGAGATCCAGCCACTGTACATTCTTTCGGGCATGGTTCCGGCGATATAGCCCAGCTCAAAAGGCTTCGGCAAACGGAAGTGCTCGTCGCCAAACCAAAAGTGCCAATAGGCGTCTTTCTCCCAGTCTGGTAAAGATTTGTATCGTTCGTCGTCATCGTTCCATGCAGCCAAAGCAACAGATGCTGCGGCAATTTTTGCTGCTGCCATAGTGACAGATTTCCAGTCGTCCTGTGTAGCTCTCCCTAATTTACTAAGCCCTTGCAATCGAGCATTCAGGAAGGGCACCAGATCAGTAATAGTAGTCATCGCCGTCCAGTTCCCGCGCAGGGAATAATCCATCAAGTCCTTGGCCTCAAATGCAGATTGGGCCATAGGTTTCCCCGCATCTCTGGCAGCTGTAAAGGTAGCTAATCGATTAGAATTTTCTACCTTGTCGCCCAGAGTGCGGTATTGCTGCCAGCCCTTTTTGACCATCTCCCACATTTTTTCAGGAGTATCGACAACAGTATCCATAAATGCATCAGCTTCCTTCCGGTTTAATCCTTTTTTGTCCAGAGCGCGACGAATCATTTGCGCGCCAGCCTCTGGATCTGTGCCGTGGACATAACCCCCCTGGAAAGATGAACCCGCAAACATCAACGCCCGATAATCCGCGTCTTCTTCAAGTGCCTTCTTAAGCCCCTTAAACGAGTCTACAGCGAACGTAAAGTTATCTGGGTTGATTGCCCATGCGTGTGCCGCATCTCGTACAAAGTTACGTAATATGAAGTCTGGTGCCGTGGTAACACCTGTTGTTAGTAATCGTTTGAAATACCGGCCACCCTTCATGAGAATTCCTTGGTTACCTGTAAAGCCGATATGCGAGACTGCGCGGAGAACTGATGGATCATTGACTCGGTAAAAGAATGATTTTCCACCTTTCTTTACGCGAATAATATCAGGGTCAGTTGGAGCAACCTGTGTCCACATCTGCTCATAACCCGACTTGTCGAGCTTGTTAATTTCATTAATGACATCCATGCTCTTGGCCGCCTCATCCATTCCCAGCTGCTCAGCCCACCATTTGGCATAGTCACGATCTTTCTTTATGCGCTTGGCAACTTCGGATTTTGGCACTGTTACCTGGGTCCAGTGCATAGACTCATCATCAAGATATTCTGTCCCCTCCAGATTTTCGACAACCTTGTTAAGTGCCATATTTTTCATTGCACTGTCAGTCAGTTTAAGGTAGTTATACAGAATATTTTCCATCAAATCATTGGTGGCTGTCTCTCCCCCTCTCAGGGCTTTAATACCATTGGTTTGGTGGGATAGTCCACGTGTTGTTCTGGGACCAAGCAGTGCTACGCCACTATCAGACTCGCTCTGCCGATAGAAGGGAATGTACCATTCACTCTCCCACTTGTTCCGAGACACCGGATCGACAAGACCTGCCTCTTGAGATAGATCCAGCATTGCCTTATTAAATGAGTTGTATTCTTTTTTCGCTGCTTTAAAGGCGGCCTCTTTGCCCTCGCTAAGTGCCACCAATGTGTCGATATCTTTTTGTGTTAGATTCTTCTCGCGTCCCTCTTTCATTAGCTCCTGCGCACGATGACCGGCCATCCAGCCCAGCCAGTTATTTAAATCGGGTCCGAGGTCGCCGAATATTTCCAGTAGACCTCGGGAGCCCTTTTGATATTGGATCACCCCCTCTCGCCACTCTGGAGAACCATAATGCATAACTGCATGCATGGTATCGGCAATGCCAGTGGCTAGCCTTGCGCTCACATACCCAGAATTCTCATAGTCTCCGACAGTCCGGCCTTTCCCTAGCGCACGTTCAGCACGATCAAGTCCAGTCAATCCATCAAAGATACCCTCGAAAGCCCGTTCTCTACCTTGGGTAAATGCTTGGGCAATGTTGTTTTTGATCACCTCCTGAACTGTCTGGCTTAATGTTTTGGACTCCTTTGGAGAGAGCCCGAGTTTTTTAAATACTTCCTGATCGTCATCCAAGCTAAACTGCGGTTCCACCTCACCGGCCACAGCAACTTCTTCCCCAGCCAAAAACGCCTCAGACCGAGAAAGTATCAAATCGATATTGGTCATACTGATCGGCTTGAATCCCAGTGCGTTCAGGGATTTTTTCAGGAACTCACGAACCTTCCGCATGAATGCACCGATAGATCCTTCGGTTTCCCTGCGCTCTGCGGCGATGGCGATAAATTCTTTGATTTGTGTTAATTTGTCGGCATCTGGATTGCGCTCATTGACAGACTTCAATATTGAAGTAAAAGTCTTCCCGCCCCTTTCGGCCAAGCCATCATAAAGGCTTTCTACCTTGTCCCAGTTTTCAATAATATTGTTAACACCCACATGCCCTTTTAGTTCGTGTGCGAGCGTTACCTGTGCATCAGTTCCGCTGGACAAATGATCGTGTACTAGATAAACCTTGTTGCCATAAGCAAAGCCTTTTGGTCGTTTACCTTTTGGTATTTTTTCTTTCACTCTGTTAGGAATATCTTTGGAGTTGATGATTCTAACAGCTACGCCAATTTTACTACTCACCTTATCAAGTGTTGGCTTCACTGCTTTAAGGGTATCCCCTAAACTAAAATCTGTTTTCTTGTCGGCTTGAAGCGCGTTATCGAGGCCGAACAAGATCTCGCTCGGCTCAATATTTAAACCACCCCTTTCCGCATCGCTAATAATTTCAGCATCACTTCCATAGAAATAATCGAGAAGTCTAACGTCTACTTTGTTGGCGAAGGTGGCCATGTTTTTACTAGAAGTGAAACTTTCTTTTTCTGTTTTAATTATCATTGCAGAGGCGTTAGTTGCACTTATCAATCCTGCTAGTCTTTTTGCCACGCCATCCTTTTTTAACACCGACATCTCTTCCGCTGTCAGCGAGACAGATGTGATAACTTCGTGTTGAGCGTTTAAAAGTACGACTGCATCCTTGGCCTCTACCTTGCCAATTATTGCTCTTGCCGCATTAGGGCTTGTTAACTGATCGACAGTACCACCTCTTCTGCGCCTTATCTCCCTATGAGTAACAGGTGTTGATAATTTTCTCACCTTGGGCTCAATTTTTATTTCACTCCCTTTTGTTCTGTCCTTAAAGCCGAATGCCTGTCTACCCTCACCAAACACGATATGACCGGCAACTGTTATGCCAAGACTTTCAATGCTGTCCGTTAGTTTTTCGGTCAAATTATAATCAGCCTCAGAGGGTTTTGCGGCGCCAGAAGGGTGATTGTGTGCAAGCCATACGCTTTCACCTCCCTCTGTATCAGCAATGGCTGAGGCTACTGTGCCGTAATAAACGGAAGCCGCATCAACGCCTCCCTTGGAGTGGTCTATTACTGAGATGGGCTTTTTGTCCTTATCTAACACAAGCACATAAAACGCCTCTTGTGCCCCTCGTCTTATTGGTGCCAGCAGATGCGCCGCATCGTCTGAATAGTTTACAACATCTACTCCGTGCAGGATGTCTTCTTTTTTGACGTTTTTGACGAGAAGTCGAGCATTGTCTTTTGCTTGCTGTATTCTTTCTTCGGATGATAGATTGGCGGCGGCGAGTAAGTCCCCACCCCCTGCGTCTTCAAATATATCAAGTTGTTGTATGACTGCCTTTTCTCTGTCATAAGTTTCTCCTTCTTGCTCAATATTGTATTTTTCGATGGGCTCTGTGGCTTTTTTTACCTTTTTCGCCTTCGCCCCAAATATATCCTCTTGTCCACGCGCCGCCGCAACATCAGCAGTACGCTCCGATCCGGTAAGCACAAAGTCCTTCGCATCTTCGTCGGCCTGTGCCTTATCCTGTACAGCTTTTTCGACATCTTTCTTGGCCTTTATTTCTTGGGATTCGGCTGCTTCCCTTTGTTCGCGTTCGCTTTCTGTTTCTCGCTGGAGCGCAAATCCTGCGTCTGCTTCACCCTCTTTTGCCATTCCTCGTACGAAATTGTCATAAGAATCTCCTATTGCTTTGTCGGCTTCTTCAAAATCAGTGTATTGGTATGGGTCGATCTCCATACTTGCTGCTGCATGGAATGACCTTTCTTGCTCTGGGCTCATCCCCTCAGTAAATGATTCGTACTCCGTAGGGATGTAATCCAGAGCCTGTACAGCTTCATCTTCCTGCTGTTGCAATGCTTCGCGTTCTAACTGGTTTTCAATGCCAGCGGGAGTATATGAAGCCTCACCCGCTATCTCATTCATTATCAGGTCTAGTGCTTCATTGGCAGTAAGATCCTGCCCATATCCGTACTGATTTGCTATTTCCGCAACATCATCTGGAGTCATACCACCTTTGCGGCGAAATGCAGGACGACCAAATACCTTGTTGTTTAATGCTCGGTCCTTCATTACTTCTGGGTCAACACCTTCTGCAACCCATGCATCGATATTTAATCCACCAAGCTTCGCGGCAGCAGTCAACAAAGAATCCTCAGTTTCATTAACCTTGGTCTTTTGTGCGTACCGCTCAGTAGTTTCTTTTGCTCGTTGAAGTTTTTTGATTTCAGCGTCAGCTAATACTTGCTCCCCTTTGGTGATTTCTGCAGGGCCATCTCGTACAGGGATCTCTTCCTCTTTTTCGGCGGCGACTTTTTCTTGGGGTGGTATTTCGATTTCGGCACGTTCTTCCTCCGGCTGCACAGTGACAGCTTCTGGTGTAATAGGTTCATCCGCTAATAAATCCCTGCCTGTAACCTTATCAGGTTCTGCAGGAATTTCAGTTACCGGCAAAACAGGAGCAACTTCCTCTACTGGAGCCACCGGCTCTTCTGCAATAGCCAAATCTTCTTGAGGCTGAGCATTCAGCAATTCGTTAGTTGTCATCTCACTGATAGGTGTGACAGTCAGTCCTTCGATATCCTTGCTTAATATTTGGGTTGCGATATCGACTGCCTCATCAACCGATTGGGCCTGATTAATACTGGAAACCGTGTCAGCAATAGTCTGATCTACATCAAAGGCTTTGCGAGCTACTTCTTCGGCGGGGGTGATGAATTCAGCGGCATCTATCTCAGCTTGCAGCGCTGCTTCTATTTTCTTCTCTGGATTACTTACAGTAGCAATACTGCCAGCTGCTGCACCACCATAAATACCACCAGCAACAGCACCGGCAACGCCTCTTTCCATTGCCTCGGCAAGATTCATTTCAGCTTCAGTACCAAACTTCTCCCCTACATATTCAATAATGCCTTCTTGTACAAATTCAGTGCCCGCCTCTTTCGCCGCTGCCTTCCCTGCTTTTTTAGCAATGACTTTGAGCGCGCCTTGTCCTATAAGTTCTGCAGCTTCAGAGTATGCGTCGGCAATACCTCTACCACCGACTCGTTCCAAGATAGCAGACCCTAAAGCAAAGGGGGCCGCTTCCATTATGTCAACCAAATCAGTTTCAGGCTTCCCTTTGTTAGCAGCTCTTGTCTCGCCAATTTCCGAAGACCTCGCGAGAACATACCCAGGAAGATTCAATACTGCGAATACCATATCTGGAATAGATGCTGCGCCAGTTTCTCCAGCATACTTGAGCACTTCGCCCATGCCGCTAACAGCACCCTCTTCGGAGAAGTGTCGCTTTACCTCGTCCCATGTGTGAGTAGGGGTAGAGCCGAAATCCATTCCTTTTAGACGCTCACCACTCTCGGCTACAAGGTTTGGTAATCCCTGTTCTGCGAGTGCTTTGAACTCTTCTGGTTTTCTGTAGGTGGGTAGAATGGACCCTTTTTCAAAAGTAAAACCACCTAATGGAAAGGCTTCTTCAGCAGCCTTGGCTGCCACATCGATCCCTGATACAATCTGTCCACCAAGCTCGGTAGCTCTTTCGCCAATGCGACGAAAAGTATTTCCGAAGTATCCTTTTTCTTCTTCTACGGGCTCGGCCTGCGCTAAAAGATCTCTAGGCTCTTCTTCAGCAAATAAGTCTCGACCAGTAGCGAATAAATCCCGCGCCATATCATTGCCCCAGCTTTTCCATTACCTTCGCCCTAGTCAAGCCATGAGTCTTCATGGTTAACTGAATGTCCTCTTCGTAGACATCGCCCTTTGTAGGATGAGTGAAAACAACTTCTTTTCCACCTTTGTCCTTCGGCTTATCGCCTAACTTGCCTAGCATGGTAAATGCTTCTGAAGTGAGGACATCCATGGACTTCGGTTTGTCGGCGAACTCTTGGGCCTCAAGATTGGCAGCCGCTATCTTAACAGCCAGCTCTTTTAGTTTGGTTGTGTTTTCTGGCAAAGGCACGGTCTTTCCGGTTGCCGTATTAAACAACTGTCCACCAACAACCTTGTAAGGTGTCGCGCCCGCTCCTGTGCTTCTGGTTTTTGCTATCCGTTCACGCGACTCTCGTTCAAGTACACCCTCACCGGCCTTGGCTTCTTCACCGGCAACGCGCTCGGTGGTTTTATATGTCTCGCCAGCAACACGCTCAGAGGTGCGGAATTCCCGCTCGGTTTTATGCTCTTGCTGCCGGACCTTTTGTAAAGCCACATCACGTGCGGCCATGATGTCTGCTTTCCACCCTTCGAGCAATGCGGGTACTGCAACATCTGCGGCCCCCTTAATAGCACCAGAAAAAATACTCATTGTTAGGCACCTACTGTTCTGGCAACAAGCCCTGGAAGTTCTTGGGCTGGCTGCTGTGGTTGTGCTGCTTCTTCTGGCACCTCGCCAGCAATAGCCCCCTGCTCACTAACGATACTTTGGATTTCTTCCTCTCCCATGCCTTCAGACAATCCCTGTAATTCCTCTGGGTCAATCTCGTAAGTGTCGGCAAGTTCCATTACTAAAAGCTGGGCGGCTTTGTCCTGTGTCATTTTATCAACTTTCATGACACCAGACTCATTGGCGAATTCGGCCACTTGCTCCAAAATCTCACCGGCAGCGGGCATAATAACTATTTCTGGGACAGTACCACCTGATTGCTCATCAAGCTGAGTCACAATGGCAGTAGTCGCAGACGCCAAAATCTTGGCAGGCTCCCCCTCAGATTTAAGCATCTTCATGATTTTCGGGTTTGTTTTTGGGTCGGACAAGACCTTGATTCCAGCGAGAACAGTACGCTCGTAAGCCTCTTGGTCTTCTGGAGTGGGAGCGTTCATACCCTGATCAGCTGCTTGTTCTTGTGGCGCTAAAAGATCGTCTGCCATATTAACCTCGAATGTTTCTGCTAACCAGTCCTGGCTGCGCTGCTCGATGCCCACCAGGGCTTATCCCTAAATCAATATTGCCAACCGATAAGTTTCGTTGCATTCTTCGGCGTTCTTCTCGTTCGGCCTGCTCTGCTTCTCTGGCAGCTACAGCACCGGACACAGCATTAATACCCATAGCAGTGAGTAATTTGTTTTCATTGGCGAACTTGCCTACTGACTTGGTGGCTCCTATAGCCTTCTCAAATAGACTACCTCCTGCCTTCTGTGCGCCGGTCTTTTCCAGATACCCTTGAGCTAAATTCCCTCCCACTCGTTCGGCTACAGCCATGGAACCACCAGGGCCAACTGCGGCAGCGGGAACTCCTTCGGCCAAAGCGGTTTGTGTCATGACATCTGCGACAGATCCTTCTACACCAAGCATCGAACCTACCTGTCCAGTAGTAGGTGCAACAGCGGCGGCAGCTTCGGCCCCAGCAGCCACTTCGGCACCGGCACCGGCAGCAGCTTGCCCGCCCGCCAGAGCCCCGTTTATCGAGCTGAACGGGCTGTTCCATGCCCCGAGCGCGGCTCCGCCCAAATAGACAGTGGCAGCGAACATCAGCACCTTTCCAATAGTGGATTTTGTGATAGATCGGAAACCAGTCTTTAAACCTTTTATAATTTTTTTCCGAATTTTCTTTAAGCCCTTGACTAGCTTGCTCATTTGACACAATCCTTTACAGTAGGATATAATTGTTTCTCGTAATTAAATAAAGGGATGCACTTATGCATTGTATTGAATGTGGATCTCAAAACATATACTCCAAGGGTATGTGTCAAAAATGCTACAATAGAGATTACCGAAAAAGAACTGTAAAATCCATACCAAGGCATCTTTTTGAGGTTAATAAAGGAAAAGCCTGTAGCAAGTGTTCGTCCCCAGCCTTCTCGAAAGGACTCTGCAATAAGCACTATCAACGACAATGTAGCAAGCGCACCGTTAATCCAACGAGGGATATGACAGACAAAGATAGATTTCTTTTTCATGTTAACAAGTCTGAAGGGTGCTGGCTCTGGACCGGCGGTCAATTTGATAATGGATATGGATCTTTCTGGGTCAATCAAAAGACTATTGGCGCTCATAGGTTTTCTTACCTTATCCACAAGGGGGAAATCCCAGAGGGTATATTTGTTCTTCATCTGTGCGATAATCCTCCATGCGTCAACCCAAGTCATCTCTTTCTTGGAACTCCCAAAGACAACATGCAGGACAAGATCGCTAAAGGACGAAGCAATTGCACCAAAGGCGAATCCCATCATTTTGCCAAGCTGAGCGACGACGATATTAGGAAAATTCATGAAATGAAAAAAACCATGACTCAAACAGCAATAGCTAAACTGTTCTCTGTAAATCCTTCGACTATATCCATGATAGCAAGAGGTAAAAAGAGAATTATCACTTAACTTTCTCATTTATCGCAACTCCATGTATACGGGAAGCTCGGACTTTAAACCGAGCCTTTCCAACAATATGCCTATTCGGGGATCTGCTCGGACCTCCAACGTAAAACAAATCATTTTAATAGCACGCCTATTTCTGGACCACCGCAAAAACTCTCTAATCAATGGCAGTCCCGCATTGGGCACCGTTGTGTAGAATTGTACCACGTTCGCTTGCTTCCTCTCGTAGAACATCATGTCGGTTACTATAGCAGATACCGCAGCCACTACCTTGTCATCAACCTCTGTTACCCATGCAAAATTAGTGGCTGCCGATACACATTCAGTCGCCATCGCTTTAACCTTGTCCTTATCAATCACCAAATTAGGATACGCATCATTCATCAATGCCTCCAGCCCAAGATCAGTGATTGCCTGAATATCGTTAGGAGTGGCCGGACGGATAATCATTTAGTAATACCCACCAGGGCCGTATCCGCCTACGCGGGGATTTGGAGATGTACCCCCTGTTGTCCCATCACCAGAAAAATTCAAAACATCCGTTAAATCTAGCCCTGTAATTCCCTCCTGAATAGCCAGTGCCCCTTTCATTAAAACAAGTTGTTGATCTATAAGCTGTTGTTTCTGCGCAGGTTTTATCTTTGGATTGTTAAGAATTTCTGTCACGTTCCCGCTATAACTATCATAAATGTTTGCTGATGAGGCAGATGCCTGAATCTGCGTATTAAACGTACCTTGAATATCTGCCAGCTTAATAGCATTTTCTGATGTTAAACCTTCCAGCAAGATATCATCTGCTGCCTTTCTCTCTGCAACAACCCTCGCCTCTTCCGCTGCCGTTGCTGCCGCAAGTGCATCCGTTTCTGCTTTCGTAAGGGCAACACCCCGAGCTTCTTTTGCTGCTGCCTCTGCTACAAACGTGTCGGTTTCTGCCTTTGTTGCAGCCACTTCACGGGCCTCTAGTGCCGCAGTTGCTGCCGTCACTTCGTCTGTCTCTGCCTTTGTAAGAGCGACACCGCGAGCCTCTTTTGCTAAAAGCTCATCACGAACACTAATCAGCCTCGCTTCTTCGCCCGCTAATGCTATATTTTGTGTACCAATTAGCTCTTGCTGCTCTAACTGTTGCTGCCCTATCCGTTCTTGCTGACCGGCAACATTAAACTCTCCAGCTGAAAACTCACTGGCTCGACCTGTAGCGAGCTGATTTGCCATTCGTGCCTCAAGGCTTTGGGAGGCATCCTGAGATGCAATCGGGAACGCATGCTGAATTCTGGCACCCTCTGCGGCACCCACGGCCATCGAAGTATTTAGTAGACCGGCGCGAGCCTGTTCTTGTTTTGCTCGGGTAACCTCCTGTTGTTGGCCCTTGCCACCTCGATCAATAATACTCTGAACTCTGGCCTCAACGGTATCCTCTGGCGCAATATCAACGCGCTCAGCCTCATAGCCTTTAATCTTGCTAAAAGGATCTGCTTTGTTAATACTGGATTCAAAAATACCTGCCATCTTAAACTCCTGTGTCCTCTGGCTTGACGGTTGTTCTTTGATCGTCACAATATTTTGCTATTCGTGGCAGAAAAAATCCACGCACGCTCTTTTCAAAATAATTACTATGTCCGTTAGCTTTAACTTTAAAATCTTCGCCGCCGTTAAACTGTACGACTGGTGGGTCGGTTACTTCGCCCTTGTATCCATCGTGCCCCATTTCACCCCAAGGTCTGGCCATTTTCGCCCAAGGCGTAAACCATCTTAGCCATTTACCCAATACAACTGGAACATCGCCGTTATTATACCAAACTTGGCACAACTTTGCTGATGTGCAAGGGTGGCTGTCTTTCCTCAGTGCTGGCTGTATGGCCACGTAAGTATTAATCGGTATCTGGTACTTGTTTGCTGCGATATAAGTAATTGTGCCCCCGTTTGAGTGCGCAACTAAATCAACGGTATATCCCTCGCCAACTAATTTTAATACCAGATTGGCGAGCTTCTTTGCTACCTCTGGATTACCCTTTGTTGCCTGCCATGTAAACGGCCAATAGCCGTAGTCTAATACTTCAACTCGATAGCCAAGCTTCTCGAAAGGCTCTGTTAGCCTCCCGACTGTTTTACGCCAGTCAGAGACATTCCACCCATGGAGTTCTATGACGGCCTTTTTCACTCTTTATTTTCCTCCGCAGTGCCGATCATTGACCACTCGTCCTCACTGGTAACATCAACCACCAAGCCAGTTGTGCTGGAGGAACTTGTAGCTTTCCAGTAGCACACTTCGCCCGTTATATATTTGGAGATCAGGCCGGAGCATCCGTGGGAGGTGAGAACATAATTAACGCCCTCTGCTGGCTCAAGCTTTCCGGTAGTGCCGCAGCCCATAATAAAAATTACCAAAACACAAAGTATTTTATTCATAATGGAACCCCTTTTTTAATCGTAGTCCTTACAGTTGGTGTAATAATTCCGTCCGTAACAGCCGCATTCAGTAAGGCAGCTATCCTTTTGTCAGTAGATACATCAAAGGGCCGGTGCTTGGAATAATTCAGGCTTCTCCGCGCCCGCTTGATTTTTGCATTTGTCGATGCATGGATAGCGTTGTCTTTCGCCTCAGTAAACAAATCAAAGAACTCATCTAGAAAGATATCGGTTCTGTGAGTCTGCACTGGAGAGCCTTTTTGCCATGCTTCAGCACCTTTAAAAACACCATTCCTAAAAACCTGTATGTAATCCAGATATTCTATATCCGCTACATCAACATCTTCATATTCATCAGGATTAATGGATGTTCTTTTTTTATAGGTGATCATGTTAGATACCTCTTATAAGCCGCCTTTGATCCCTGCGTACCGTCACCGGCAACCTCAACAACAAATGTTGATTCAAAAGGTATTTGTGGCTCTGCTACGTGATCTAAAGTAGAAAAATCTCCTATGATACTATAGTAATGCGTGGCATCTAAAACCCCCGCTGTGTTTTCGAGCAAGGCTTCTTCTCCGTCAACTATCACCCTGATTTTTGATGCCGTGGTATCGACTGATGTTTTAACCATTCCCAGAAAGGTGACAACCCCTGGACCGACAAGACTTACCACTTGAGTGAGTGTTGCACTAGTCACCTCAGAGGAAAGCGTGGCACCCATAAACGTATTTACGCCTGTATGGACGCCAGAAGCAGACTGAACTCTTGCTCCAAAAAGAGTTGTAGGGGGCCTAAGCCCGCCACCAACAATGCTCGATAAAGTCTTATCTACCATTTAAACAATCTCCGCTGTATTCGTTCCGGTGGCGACAAGTTGAGGCGTTTCACCTCGCGCCAAAGTAACATCGGCTGATTCAGCCTCGCCCTTAAAAGTAATAGAATTACCATTTTCGCCAATCCGGCACGTATTACCCGAGTCAGTTGCATCAATATGGTGAACAGCAAACACATCTCCAACTGTCATTGAAGAGGGGAGGTTTAAAGTGACATCGCCACCACTCGTATCAACCATATGACCCGCGCCTGGAACCAAGTCCTGATCGGCGGTAATCACCGCCCCCCAATTATAGCTCACCAGACTCACAGGAACGCCACCTAAGACAAGTCCCGCAAAGGAGGGGGTGTCACTGGTGCCAAGCCCCAAAGCGTTCCTCTGTGCCACCACTGTCGCCGCAGCAAGCAATGTTCTGGCTACTGCAGTCAAGGTTGCAACCGCATAGGTGTCCAGTGCGGTGGTGTAAATCATTCTATCAGCGAGAGTGGTCAGGGCCGCTATAGACAATAAACCAGCATCAAACGCCTGAATATCTGTGCCTATCTCAAGACCAAGCAGGGTTCTCGCCTGTGCAGCAGTTTTGGCTACTTGCGCTGTTCCGGCAGTGTTGACGAAAACAATTTTATCACCATTGCCGGTTAGTGTTACACATTTGTTAAAGCCCAGATCGGTCAATACAAACTGATCGCGAATCGTCTGCGAAGACGCCTTGGTAAGCGTTGCCGGTAGATTGGTTAATGTATAATAATCACTCACTATTCAATACCTTTTTAAGCATTATACTCTACTCTCTTAGCAATCGCCTTAGTGTATATCTTATCATTGCGCCCGAGATTTTTATAGGTACAAAATAATCCGAGTTTCGTGTAATAACCAGCGCAATATTCTCTGCACTTCCGTTGAGCTTGTTGGTCTTAGGGGCCAATGTCTGTCCGTCCCAAATAAACGCATCCCAGGTGGAAATGTCCCATCGGGAATCAGAGAATTCCACAGCATTTGTTGTGCTCCCTGGCTGCGGGATGTCACTGGAGCCATATCCAAGGTCATAGCCGAAATCAAATTCAGCGTACCCATTGCCCTCAACCTCAAAGACAATGCCCTTGAACTTCTTAATCCAGCGTATAGCGGTGAAGAAAACGTAGTGCAGGAACATAAATCCCTCATAAGCATCGCCATCAAACGAGGTGCCTTTCTCCATCTCATACACAAATCCATCATCACAACCAAATTTAATAACTTCGCTTCCATCGTTCGCTTCCAAAGAGTAAATGGATGTCACCTGATGCCCGAGAGCTATCGGCATTATCCCTTTGATTTTTCGACCATCCATAGTGATGTAATAAGCTGATTTGTCGGTATAGAAAACCCTGTACTGGTTTTTATCCCGAGAAACACATGAGGCGGTGGCCAGTGTCTTTTTGCCATCAAAATCACTCTGTATGTCCCGAGTCATAGTAGCATGTTGAAAGTTACCATACGCCTGAACTGTGTGAAAGTTGGTAATCCCACGATCATCCTGAAACATGGTCTGCCCGATCTGCTGGATAGTATGCTCAAAAGCACCTACCTCGTCGCGATACCGGACCAAATTCCAATCAGAAGAGCTGGTCCCGTACAGAATATGTGTTGTGTTCCGGTTGTAAATACCCAGTGCCCCGACATCTTCCCGCCCAGGCTCTGACATAAATCCAGTGATCGTATCACCAGTGGCCAGTTCTGCGGCACCAAAAATTGGACTCCAGATATAAGGTGTATTAATCCCCGAGTGTTGCGCCGATCCCTCGAATGAAAAGAACAAATGGTTTTTATGAACTACTACGTGAGTAGGTGTATCTGTAGTCATCCCAGTAACAATAGGGACATAAACCGTTCCGTCAAACTCGAATCCGTTATTCACTCCATCACAGCCATAAATGCGCTTTGCTCCGGCTTCACCCCCAAACTGTTCGATATCAAACTCATACCGGCCACCAGGGGATAAAGTGATCGCGGCCTCTGCCACACTCACCGTACAGGTTCCACCACCAGACAATGTACCTGCAGCAGCGGCAATGGACGCTGGAGATCCGGCAGTAATAACCATGCGCCCTGCGGCATCACCCCCAAGCCATGTCCCGCTCTCGGTCACAAATCGAAGCACTGTTGCGGTATTGGCCCCCACTGTAAGCACTTCATTATCAGCAGGATCACCACCGGCATCGCTACCTGTCGTGAAAGAAACAACGGAATTTAAAGCAACTTGAACCCAACCACTTGCAGATGACTTGTAAATATCGGTTTCCGTATTGCCAGCATTTGGCCGAAAGGCATAATCAATGTCATTAAGCCTGTGGATTCCATAAACATCACCGGACCCTGGCACTGCAGCGATATCACTGCGATATTCGTCAGCGGCCAGATTGGTATAAATAGCATCCAGCTCTGCGGTGTTCCCACCCCCAGGAATAGCAACAGACAGCGCACTTCCCTCAGTGGCCGCTGCTACCTGCAGATCGTCGGAATCATTAAACGTTCCAGTGACTTTTGTGATTACCAAGTAATCAGGAGTGCCAGTCGTAACTACGGCAAGGACAACACCTGTTGCACCTGATACCAACTGCGTGATTGTGTCATCTACAGAGAACTCACCAGTAATGGTAACGTTCAGTATGGAGTATATTCCGGCAGAAGGTTTTGGCTGGCCATCAGAACGCTCGTATCCAGTAATATCACCATAACCATTATTGATGCCTATCTCGTAATTCTGGGACGAAATAACTCTTCCTGGCGGAACCTTCCATCGGGTAGTCTCAGTATCCAGACCTCCAGCAAAAGGGATAAACCCAGTCCTTAGAACAGGTAATTTAAATTTTGTTTTTCTACCACCAAACATGCTCACGCTAACGGCCTTGCCCTGCCGAATCGCTCAATCTGATTGGCCTCAAGCTGTCGCATATATTTTCTCTGCATTACTTCAGCATGAGCCAAGGATTCTGCTGCGGCCTCATTATAACCATAATGCTCAATAGCATACCAAACGATAAGATCATGGAACTGTATTGGCATCTCAGGAACTTCGTCATCAGCGGCCAGCTCTTGTGCGGATCTCCAGTACTCTCCGGTAACCGTATAAATGTCGTTAGGGATTGGACCCAGTACAATTTCATCGGTGAACTTAATAGTGATGTGCGCGGGATAGGCTGGTATTTGATTGCTGAATTGGTAGATCTGCCCAAACGGCTCCCATTTGGCAAATATCATCCATGTCTGTGTGCCGGAACCTGCAGAGGTCAGAAAGATGGTTGGCGGTTTAATCCTGTCTTGAAAGCGCCATGATGAAAAGCGTGTAATGGCGGAAGCGGTTGTCGAGTCTGTAGCGGCAGTGAAGGCATAGGTATCAGTGTCAGCAACCGTGTCAAGAGTAAATCCATGGCGAAGGAAACGCCAGTGGCCCCCATGCCTGTTTTGAATCTCCCTGTAAGCACTCTGGACCCACCGAACGACGTTGGCGAGTTCACCAGTTTGACCAAGGGTAGTAGAAGGACCAATGCCAGCAATCCCAGCTTCTCGCGCTGTTCTCTGGCAAAGTTCTAGGAAGTTAGACATATTTTGTGCCCGTTAGCTCTTGGCTTAAGAGCACAAAAGCCTTGTTAGTTTACGACTGTCTAAGCACTACTTGCAGCCATGATAAGCCAATAGGGTTGGGATCGTGGATAACGGTAAATGGATATCTCATCCCAGGAGTGGCAGGATTAATGATTTGATCCACATAACCATTCACGGTTTTAACCTGTATTTTTTCCTCGGTATAGTGCAAAGGTTTCGCACGAGCCAAGCCTTCAACAATATAACGCTTTACTGTTTTGGTCTGCCCAAAGCGGAATATCTCCTGAATACCATTAACAGAAACCATAAAGGAACTAACTTCCTGATCTGTCATGGACTCTTGGATGCGAACAATAACATCCTCATTCATAAAGGCGAGAATTCCTGCCTTGTCCTGAAACTGCGGAGAGTTAATATCAAATGTGCCGAGAATGATTTGTGATTCTCCGGCATCAGCATATTCACCTAACTCTTGATCTCCATCATTAACCTCAACCATGTGTCTGTTTGGGGCCACTGGATTATCAATCGCACGAGCCGATTGAGTTTTCATGAACTCTAAAATAGCATTGTTGGATTTAGCCTGCTCTGCAGCGGCCTCTGACAACGAAACTATTTTTTGCTCCAGCTCTTCAAGGGCATTCTCGGTACTGTCAAGAGCGCTCTCTAGCTTAGTATCCAGCTTTTTAAGAGATAATGATTTTGGTGCGCCTTTAGCCTTTGCTTTAGGTTTTGCTTTTGCTTCTGTCATAGGTTTCCCCTTGGATAAAATGCCGCCCGAAGGCGGCTAGCGGCGGCTTGCGATTAAGTTGCCTGAGTTGTAGTCATACCATCTTGCACTGCACACATACCATCAAGATACCAGTTGGTGCCATCGCAGTATAGGTGAGCAAAATCTCCATGGAGCGCCAAGTTGGCCACAAAGCTGATAGTGTCTGCGTCTTGAACAACAGCAACAGATCCGGCAGCATCTTCAGGAGAACAGATGTTACCTACAATAACATTGTCACTACCTTCGGTTACAACTGTATGGGTTGTTGTTGGCACTGTGGGTCCGATATGGAACCAGAATTCCAGACCAGACGCTACTTCAGGTAAGGTGCTAACGAAAGCAGTTGCTGTATTCAGGAAAAAGTGTGTTCCCGTTTCAGCGGCAGTAATTACGTTAGTTGCAGTAACCACCTCTTCCAAAACATCGCAGTTGGCGTTGATCTCCGCAGTTGATGCAGTAAGACCATCTAAAATAGCAAGCTCAACTAAGCTGATCGTTGAAGTTGATCCATCAGCATTCACCACTTTAATCTTGGAGTTTTTGGCCATCCGGAGATAATCGGTGATGGATAATATGTCTCTCTTGTTATGAGTTTCCATAACATATCCTCTTTAATAAAAGCGTATTCCCCGCCGAAGTGGGGAGATCGAAGTTTATGAACTAACCGGACGGTCTGGTAAGAACGCAATATCTGCAAAGGTATCAACGACACCGGTTGCGTCCCAGTTTGATGCACCAAATGTCCATGCAGATCCGGTACTGCCATTTTTGATAACAACATAGCCAAAAGGCAAGAAGGTATCATTAATGTCAGGGAATTCCAGACTGAACAGTGGTTCATTGGTGTCAGCATCCATAGCCACGACCGGACCTTGTGAAACCGCAATAGTCCCAGCCGCGATAATACCGACGACAAACACACAAGCTTCACTAGCCGCCAGTGCGGTGAAGGCAGCGCCATCAGCATCAGTGGTTGGAGTAGCGGTGTTGGTCTGTGCAGCAAGAGCTGTAGCGTAAATGCTATTAATAAAACCAGATGCGGCAGCAGCGGTGGTATACGTTGTAGTAGTACCAGCAGCTAGACCAGCCTTGCTAACGCACTGAGTCATTCCTGGGTAAGTAGTTTGCATGATTGTGCCTCTCTTAAATTTCCTTACAAAAGGCTCCGAAGAGCCTTAACTATTTACAGGGCTGTTACGCCACATTCCAGCACTGCCATCCACCCATCGTTCTGAATGAAGGAAGCAGACCAGAATTTAGCGCCAATATAACCACGTTGGCCCATGGGATCGCTCTTGTCTTTCGCGGTGTGCGGAATGTGAGTGGTATCAAAAGACTCCATACCACGCAGAGCAACATCACCCCAGGCGTCTTCCGCTACGACAACAACAGGATAGACATCCACCAGGGAACTACCAGTAGATACCAAGCCGGTTCCTGTTACGGATGCGCCGGAGTCTATGATTGGACCCAATTCAGGTGAAATAATAAAGCGATATCGGTCGGTAGAACCAAGCTCCAGAGGATGCATGACTTTACGCTGGCCATACTCGGATGTTTCTTTGAACCCAGGAAGCTCCCGAATATCATTTTCCACATCAGTATGACAGAAGACCAGATAACCAGCTTCCACTGGTGCGGTGTTATAGTTGCGAGAAGGTGCCAGAATCTGGGTAATCATGTTGCCACGATTGCCGCTGATACTACGAGTAATGGCCCGCAGCAAAGGAATACCAATAGTCTCGTCAACAGTCAGTCGAGTTGTACCACCAGCGTAGAACTTGTTAGTTCCACCTTTTAGTGCGCCGTAGCGAATCAGTTCACGAACCAAGCCCATGCGCTCGCCAGTCTGCTTCTTCATGGCCGCAGGAATGTTATCTTCGTAAAGATCGGCAGTCTTGTCTGAATACTGATACAAGCAAGAGTACTGGCGAAGCTTAACGGTAATATCCTGTGGTGCAATGGTATCCGCTTCAGGGGTTACACCCTCTGAAGTCAGGTGTGCATTGGGGTCCACTACCCATTGGTTAATAGTTGTGGCATTGGTTGTGGCACCACCAAAGGGAAGCCAGCGCCGGTAAATAACCGTATCCGACTGGTTCTTACCCATCTTGTGCTGGTCGCCAGTAATGCCCAATACTTCACGAGGAATGGCATGCTTAAGGATCTCACCTTTAAGCTTACCAATTCGGGCGGCCTCTGTGCCGAAATTTTGAATGGACATGATTTAACTCCAATTATCCATAATTAAAACCTCCCCCTATTGGGAGAAACCGTTTTAACAAAGGACGTTTGGAGTCGTTTGCTGTTATTTTTTCGGGGCTTGCGCGCCGATGATATTACGCTTCGTCGCCAAAACCTGCGGCGAATCCTTCTTCTGCTGTCGCTGGAGCTGTTCTAGTTACCCTGCTGGAACCCTTGGTTGCGGCAGTGCCTTTCTCTAGATTACTCCGTCTGTGGGCTGCAAGCTGATCTTCGTTGTACTGAGCGGTTCGAGCTTCCTCAAACTGGTCAAGCAATTCCCCAACATCAGATGCCTTGCTACTACCCAAAAGTGTACCATATTTTTCACCCCAATCGGGGTATTTTTCCAAAAACCCTGCAAACATCTCGCTGGATTCTGGATCTTCCGATCTGACCAAATGAAAATAAACAGCGCGTTCGGCTGTCGTTGGCCCATCTTGAAACGCAAAGTCTTGAAAGTCCTGCGTATTAATCGTATTTTTCCACCCTTTGTGGGCAATGTCAAGCACACCTATGGCTATTTTTTCATCAACCTCTTCAGTTCCGTCCGAGGCTTTATCAGAATTGGCTGGAACCTTGGCTAATACCTCTTCCCTCAGATCCTTTATTTGCTGCTGGAAGTTTTGATTCTGCTCGTCAAAAGCACCACCCCACTCTGGGAATTCTGCCTTTAATGCGTCAAGCTTCTCTGTGGATTTCCGCGCCTCTTCAACTTGCTCTGGAGTGGGTTTCTCAGGAGCTTTAAGTTTTGCTTCCAGCTTTTCAAATCGCTCTTCGCTGGTCTTTTTTAGAGTAAGGTACTTGGAATTCAACTCACCATACTTGGAGTTTGCTTTTCGCAGCTGTGTTTTATAGTCAGCGTCTTCATCCTTGTTTTTGTCTTTATCCTTGTCGTCGCTAGGTTTCTCTTTATCCTTGTCGACCACCTCATCATCGTCGTCAGGAGAGTCCTCTTTTTTATCCGACCCCACTTTGTCCGCATCCCCAAGCTCTTCTTCCTCGCCACCAGAAGCTTCAAGGTCTTTATCCTCTTCGCCCAAAGGAGTGGTTTCATCCTCAAACGCCTCGGCAAAAGCAGCTTCAGCCTCATCATCTTCGATGATATCTCCCTCACCTTCGATAATGTCATCAAGCTGATCTGCGTTTAATTCTTGCTGTTCTTTTGCTTTTGCCATGGTCTTCCCCTTATGCTTGGTCTTTATGTAACTGCGTCAAGATATTCTTTTTTCATTTTAGCACAGTGCAGAGCTTTTTTTAGTCGTTTTCTGTCCTTGCGGATTTCACCGGCCTCAACCAAAACCTCAACATCATACTCGGACATCATCTGCCCGCTGTAGTCGCCGTACATTGCCTTGTCCTTTTTGGACATTTTTTTATCTTTCTCCTTTTTATCGTCTTCAGACATATAGGGCATGTTCATATTCATATACATAATTTACTATCCTGTTCTGGGTTTAGTAGGTGTAACCGTCATTTGTTTTGGATCACAACTGTTCAAAAGGTCTTTTAGCTCTAATATACCCCCCCTTATCACACCAGTTTGTACTGAGTCCAGTTTGATATTATCGTTTTTCCTGCGTAAAACATCAATACGATGCTCGATAAACCGCCTCATTCATGGAAGGTGGGGGAACCGGTATCGATCAGATGGCGATCAATTTCCTTTGTTAGCTTTGGATTAAGCTTCTGTTCCATTATGTCCACCCCTTAATGGCTGTCATTGCGCAACTTCCCTATATTAATACCACTAGTATCAATACCGCTATCGATAAGCTTTATCCTGCCACCCATAGTCGGCATGTTGACATAATGCCCAGCCTTCAGAGCTAGGTACATATCAGTTTCCCCTGGTGCCTGGGCCGTATGACCCTCTACCAAAAAGTCCACAGTATCTGGATCTTTGACCCATTCCGGCACCTCTTCAGGAGGGACAATATACCACTCATCCCCTGTGCCATCGATACATTTTAGTATCATTAATTCTACTAATCCTACTGTCATGATTTTCCCCCTATTCTTGGAACGATTTATCATCGGCGGCGCGACCTTCAGGTTCCAGGGCCGGCTTTGCGACCTCTGGACCTTTGCCATCGTCACCCGACAATTGCATCTGTGCTTCGAGCGTGATTATAACCTCAGTTAAATGAGCCTTGATATTATCTAAATTCACATCTTTAGTGCCAAGGTGCTCCATCTCAGCAACAACAAGTGCCAACTGCTCTTTAGAACTGGTCAGAAGAACCTCTAATTCTCGATCCCTCTCTTTCTGCTCGTTCTCGTTGGCTATCTTACCTGCCTCAAGCTGCTGATTGCTTTGCAGCTTGAATGTCTCGAAATCAATCTTAAGCTGTGCAACCTGTACTGAGCTATCTGCAGGAGGTGCTGACATTTGCTCAACCAACTGTTTCCACTCATCATCTTCATAATCGAAGTTTTTGGGATCAAGTCGCTGTGACTTCATGTATTCGTTCATCCACTTCTTAGGATCTTTCCCGTAAATTGGATTAGTAACCAGGCTGCCTAGCTGCGCAATAGACTCGTTCTGAATGTCTCGCTCAACCAGGGCTGATGAACCACGAGCCTTGACAACAAAATCACCCTTCTCATCATCATTACCGTACATCAACAGATAATCATAATATCTGCGCAGATGCGGTGTTGTGATCCTGTCGTCATAGTGTCTGGCAATACGGCGCAATACTGTGCTGCCATCGTTCCGGCGCATCTGCTGGCCGCCCAACGTCTCTTCATTACCCTGTTCTTGCCCTTGCAGCAAACTAGGTAACCCTGAAATGTATTCCGCAAAACTCATTCCCAGCTTAATAATAGCTTGCAGATCCTCCTGCAGCATTGGGAATTCAATAAAGCTAAACGCCTTGGCAATATCTTCTGGCGCAGTTGCGTCCTCGCTGACAAACCATCCTTTCCTGGGAGCTATCTCATAAACCCCATCAACCGGCTCAAGAATGCCCTGGTTGAACGCCCACATAGGCCCACCAGCCATTCCGGCATTGTCCATAAGGTTACGTCCACCACCGTTTATAATCCGCTGTGGGACTCGTACTTGGCGAGAGATACCAATGCCGTAAGGTAGCCCCGCTCTTGCCTGCCATACCATATAATCGTATGGAAATTCACCAGTGCTCAAATGATTGTTGGCAGCTTTGATAACCCTGTTATTAACCATGACAAGGTAAACATCGATGTCGGTGATCTCCGGTCCCTCAGTATCTATCTCAACACCAGCGGCCTCCAAGTCTGTGCGCCGTAGTCTGGCGTACACATACCATATTTCATACAGCTTGGTTTTATCCCTGCGAACCAATCCGACCTGATCACCACGGTCAACGTTCGGGGTTTCGACAGCGGCCCTAACAGCTTTGTGTGATCCTTCTTTTAAACACCGTTCAATCTGTTCGGGATAATAACCCTCTTGATTCCGTAAGTCGTGGAGCGCTCTCTCACTAATATCGTCTTTTTCAAAGTGGAAAGCACCATTCTGAATGTTCTGCCCACAGGAAGGATCTGGATAACAGTTCTGAACTTGAACCCTGCGCGATATAGGTTGCAATTCATCCTTCATTACCATTTGGTTATTAAAAAAGGCAAGATGTTTTTTGTTCTCGGGTATCGGGCCTTTCATAACACCCGTACCAATCTGGCTGCAATCTTCAATCACTACCCGCATTTCAGCGTTATATTGACACTCTGTATGCCAGTCATTAATGCGCTTCTCTGCCCGATCTGCTTGTGATTTCGCTTCGTCTAGAATCATTTGCTGATCAGCGATGATTTCCTTAATAGTAGCGGCGAGCTTATCTTGGGGAACCTGGGCTTCAATTTGTTGCTGTATTTTGGTAGGGATCTTGCCATCAGCGATAGCGATAAGGTCTGGAATGGGTGTAGGCTCTATAGCCCAACCTTTGTCATCAGTTGGGAGTAACATATCTCCTACTCGTGCGGAAGCAGTGTCACAGTAAGGGCGGGTTATATTGAAAAATACGGTAGACCCAACACCTTCGCCATCCTGTAGTGCCCCTTGGCCAAGAGGTTTTGATTCCCAATCTCCCAACTCTCCCCTGTTAGTATCATCAATCCCTTCGTAATGCTCTCGGTCCTCCATCCACTCCCGCTCGATCCCTGAGTTCTGTCGGTAGGTGATAGCCTCGGTTCGATTCTTGGATAGCGACATGCCAAGCTTATCCAGCATTTCCAGCTGTTCGGCCTCTTGTTCGTCCTGCTTGTCGTCATCAAAGTCATCAGCAGAAGGAGCGTCGAGAATTTGCTTGTCAGATCCAGCCACTTTTAATCCCTAGAAACAATAATCTCGCAAGTGAATATCTCGCCGGAGACTGGCGTATAAGCATTTCTCACTACCAGCTGTCCAAAGAGGGAGGTAAGCCCGCCCTTGTATGCCAGTCCGAGATTAAAGGCTTCACAGACCGCATTACCAGCAGCGCCTGCCGTAGCTATCCCCTCTTTCCAATTAGCAACCGGAAAATCGATAATACCCACAAGTGTTAGCATTTCTGCATCAGTAGGAGCAAAGGCACCATTATCTGCTACCTCTGCAATATCTTGACTGAATAGCCACAATTCACCATCCAGTTTTGTCGCCTGATTGGCAGAGCTATGAAGCCGAGCAGTAGCGATAGAACCACCTAAGTGCTTTTTGATGCCCCCAGGTCTATTCACTTCCTCAAAGGTAAAGTGGTCATTACTGGTAACCTCTGACACCACATCGCCAGCAGTATACACATCTGTATTAGCTGGTCGGGTTATTGCATCAACCCCCCTAAAGGTATTAAATTGTACATTTACATCAAAGACCTGAGTCATAATTAATCCTCTTGGTAGGCCGGCTTCCAGCCATTATATACTAAACTTGCATAAATAAAATCTTTCACAGACTTGCCAAAAATCTCTCTTCGGTGCGCGTGTAATCTGGTAATTGGGGCGTAAATACCCTGTACGCCGGTAGCTGGGGCAGGGGCTGCTTCCTCTTTCCCTGTAAAGTCGCCACCAACGCCCAGAGGTACGCCGTGTGAGCCTAAACGGGTTAAAGCCATGGCAATACCCTCTCAAACAAAATAATCAGTGCAAGGCCCAGTACGGCGCATCCTAGTAAGTAATCGTCCTTCACTTCTGGGGCGCGATAAGCTGGGGATTCCTCAACCTTCGCAGACACCTCTTGGTTTATTAGTCTTTCTACCAGATCAACCGCTTTATGCGTCAATCTATTAGTGTTGTCATCAGCAGATATTCGAAGCTCTGCAATCAGTTTTTCTTTGCTCATAAAATAACCCCTATATCACCCGAACTACACGGGTCTGTAGTTGCCGTGACAGTTAGTTCCTTAGTTGCGCCATTATACCCCTCTATTTCTGTTCCTTGTCCTTCCAGCGCACCATCCTTCCACTTAAAAACAAGTCCCTTATAGTGGTCATTGGTAGTTTCTGTGAGGTTGGTGGGTATTACTGTGGTCGTAGGAACGCCACCCACGGTCACTACAGTCATAGTTAATGCTGACTCTCGTAGGTTGGTGGCAGATAGAGCACTTCCAACTATCTTGCCGATATCAACGGTATCTACCGCTGGATCAAAATCCTTGAGGTTCGCGATATCAACCTGTGTCTGAATGGTGTCAACCTCAATTCTATCAACAACTGTTTTAGCCTGCGCTCCAAATGTGCCCGCTATGGTGTGCCCCGCCGTAGCAAGATCCCAAACAGCGTCTTCGACCTGCATTACGTCAAATCGAGCATCGTCGGACAATGTGACTACATCACCAGCATTATCAGTAACTGTGAAGTTGCCTCGAATGGCTATTGTTCCGCCTGCGCAGTTGGCATTAAGGATTAGCTGCCCATTACCCTCAAGGCTCATATTATCAGTACCGGTCGCACCCATATTCTTAATTTCTGCGCCGCCTGAATAGTGTCGTAAATTGAGATTTGTATTCCCTGTCGCCGCACCCATATCAAAGTCTGGAGCAGAAGTTCCAGCAACTGACGAGAAGCAACTATCAAAGAAATAATCTCCTGCCCCCAGTATTACAGACCCACCAAACGACCCGCCTTTTATAGAGCAAGGAGGAAGCGTTGTGTTTGTAAATGAGCTTCCTTTGAATTGTGGTGGTAATGCGCCCGTACAAATCCCGCTTAACATGCCGTTACTTATGCGAGTTCCAGAGATTGACTGGCCGCCAAGCGCCAAAGTATAACCAAATCCAGCTATATGAAATCCATCAACAGCAGCCACAAGTGTGTCAGATGACCCTGTTACATACTCTAGATTGCGGAAACCTGTTGTCGCAGCAACAACCAATGCGGCTGTAATATTATCTACTGGATCAGTTACAGTACCATCCCCGCCAGGGGCTGCGCTGGTGTCAATCCAAACTGCTGCACGTGCATAGCCACCTTCCAGTAATTGCCTTAAAATTTTCCCTGACGATTGTGAGGTATTGTGGCTAGCCCCTGTCAGTATTGTATCCCAAACTGTATCTTCAACATCTGCTATACCTGCTGTATTGTCATCGGACGTAATCGTTACCCCACCAGTATTAGTTACTTTCCAGCTTCCTCGTTGGTTGACTGCTCCACTTGAAGAGGCTGCATAAATAATCTGGCCTTTTCCGGATATACTGAATAAGTCAGCACCAAGATTATTAAGGTTCCTGATTTCGATGCCTTGCTCGTATCCTGGCATTGTGAGATTGACATCAGCTACAGCTGCGCCAGTGTCAATAATTGGGGTTGATGAACCAGCGATAGAGGAATGACACATTGTCACTTCATAATTACCAGCTGCTGAAAAAGTCAGCGTGTCGGTTAGCCCACAATTACTAGCAATAAATGGGACTAGCGTACAAGTCCCTAATTCACAGTCTTTAAATACCGGACGGCTAGCTCCTGTTGCGATCCCGCTGACTACCGCGCCAATAATGTGCGTCGCAGACATATCTTGGCCGCCCAATGCTAATATCCATGACTCCCCTGAAAATACTTGGTTTTGCTGAGATGCTGCAAATGTATATGTGCTATTAGGTGCAACCTGTACCCTGTGCAGTCCTGTAGAAGCCAATAATGTATTAACAGCAGCTTCTGTAGAAACAGGGTTTCTGCTAGTTCCGTCTATATTGACTTCTGTACTGGTGTTGGAAGCATTTGAATCGTACCAGACAGCTCCATTTTCGTACCCTTCCACGCCTTGCGAGAAAGCTACAAATATTTGATCGACTGCTAGTGTTGCTGTTGTAAGTCCAGACGCTTTAAAGAACTGAACCCTTACTTTGCCTTCATCGGCACCTGAACCAACCATATCAACAAATAAGTCAAAGGAATGCACAGTATTGTTTGCAGATCCCCCTTGCATATTACCAATTTGTTTAAATGATGCGCTTACCCAGTCATATCCGTAAACATCGATATCATCATTATTTCCTGTTACATAGCCTGTTACTTGAACAGAGGTGGGGGTGCCTCCACCAATCAGAAACTCGTAATACAATTCCATTGCACCGGCTGTGTCAGCATGTTCATGATTTGTTCCGTCAAGAGCTTCTGTAGCAGTGACGGTGTTTAAAGATTGTGTACCTGTGGTCAACACATAAGAGGCTGCTGGCTTATGAACTGCTGAGCCAACATTTGCAATTGAGTCTAATTGAGATTGTTTTGCAGGGGCTTGATCGTCTGTATAGCCAGTACCATCATAAGTTGCTTCCATATTATCAGCGGCTGCTCCATCCCCAGAGACGGACAGCATATTGGAATCAAGTTGATTTGCGACAGTAAACACCATCTTGTCAGTAGGAACTTTGATTGCGTCAAGAAGAAGATCCAGCCGATTTCCATTGAGCCAATCAGTTAGCGCGCCCATTCTGGCCACAGTAATTTCGTTGGTATTTGCCAGCTTAGTATCTAGATCTAACCCACCAGCATCCGAGATCGGCAAACCAAAAGCTGCGTCTGCTGCTGCTGCCGGTAGTGCGGTTCCAGCCAAACCCCTGGTTGCGCTAAATGCATCATCCACCAATAAGTTGTTTAAACCAGCTGCCCTGAAAGTCATTTTCGGACCTGTCCATGCCAGAACCCCAGTTGCGGAGCCGGTGAAATGCCCAGTTCCCGCTGTGTCGTTGTTTATAGAAGCCCCTCCAGAAGCAGGTATCTCGATTCCGTACATACCTGAAGTGGTAAAATCTGTCCAATCATAATCGCCTGCTGAAGTGGGTGTAACCGCTGTTACCGTAGTGACTCCAGACGTATTGGTAAAATTCCAGAATAACGCCAGTCCTGCCTGATTGAAAACCACCGCATCTTCAATGGTTTTGAAGTCAGTGGCATCAATCAAGGGCATTACGTTCACCGGCACTGATGCGAGTGCTGTGTCCACATCAATAAAAATTTCAGCCATTACAGTTCTCTCGTTTCATTGTTGTGCATAATAGTACCATGGGTTACCTGCCGCCGCTGCAACACTGGGAACAAAATACATTAAAGGTGTTTGGGGCTTTAGAAGTTGGTAAGGGTTGCTTGAGAAGCTTAGTATCTCTGCGTCTGATAACTGCCTATCCCACATAACCCAATAAACTTGATTTTGTGGTAGATCGTTGTTTAGCCCGTTAGTCAATTCAGTAAAAGAGAATGCCGTTGATTGCCCTGACAAAGTATTTTTTTCGTGTGTTTCTGTTTGATATGCTGCTACATCACTAGCAGAAGCCCCGCCGCCTGACGATGAAAAAAATGTACTTACTGGGCCTGTGTTCGCGATAAAGGTAGAAAGTGATATAATCCCAGCATCGGCATAGAATCTTAGAAAACTTCCCCTCCTATTAAAGATGCCCTTTGCCCCTCCAGTTCCTCCTGCTGCATCTCCAAACGGTTTCAGCCTCGATTGTCCGGTATCAGCTATTATCTTACCTCCGACTGTGAAGGCTTCTGAATCACTAAAAGTAACTGTCGGGCTTATGACCATCCCATAGTTATCGCCCTGTCCTGTAGCCATTTCTTGTAGCACTATTTCATTTTGCAATGATTTAATGTTGTAGCCCCTGAGAACATTAGCGAATCTACCATTTAGCTTATACTTTCTGGTTACGTCATAGAAAAATGGCGGGTCCACCGCTCCAAGCGTACCAGAGCCCTTTGTTACATCATCACCGTGTCTGGGAACAAAGAAAAACTTAAGCCCCTTTGTTAGCGTATTACTCCAATCAATTTCAACAGGTCCGGTAGGCTTGTCCCTTGTACTCTGAAAATCAGAATGGACCCATCTTGGAAGTTCAAATACGGACATTTAAGCTGCCTGCCCTTGCATTGGAATTTCTTCCAGATAAAAGCCCATGTCTGATGCCGTTGAACTAAGCGCATCTGCTGTCGCATTCCAAGCAACTATTTGAACTATCTGCTCAAAAATAGCTACCGTCCCTGACGCTGAAAATTCAGGAGTGTTGCTGGCTTCATCGACAGTAATCGACCCTATATATCGTAAGTTTTTTAGCTTGTCTATATCGCTGACCGCTGCATCTCCTGTCCCATCATCGTTATCTAGATGAGTACCATCAGAGGTTTTAATGTAGTAATCAATCACTTCTCCGACCACTGGGGCTGTTGCAAATTTAACCCATGCTCGCCACCGGAACATAAAGGCTACAGCTCCAGAGCCAAAATCCAATTGAGCCGACTGTCTTCCTGCTAAAGTCCCTAGTGATGTCAGCGTGTGAACGACTGTGCCTGCAGAGGCTAAGAAGGTGCTCTTTGTCTCTGGTAAATAATACGCCTTACTTGTAGCCATTTTACGCTCCTTAAAGTGTGTCCGGTGTTATCTGTGTGCGTGAAGTTTCGTATAGGGCGCATAAATATTGGCCACACCTGATACGGAAACCTCCTCTCCTTCTTGTATCGTATACTCAGCGATAGTCGTGTAGGTGTTGTCGGAATCATCCCATACTTTATAGTTCCCTACAATGGTTTGTGAGGGATTTACGGTTGGTATCCATTGACTATCTACAGATAGCGCAAAATCTGTTGTTAAGGTTATTTTGTCCCCTGCCGCCACAGTCAATCCGAAGTCTGATAAAGCCATCTCAGAAAATGATTCTGTAGTATTTGGGTCGGGTATAGATCCCGCAAAATTAATAATGCCCCACCCAGCAAGCACAGCCAGTGTCACCGAGGAACCAAATATAGCAGTGCCTTGATCATCAGTAATCTTTAATTCAAGTGCTGTAGATCCCCATAATAAATCAATATCAAGAGGCGCTGTTACTATCGGCTGCCCTGAATTCCAATTCGTTATAGTTAAATTTTCTGTGTTTATTCCGTCCGATAAAGTAACTATTTGAGTCGTCGGAGAAGCGTCAAAACCAGAGGCAACTATTGCAACACCCGTTTCGCCAGGATATACAGAGTCATCCCCCCCTATGCTGGTAATTACGCCAGGGTGCATGGGTGAAGGAGCTTCATACCCTATGACTCCACCCGTAGAGGACGCAGTTTCAATATTATTTCCAACCTTAAGACTAAAATCTCCATTAGCTGGATCAGTGTACTCATCAGTAGACACTAAATTATTTAAAGAGCCAGTACCTATCGCTGTTGTATCTGATGAGCCACAATAACTAATTCCTGCTGGTGTTCCGTAAAAATCAAGCGCAGAACTGTCTAATACAACAGAGTCAATAACGGTTCCTCCTGATGAATTTGCATGACCCCTCGTACAGTCATATACCGTCATATTAGCTATGGAAGCATCGCCAGCAGTTACACCGTACTTATTAGTTCCGTTAAAACCTATTACTAAGAAGTTATCAAGATCGGTAGCTCCCGCTCCTGAACTACCTTGTATTCCGTTAACGCTCGCTCCTACTTCATTATTCAGTGAGCAATTATGAAACTTTAACCCGTAGTCTGAGCCAACAGCTCTCGTCGCCCCTCCATTAAAACCTGTGATTACTTTTACAACAAATCCATCTAAACCATTAAACCTATACCCACTCGCATTTAATGTTAGTGTCTCAAGCAATGACAATTCTGCATCATTAAAAGCACGCAGCATTAAATAATCACTGGATGTGGTGGTCAGTCCCGACAGATTAATATTTGCTGATAAAGTTAAATTATTATATACATCGATATACTGAATACCAAGGCCTGTAAAGTCACTTTGATTTGTGATAAACCAATCTACTGCATCTTGAATGGTGGAGTGATCTTTGCCAGATCCTACTGTTCTAACTGTCACGTAAAATCTCTCTTCTCGTCAACAACAAGATCATACCCTGTTTGTGTAAGAGGAATTGAAATCTGTCTGAATAATGTCTCTCCAACAGGTCTGGCGGCTATATATATAATATCGTTAGATCCCATATCTATATCTGTTCGGTCTACCCTTTTGTCTTTATGTGCTACATCTGGCATAGTCCCTAAACTTATCCCGCTACTCCAGCCGTTTTCATGGATATTGTTGAAGGAATATACGGCCTCATGTACGCTGGTATCTTCAGGAGTGATTAACCTATTCCCTACCCACGCAACATACAGTCTATTTACCGATGGATCATAAACGCCATTTAACGATGAAACTTTCTCGGGTTCAATCTCATCATAAGGTTCTTTGTAAAATTCAATTTCATCCAGTTTAATCCAGCTCTCCACATCATGATCATCGGAATCTCGCATACCATAGCTTATATAAAAGGAGGTAAGTTGATCAAAATAATTAACTCCGGACTCCCAGTCATCACCTAAAAACTCACCTCCCACCGCTGTAGTGCCTGACATAATAGGCGATATATCAGGATGAGCGCCCGCTTCTCTTATAACTTGTGGCGCACCATCAATAATAATCTGGTGCCACTGTTCTGTACTTCCGAAATTATAAAGAAAGTAATAGTGCCACCCTCCCTCTTCTTGCTGAGAGTAATCTCCCCATGTAGCCCTTACATATGTTCCTATATCCATTTGTTGCCAAGAAGGATAGGCAGGGAATTCAATATTAGTGGATACCTTAACCCATAAACGAATTCTATTATAATAATTATTTAACCAGTGCGAATCAGTTCCTTCGGTACTTCCGTCTCGTGCATACTGAGTATATTGATGTTGAAAATACTCTATGTCCGTTGCCTCTGACCTATCATTTGCGTTAAACCATATTCTTCCTATATGCGCATCGCTTTTTATATTTTCAACAAAAGAATCACAAGAAGCTTTAAGGCTATTAACACCTGTTGATTTAACAGTGTCAGCATCTAAGGCTTGAGTAGATGTAGAGTGCATGTCCCTTGAAGCCGCTAACCAGCGCTGCGGATCAGGTGCAGATATTTGAGGGTTCATTACGTAATGCCCCGCATCAAAATTCTCTACTGTCTGCGACCAGATAGGTGAATGGTCGCCTGTCGGTGCAGACCCATGCATTACCCCATCTATAGATGCTTTAATTGTTAATATTCCCATAACCTATTCCACAACATTATCCTATCTGTGTACGTGAAGTCGGGTATAGGGCGCGTAAACGCTGGATACACCAATGACGCTAGATGTCTGCATGGTCAGCTCAAATTTGCTCCACTGCTTGGTTGAGGGCGATAAGTATAATATTTCTACGGTATGAATACCATTATCATCAATTGTAAATGTCCCATCATCGGCCCATGTAATAGTGGCCCCATCAGTATTATCCGGTGCTACAAACTGGTGGTTGTCCTCCACACCTACAATATCTGTACCTAAAACAGATTCCCCTGGTGTGGTGTTCGCCTCGGAGATCATGGTTTGGATAACATCGAATCCTGATGCTACATTGAGCGTGATATTCCGTGTATCGAAATCTACGCCATCATCAGCCTTTTGCTGCACTTGCCACGCCGTGGTTCCGGTAGCGGCAATCGTCGCGGTCATAGGACAACCGGCCACCGGAGTGAATGCAGCAGCTCGCAGCTCAGCCTCTCCAGATTCTGCGGTGTATTGGAAGGTGCTGTCTGAATAGTCGCTCTGGACCTTCGCAAAGCCGCCAGCAGTCGTAATTAAACTAAAGGTGGTTACCGTATCAAGATCAGAGCCAGCAGCCTGTGTGGTGGCTTCTTGTGTGCCGGAATCTGGTCCAGTCAATGAAGGACCAGCAGCAGCAAAGACAGCAAAGGCACCAGCTACCACATTATCTATCGTTTCTGTGCCATCACTGCTCACGGTCCATGTGTAAGTGACGGAAGCTGAAGCTACTACCAGATCATTAGCAAAGCCTGCGCGCGTACGCAAATTAAAGTCTTCGTCAAGTAGCGTGGCATCGGCATCAACCGTATGCCCACCACCAGCACCAGCTGTAACGGTGTCTGCTGATGAGCAATAGACAATGGCAAGCTCGCCTGACTGACTGGCCAGCGTAACATCGATAGTCCCGCCATCGACCACCGCGCTATCTGTAGCTGTGGCTTCGGCGCTTAGCGGAGAAACCTGCAAGGCTCCGCTGTATTCGTATACTTCAAAGACTAGATCGTTAGGAGTACCTGACCACGTAGTATCTATGGTAAATGTACCTGCTCCTGGGTTTTCTGAATCAACGAAGTAAGCAACACCGCCAAAACTAGCAACACCGCCACCATCGATATTCAGCGTTGAATGTACAGTTCCAGAAACCCCGTCCAGGGTCATTGCTGTTAGTGTTTGAACGCTTCCCGCCCGACCTCGGACGACAACGACCACCAGCTTATTTGAACCAGTACCAGTAATGGTCGCGGAAACAGATGTGGCGGTTGTGACACCTTTGTATAAATTGTTATCTACAGGAACTAAAGTCGCCATTACCAAGTCTTCCCTGTTGAAAATGAAGCCTCAATGCCTGCTGGCCACTGTGTATTTATTCCAAAGTCTATGTCTGCATGAGTTGGCTCGAAAATGCCATCGCCTCTATCAACCAGTAATGGGTCAGCCGCCGTTATTCCAGCTGGCGTTGATATACCTATCGGTGTATTCATTACAACACCAGTAAAGGTAATTGCTCCAATAGCTGAGATTTCATCGTTGATGCCTAGAGTACAATCGAAAGCATCCCCAAAATGACTGTGGTTAGTTATGGGGTTTGTAGAGTCTGTACGATATGAAAGACCTAAACCACAATTACGTCCTATATTCCCAACAAACAGGCAATTTGTAGATGCGTAATAACTAGTCTCATTACTCTCTCTTGAGTCAAACATAGGCCGGTTAGTAGCTTCTGAGCTATTTAGTCCATCAAAATAATTTAGTGCTAATACATGATCACCGCCATTAGCAGAACCATTGATCCTAAATCCCCCAGAGTCATCGTTTGCGCCTCCGTAAAATTGGTTTGCAAGACAAAAACAGCCCGCTGCCCTACGAAGAACAAGTTCTCCGGTGCTATTGGTGTATTTGTTAGACCAATATATATGACGATCTGATTTGGTGTTGGTTACATGTACGCCACCAGCTGACTGTGCTGTATTAATATCTTCTGTGAGGTTATGGTCGATCAAACACGCAGAGAACTCATCATTGTCCGAGTTATTCCCCGCGCGCAATGTCTCACCAACATTACCGCTTACAACATGAGCGTGTTGATCACGTATATGATTATGATCTGCCCGATTCATGAACGATGTTCCAGATGTTGCATACATTCCAATAAATGCCGCTTCTCCAGACCGATCCTCCATTGTGTTATGGTCAAGACGGTTATATTTTCCTTCACAGCGTATCCATAAGTCTTGAACCGTGCCATCGGCAATATCACACCCATCAAAATGATTATTTGTTATTCGATTGAATTGAGAAGCCTCATCCATATCAACTTTAAATTGGGTACTATTCGTCGTTGGAAATGTAAAGCCTGTAAGAATACAGTTATTGGCACCAATAAACTGAACCTGCCCATTAAAATTCACACTACCAAAGGTGTCTGCTGCTACTGTGACGCCTGTACGGCCCGATATAAGAATATTTCCACTATGAGTGCCACTAGCAAGGGTTAGTACGTCACCGTCACTGGCAGAGGCAATAGCTGTGTTCAGTAGTGCTACTGTGGCATACACTGTCTCGCCCGAGATAACCGGAACATCTGCCCAGTAAATAGCATCATTAGCCGGATCAGTGTAGGAGGAAAGATCAATAACTTCGTACAGAGCTGGCCTTAGAGTGAGCCCTATCGCGTTGGGAACAATAAACCCGCCAAGCAAATAAGATCCGCGCTTCTCGTAATCAGAATGAGCCCAAGTTATATCGTATTGAACATTAGCGGTAAACGATCTCTGCCAAATCTCGCGCAGCACACCGTCAGAAGGGGTAAATGTATCGGTGGTATCAGTCCAGCCTGCTCCGCCTGTCAACCAAGCGGGCTTCTCACCATTAGTGTCATCGTGGGCATAATAAACTGTGGTATTTGTATCGACCTCGATTGAGGTTTCGCCGCCCTGCAGGCACTGGTGGAGGGCCAGAACCCTCACACCCTGCATGGTATTGTACGGTGCTGGCAAATCACCCCAATCCACCTGGGTGTCTGCGGTCATCAAAGCCCCAGCCGGTGGTGGTTCAGGCGGTGGATCGGCGCTCCCCCAGACGCCGCCCCCATGTGGCCTCAGAGTGAATGTGCCGGAATTTGTTTTTACGTTTCCCATATGGTCCATGCTCAGCGCAACAGCGCCAAGTATAGACCATTTGGTGGGCTATTTGAAAGGGTAAATTAAGGGGCTATAGGGCCAGAAAAAAGATCGGTAGTCTTGTCTGAATACCGATATAAGCAAGAGTACTGGCGCATCTTGACGGTAATGTCCTGTGGCTCGATGGCGTCTACAATGACAGGATTAACATCAGCCTGAACCTCAGCCCCTGTTGCCACAACACCAAGAGTGGCCAGCAAGCCCTTTATAAATGATCGCCTTTTCATATCACCTCCTATTCAATAAAATAATTGATCCCTGATCTTACTAGCATCAAAGAAATCACCGCCTTCGTTAAGCCTAAACCCGACATACCCATTATGCCTTACCGGATTTCCCAGCACATAACCAGCTGGAAGCACGAAGATGTTTCCCTTTCTCCCAGCTGCCCAGAAGTGCGCGTTGGTAATCGCCACCTCTGCCTCTACCTCATCTGTGAATTTAAATATCACCCTGTCTTGCGATAACATCACGCGCCCTCCGCTACCTCTACAAAGCTAATGATTACATTATATTTAACTTCATCCAATTGATAAAAAAGCTCCATTTCATGAGACTTATTCTCGCGCATAACCTCCACCGCCTCTCTCACAGTACACAACCCAGTGGTGTCTTCTCCTTTTAAAAGAGCCTCTTCGATCATTGGGTTTTTGCCCGTGCGCGGCATACTAAACTTGTAGTGCTCGATTCTGCCAATAAGAGTGTAATTCTGTCCTTCTGGGCCTGTCCGTGGAACCTGTCGGTCATCAAGCCACTTATTGGCCTCTCTCAAAAGAATCTCTTTAACAGTTGGTTTGTTTAAGATTCCCTCTATTCGCTTGATCAAAGGAGGTCTGTGCTTTCCGTTAAACTCATCCATACCATACTTAGTAAGCCACTCATGCGCCATATCAGCCTCGGACCTAACAGTATTATCCTTTTCTGCTGCCTTTGCAGATAGCCCTGATATCTCCTGCTCCAGTTCGCCAATGGTTATTAGGTATTCAGCCAGAACCTGTGCCGAAGCGTCTTTGACTACTTCCAGCTGGGTTTTTATGGCTTCGTTTTCAATTCTTGCTATTTCAGTATAACGGGTTACAAGACGATCAAAGTGCTTGCGAATTTTTTCCACATCCTTAATGTCTGCCTGATAATTATTTTCAACGGCAAACTGCATTACTTCTTTTAAGATTCTCTCTTGTTGCTCATTCATACCTTTCCCCTAATTTGATTCCTGTGATGGCAGTGGAGTTACATCGACCAGTTCAACAGTACTGCGAGACATGGCTTGAAATGCTTTCCACTCTCGCTCCATGTCGTCCGTATTAAAAAATCGCGTCCTTGGAACCATTACGAAATGATTGCCGCTCCCACATTTTTCATTGTACTTTACAAAATATTTCACAGCTCACCCCCAAATAGATAACACTTCCACTTGTCCAGCCAGTGCTGCCTGATCCCCAACCACCACGAGTATGTGTAAACAAAACTAACAATGAAGATACCCCACTGGCCAGCAGTGAATGTTGCGTACAACCAAAACGGTTGCGCGGCCATGCCAAAGAGACAAGCGTACTTTTTCAACGACTCGTTCTTTTGTTGCGTGATCCACACTGCTAGTGGTCCAGTAACAACAATGACCATCTGCGCTACCCAGTCAATCACAATCCCATCAACCTCGCATACCAGTCAGACCACTGGCGATAGACCACCTTGGGCGATAACACGTATCTAGCGCCAGCCCACATCGCCCAAATAACACCACCTAATGAGATCATCAGGAAAATAATTAACATAAGTATTAAACTGTCGTATAACATTTCCTCACTCCCTAACCACTGGAATATCTTCCCATTCGCCCCAGATCTCTTTCTTTGGTCCAACACCTGACACGGCAAGACCCTTGAGCTGCCGGTATTGCATAACCTGCTTTTCTCCGTTCCGATGTACTGGAGAAACCTGAACCTTTTTTACCAGAAATCGTAATTGAATTGAATTTTCCATTATGTACCCCGTAAATAAGTTGGCTCGCCCAAGGAATTGAACCTCGGTTCGCTGGGAGCACGACCACGCCAGCTACTCATGTGACAGACTAACATTCGATTAAAATAATCTGCCGCGAACCATTGTCTTCGCATTATACCAAGCCCAAACCACTTGCAACATTACAGTCTTGTAATATCTCGTCTGGATCAGATTTTATGCGCCAAGTGTCTTCGTCGGACTTCATGTTTGGACCACCCTTTCTGTCGCTCCAGCCCATATGAACATTGGTTACCATCTCTCCACCCTCGGCTACCTGGGTGTAATAAGCCGCCAGCCACTGTGCCTTCTGTTTTCTGTTCATCACAATTGCCCCATCTTATCAGCTATAACCCATCCCAAATACATCCCTATTGTTATTGGAAGTATTGCCCATAAAAAACAGGCAAATAGCTTTGACCCCCTGAACAATAAGTCTTGCTTTAATTCGTTATGCATTGACCAAAATAAATCGCTCATGATTTTCTCCTAAACTCAATCAGCTGCTTCTTCAGATACTCGTGTTCTTCACCAGTAGCATAGTAATCGCGGCGAGTCCATTTCTTAAGCTTGGCCTCTCGACGTAGTTTCTTTACTCGTTCGGTGCTAGTTTTCATATCTCAGCAATAACTCCATCAAGAGTACTTCCTGATTACTTCTTTCAGCGTCCCCAGCAGCGGCCCAAGCAGCGGCCCAAGCAGCGTCCCCAGCAGCGGCCCAAGCAGCGGCCCAAGCAGCGGCCCAAGCAGCGTCCCCAGCAGCGGCCCA
>Ga0209976_10000212_pt1 | contig 42798 bp, 73 predicted proteins | sample SumtaG_FD_182806 | JGI IMG/M metagenome (GOLD analysis project Ga0209976, IMG submission 182806) | Deep subsurface microbial communities from Indian Ocean to uncover new lineages of life (NeLLi) - Sumatra_00157 metaG (SPAdes) (version 2) | ecosystem: Environmental > Aquatic > Marine > Oceanic >...
GACCTCATAATCCCGATAAGGGGGATGGTATTGAAGACCTCATAATCCCGATAAGGGGGATGGTATTGAAGACCTCATAATCCCGATAAGGGGGATGGTATTGAAGACCTCATAATCCCGATAAGGGAGATGGTATTGAAGATCCCATAATTCCGATAAGGGAGATGGTATTGAAGATTTTAACGAAGTGATCCATAGGAATGTCTTTGGGACACTCGCGACCTACAATGCCCAATTGGGGGTGACTGCCTAATGGGATTGTGAAGATTTACGAATCGGAAATGGGGTGACTGCCCAAACGGAGTAACGATGATCAGCGATAAATCATGGACGATTATCCTCGAAAATATGGCGTTGTGTAACGTTATCGCACAAAAATTCAAACCGCTCCCATCATATATCACTATCGAAGACCTGATAACTGGACCAGGTTTGACCTGTATGATTAGGTGCGTTAGGAATTGGGATGCAAGCAAAGGCCGATTTTCGACATATGCTTATACATCAATTTATCGGTCAATGTCGCGGTATATCATGCAGATATATTCAAAGAGGTCAACTGAAGTTGAAATTCTCGAAACTGAACCAGATATCGATGTGCGCGAAAAGAACGAATCTAAAATTGATGCGTATAATATACTTTCGAGCGTGCCGAAATTTGATCGCACGATTCTTCTTATGAGGTATTGGCAATGTAAAACTTACGACGAGATTGCGTCATTTTTGGAGTGTTCAAAAACCCAGGCGTTTATCTACCTCCAAGAGGCTATTGAACGATGCCGCGATACAAATTAAAGGGGGCTCCTCATGATGATAAATTTCGATGTACTGGCATTAAACGACGGACACGGGAACGATGTAATAAGTGGGCTCTTAAGGGAAGTGATCGTTGTGAATTTCATAACGGTCGGCGATTCGTAGGCCGGGATAATTCAATGTCACGACGATTTATGAAATTTTTAGGGCCTACCTTAAAACGCAAAATAGAAGAACTGACTTCTGAACCGCATCATGATCAAATCAACTTATATGATGAAGTGGCTATTGCACGGTTGTCTGCTGTTCAAGCCCTTAAGCTTGCTGAACCTATTCTAAATGGGGAAGTGGATGTTAAGCCTGAGGTCGCTGCATTGGCAATGGAATGCTTACGAGATGCGATGGATCATGTTAAGGATGTTGTTACAGCCGCTGCAAAAATTGAAGCGAATGCTGGTGGCAAAGTGTCACTGCGTGTCATTGATTTGATTGTTGTTCAAATCGTAGCAGCGATTCATGAGGTTTGTGCTGATGACGAGTTGGCTGATAAAATAGCATTGCATATTCGTGAAACTGTTCATATCCCTAATGAGGATACTCCTGTTAATGGGGTGGTTCATATCGGAGTTGAAAGTACCCCTGATGTAATGGTTATGGAAATGGATCAAAGCGTGTGCGGAATATGACATTAACGCCAGCATGGACTATGTTAAGACCGCATGCAAAACAAATGGCTTTATGGCAATGTCCTAAAAGGTTTGTTGCAGTCCCCGCCGGCCGTGGATCGGGCAAAACTGAATTAGCAAAAAGACGGCTTGTCCGCTACTTAGCCGTTTCCAAACCATGGCCCGATCCACGGTATTTTTATGCAGCTCCAACAACAGCCCAAGCAGTTTTAATTGCTTGGGACCATTTCTTGTCATTGATTCCTCAAAAATGGATTGCGGATATTTATACGGCTAGTCGTCGTATAAAAACCATATTCGGAAGTGAATTACGAATCGTTGGTATGGACAAACCCCAACGAATTGAAGGAACACAATGGGATGGCTGCGTGCTCGATGAAAGTTGTGACCTTAAACCGAAGGTTTTTGATCTTAATGTACTCCCTATGTTACTTCATAGGGATGGTTGGTGTTGGAGAATTGGTGTTCCAAAACGACAAGGACCTGCCGCTAATGAGTTTCGGCAATTCTACGAAAAGGCGATTACTGGAGAAATGGAAGATGGGGCTGGATTTTCGTGGCCCAGTTCTGATATTTTACCTCCAGGTGTAATCGCTGACGCTCGCGCTCGCATGGATATTAAGGATTTTCGAGAGCAGTTAGAAGCGAAGTTTGAGACAGCGGGTGGACAAGTATTCTATGCTTTTGATAGTGAGCGTAATGTCCGTTCTTGTTCCTATGACCCTCGAATGCCGATTATTGTTGGTAGTGATTTTAATGTCGACCCCATGTCATGGTGCATTGGGCATCGATACCAGGATCGGATGGAATGGTTCGATGAAATTTTCAAACGAGATACGAATACCGCGGAATGCTTAGATTTGTTATGGGCTAGGTATGGTACTCATTCTGGAGGGTTTGAGTTTTATGGAGATGCAACATCATCCGCGAGAAAAACATCAGCATCATTGAGCGATTACAAACAAATTCTCAGTGACCCACGATTTATTAAAGTCGGTCGAACAGTCCATTATCCCTCTGCCAATCCGCCTCGTCGTGATAGGTTTGCCGCTTGCAATGCGATGTTTTGTAACGCAGCAAGCATATATAGAATGCACGTCGATATGAGATGTGAGAATCTCATTACGGATTTGAAAAGTAGGTATTACCCACCTGGTAGTTCAGAGCCGGAAGACAGCGCCGACTTAGGGCATATGACTGATGCCATGGGCTATGTGGTATATTCATTGTTCCCAATTGAAGTACCAGTGTCAACAAGCATTCAACAAATATACATGACGAAATGAAAATACATAAAAGAACAGGCCCTAGGGAAAGATGGTATAGTCTAGTCAGATGTGGAATTACAATGCTTAAAGAACATCTTACAAGAGACTGGAAAAAAGTAACTTGTAAGAATTGTTTAAGGACGAAAGGATAAGTAATGGACGAGGTCACTGGAGCACAATCTGTTGATGCACCATTTTTCTTTAGGGTTATTCAACCTCCGATGCCAAGTGCAGTTACCTATGATACCTATCGGGCAATGCGAACTCATCCAACAATCGCGCTTGCACGGGCTTTGACTGTTGCACCGATCGTTGGAAGTGAATGGAGTGTTGAAAATGTTAAAGATGCTCCAGATGAAGCGGTCGACTTAATTAAGGAAGATCTTTTTGGTATTCGTCCGCAAATAATGGAGCAGGCTCTGTATGCAGGGATTGATTTTGGCTGGATGAGTTGGGAAAAGGTATTTGATATTCGAGGCAATCGATTGCATCTTCGAAAGTTAAAACCACTACTCCATGACATCACAAGTATCTTTATTGACAAAATAACTGGGGCATTTGCTGGTGTTGAAAATAATTCAGTGACTTTAGAATTAGAGCGAACACTTCTTATCCCATGGAGGGTAGAAGGAACGAATTGGTATGGGATTCCGTTACTTGAGAATGCTCGTAAGGTCTATGACCGATGGTTTCAAGTTGACGATGGGGCGTCACGATATGATACGAAGATTGCTGGTGCGAATTTCATTGTTCATTACCCTGGTGGAACTACTTCGGTCAACGGGGTTGAAACGAATAATTTTGAAATCGCAAAGGCTCTTTTGAACTCCCTTGAATCAAGTGGTTCGATTGCCATTCCGCATTCACCTCTTGATTATGTTACTAAGCTCAACGAACAAACCCCTGATGCTTGGCGAATTGAATTGCTTTCCGATAAGTCAAGTAAGCAGCCGAGTTTTCTCGTCAGGTTGGAATACTTTGATAAGCTGCTTGTTCGTGCTTTGCTATGGCCAGAGCGCGCTTTGCTCGAAGGGAATTATGGAACGAAAGCTGAAGCAAGTGTGCATGCAGGGGCGGCTTTACGAAATATGGAATTGATGGATGAGTATATAACCAGGTTTGTGAATTGGCATGTTGTTGATCAATTGCTTGCATTGAATTTTGGGCAAGCAATGAGAGGTGCAGTCCAACTTAAGTCATCACCAATTCTTGATGAGAAACGGGAATTCCTCCAAGAGATATTCTTGACAATCTTGAAAGACCCATCAGGGGCAATTGAATTGATGGATCAAATTGATGGGCAAGCAATTCAAGAACGTTTGAATGTACCCCTTCGGGAAGTCGAAGTTGAAAATTGAGCCCTAATTTCTTAGTGCAGAAACAGTAACCAAATGGATGACCGTTTTGGAGTCTGTTGTTCAAAATGACTGATAAACACCGTGCTCGTTTAATGCTTAGGGATCAAAGCCAGCTGATCAGATTAGGGTCAGCGAAAGGCGCGAAAATCCTTGCTCCTTTTTTGAAAATAGCGATTCGTCATTTTCGAGATGGCCGTGATCCAACTCCAATAATTCTTCAAGGGCTGGATAAATTAAAAGACACGCTTGTGACACTTATGGAAAGTGGGCATTCTGCTGGGGTTTCACGGACAAAAACAAATGCTCCTCTTAAGTTATCATTTTCATCTACCACTACGTTTTTGAAAAAGAAAGCGAAGTTAACTGAAGCACAGGTCATTGCGCTTGAAGCCCAGTATTCAGTTGAAGCTGCTCGAGTCATTCCAAAATTAAAAGGGAAGGTGGATAAAGCACTTCGTGCTGAGATTGAAATAATTGGGTCTCAAGGACTTACCACTAGAGATGGAATTATTGCGCTGAAGAAAAGTTTTGTGAATATTGGATTGGTTCCAAAATCAAATCATGCCATTGAAGCAGTTTTCAGAACACAAACACAAATAGCATATAGTGCTGGTCGGTGGGATGCAGAGCAGTCACCAGAAATTCAAGAAATTCTTTGGGGGTATAAGTATGTTACTGTTGGAGATGATCGGGTAAGGGATGAGCATGCTGCTCTTGATGGTACCACTTTACCAAAGGATGATCCGTTTTGGGATGTTGCTTATCCCCCAAATGGATGGAATTGTCGATGCCAAGTAATTTCAGTATTCGAGAAACGTGAAATTAAGCGACCAACAGGGACTGCGGAAATTGCACCTGGCTTTGACTTCAATCCAGGAAAATTGTTTGCGACCATAAAATAATCCTCCTAGTTGGGGCGTATAGTATAAGGTAATGTTACTAAAGCTCGATACATGCCAGCAATTTCAGCCAATCGCCACTGAGAGTAAAGTTGAGGGCGTTCCTTCTCGAAAATTCCGTAAGGAAGTAATTCGTATTGGTGAATACGAAAAAGACGAAGTGAAATTCGAGGTCACGGCGTTGGCATTAGATAATTGGGTGAAGCAATTCCGCCGGATGAAACGCAATGGCGTGAAAGTCCCAATACCTTCTGTTCATGATTTTGAGGGTGATAGCGATAAAAATCGCGGATGGGTTACCGACTTTTTCGTTGAGGGTGAATCATTGTTTATGGTTTGCGACCTCATTGGTGAAGATTCTCTGCTAGCCGCGGAACGTGCAGATGTTTCACTATATTCACCCCCTGATTTTGTTGATGGTAAAGGCAACAACTATAGCCGACCCATCGTTCATGTCGCTATGACGACGCATCCGGTGATTCCCGGATTGAAGAAATTCGAACCTTTAGTTGCTTCATTGGAGAATAAAATGGACCTTGAGAAATTGGGAAAAGCACTTAAGCTTGATCTTACAAAAGAAAAAGCTGAAGATCAAATCGTCGCAGCGTTTGGAACACTTGCCGAGGAGTTAAAGAAGGCCAAAGAAAAGCCAGCGCCAAAGGCAGACCCGAAAAAACCAGCTCCGGATGCTACGTTGTTGTCACTTGCCGCCGACAATCGAACTATGAAATTGTCACAGCTCGTTGCAGCCGGCAAGATCACACCGGCCGTTAGTGACAAGTTGATGGCGATTTATATCGGGGAAGGGAATGCGGCATTGATTCTCAGTTTGCAAGAAAATCGTCAAGGCGATTTTGATGCTCTTGTTCTTGCTCTGTCAGAAAACGATCCGGTTAAGTTAGCGGAAACGACTGGTGGGCAAGTTCTTTCCAATCCATTGAAAGCAAAAGAAAACCCGTTAATCGCCGACGCTGAAGCGCGGGCGAAAGCGGTATAAGGTAAGAATTCCTCTGAACTTTTCTGGAGATTGAAAAATGACTTTGCAAACTGAAGATATTGTCATCGGCGATGTGGTAAAGATGGAACATCCCAGTGACTATTCACGGGAAGAAGCGGTCGTGGCTGATGGTGAAACACTCGTTGTTGGGACTATCTGCACAAAGGACGCATCGACAGATCAACTTTCGGCGCTTACCGTTGAAGTGGATGAAGTTCAGTTGATCGCGATTACGGGAACCTTAACCGCGGGTACGTTTACTCTGACGTTTGTGGATCTTAACGGCGATGTTCATACGACCGATCCCATTGCGTATGATGCAATTACTTCGGCGATTCAAACTGGAGTTGATACGGCACTTGGTGCGAGTAAAGTCACTGTCGGAGGTACAGCGATTACGGCAATGACGTTTACGTTTGACGGCACAGGTTATGCCGGGTTGGCACAAACGAAAATCGTATTGGATACTTCCAGTTTGACCGGCGTTGAAGATAACGCAGTAGGTGTAACTACCGCGGGCGGTGTTGGTGGAACATTGGAGTTGTCTATTGCACTTGAGAAGGTAACGACTTCTGGTTCAACAGCGAAGATTCCTGCTCTTGAACGTGATGCAATCGTTGCAAGTACGAAACTCGCTTATGGTGGCGCAACTGTGGCACTGACTGATGCAAAATTGAAAACACAAGGAATTCTTGTTCGAACGTCTGTATAGCCACTAACGGCTAGCGCTTTTGAAAGTGGAGAAGACTAATGAGTATGGTTGATGCCTTTAAGGCTAGTACATTCAACACAATTTCGCTTTCGAGCTCAATGAACAGGCTCCCGTTCAAGCCGTCGCGAATTGCGCAAATGGGTTTGTTTGGAACTAGGGGAGTCAGAAATCGTTCAGTGGTCTTGGAAATCATTGACGGAGTTTTGTCGCTATTGCCGACAGCTCCGTGGGGTACTCAAGGTTCATTGGGTACGACAGTCGCACGGAAAGCGAGAAACTTCGCTTGCTTACACATCCCACATGACGATGTGTTGCTGGCTGCGGATGTTCAAGATGTTCGGCAATTCGGCAGCGAAGATTCTGAAGCCGGTGTAATCCAAGCAGTCAATGATAAGTTGACTGTTATGCGTCAACGGCATGAAGTGACTTTGGAACATCTTCGTGCTGGCGCGATCAAAGGCAACATCTTGGATTCTGATGGATCAACGGTGTTGTTCAACTTGTTCACTGAATTCGGAATTTCCGAAACGACTGTGGCATTTTTGCTCGCTTCTGAAACGACGACTGCTCGGGAATACTGTTTGGATGTTGCTCGTGCTATTGAAACCGCTCTCGGCGGTTTGGTTTATGACCACATTCATGCTTTCTGTGGAACAGAATGGTTTGAGAAGTTCATTAAAAATGCAGATGTTTCTGGTGGTTATGATCGCTGGCAACAAGGTGAATTTCATCGAAATGATCCCCGCAGTGGTTTCAACTTTGGTGGAATTATCTTCGAGGAATACCGCGGATCAATTGGCGGCGTAACTTTTATTCCGACGGCGGAAGCAAGATTTTTCCCGGTCGGTGTTCCTGGTTTGTTTGAAACGTACTTTGCTCCTGCGGACTTTATCGAAGCGGTTAACACTGTTGGCCTTCCGATGTACGCCAAACAAAGCGTGATGGAATTCGACCGCGGAATCAAATTGCATACTCAAAGTAATCCCCTGCCGATGTGTACGATTCCTGGTGTCCTCATTAAGGGATCAACTGACTAAGGTTACCAGGTCATTGCTCCAGTCGTCCCCTTTAATTAGGGGGCGACTACACTCTTGAAAGGAAAAGTATGAACGCTACTTTACAGGAATTGATCAGGAATATCATTATCCTGATCATGGCGTTTTTTGGTTTCGTCATTGCGTGACAATACCAAAAGACAAGAATGGATCGCATTGGATCAAGGCTAATGTTTTGATGACCGCGGTGGTTCTTGGTCTTGGTGGATGGTTTGGCATCCGGAGTATACAATTCGGTGAAGAAATTGCTACAATGCGGGCAACAATGTATACTCTTAAGGATGCCCAAAAACTAGAGCGAGCATTAACTGCGAAAATCACTAATCTTGAAATCGCGATCGCTCGTAAGGAAAGATCATGAAAAAATTACTGTTGGTGTTACCATTATTTTTTATGGTCACTGGTTGTCTTCGAGTTTCAGTTGATCAGCCTAATAACGTAACTGAGATTTGTTTCGTTGCGGGCGATGAGGATAACACTGTTTTCGGTGCGAAGGTATCATTGGATGAAATCAAATTAAGTTCTGATGTCCCGACGCACGTTTATAAAACATGTGAAAAAGGTGTCAGTTGGGTTTTTAAGATTCTTGGTTGGGTCTTTAAGTTATGGCCTATTCTGTAAGAACTGATCTTGATAATGTTTTCGGTAAAAACAACATTGATTCATGGGCGGATTTAGATGCTGATGAAGATGCAGCGAAGATAACAGCACGAATAGCGGCCGCGATTGTTACTGCCGATGACATGATCGATTCATGTATGAGAAATGGGCCGTATCCACTTCCTCTTGTAGACCAAGCAGCGGCTACTCCGATTGTTATTCGTGATGTGTCTTCAAAACTTGCTGGAGTTTGGTTATACGAAGCACGTGGTGTAATAGATATGACACCTGATGGCATTGCAGTGCATCGATTGCAATGGCATAAAAGAAGCGCGAAAGATATATTGCGCGATTTGATTGCTGGTAAGCTTCGTTTAGATAGTGTCACAGTTGAGTCATTCGCTCCGGAGGTAATATGATAACACCTGCAGAAGCTTTTGGTATTGATCAGTGTATTCAGTTGATGGGCCATAAACATCCAACAGCTGTATTTCTGGCGAATGAAATTGCTTCGGTAACTCCAAAAGAGGGAACCGGAGTTGAAACGCAGACTGGTATTGATATGGCCGTAAAACTTTGTATTGATAAGGGTATTGCATATCCAAATCAAGCAAACTTGAAATTTTTGTTCACACGTGGCGATGAACGTAAACCTCTAAAAAGGAAACGCAAATGAGTTGGTTAATTGTACTTTTACTTTCGTTCACGGCTGTCGCAACTCCCACCGAAACTGAACAGCAAATCGAGTCTTGGATTGATGACGAGGTCGTTAGGAGTGCTTGTGTTGAAATAAGTCATGTTCACGAACCCCCGTGCACCGATATGTATGAGTTTCAATGTCCGGGAGGCTGTCCAGGACAACCTGGTGTGTGTGCTCAGTTTATGTCTGTATGTGTCGGAGAACTTTTCCCTGGTAGTGAAACGGTTTGCTGGCAGTTTGAATGTTTCACGACAGTGCCAATATGTGTGCAATGTTTCCCACTTTGAAATGTCCGACGTAAGAATAAATCTGAAGCCCCTATTAAGACTCGGAAACGTTCCAACAACTGTCTTTAGTCAGTGGGCTGCGAGGTATCGAGCTTTTGTTAATGAAAGGTTCGTGACATATTCACGAGGTGGTGGAAATTGGAAACCTCTCAAACGAAAACGTCGACGCGGCAAGCGAGCAAGAGCATCTTTACTTCGGGATACAGGAACATTATTCGCAGCTCTAAACGTGGTATTTTCAGGAGCTGCAGGACAATTGCAGAAATTGATTCCGAAGGGGATTCGCGTTGGATTTGGTGGTCCTGGGAAACATCCCAAGGCGCTCATTACCGTTGCGGAACTTGCTGCAGTTCATAATTTTGGGTTAGGGCGAGTTCCTAAACGCGAAATTATTGTTGATCCTAGTATAAAAGTTCTTAACGAGATGGCAAACGACATAAAGAGATTTTGGAATGGCCGTCGGAGTTGATCCACTTAGCATAGTGCATAATGCACTATGGACAATGCTTGAAGTTAATGCCGCTCTGGTGGCATTGGTCAAAGTTGGAAATCGCGTTAAGTATGATAACGTATTTAAGTTAGCACGTAAAGATGTTCTTAGTCAAGCGGACTTACCAGAAGTTTCAATTGTGCCTGCTGGTTCTTCGTTTGGAATTCAACAAACGAGCAATGGCACGAGGGTGTCACAATTCTATGAGTGTCGGTTGGTGACTGATGAATTGCGACTTGGACAGATTGGTGGATTTCTTCCTATTAAATGGGAAGTGATGCGTTCGTTTATTAACTGGCAAGCAACGCTATCCGCGTTAGTGTGGACTGGAAATACATTTGTAAAGAAACTCGCAATGACTGCAACTTCCGATAGTCTTATTGACACGGAGTTGACACTCGAAAGAGGTTTTGCTGGTTGGGTTTCATTGATGCAATTCGATGTTGAAATGTGGTTTCGCACGTTAGATGCGCAAGTAACATAGGAGCTTAATATGTCAGTGCTTAGTGGAACAGATGGCGTAGTTGATGGTGTGAACACAGTTCAAAAGTGGTCAATCAATTCAACTGCTGACTTACAAGCATACGTTGCAAGTAATACGAAACAGGGTACTGTTCGTGTTGCAGGCAATAAGGATTGGACGGGAACATTTGAAGCGTATGGTCATACTCCGATTCACTTTCCAGGTGATTCATTTACCGCCACTCTGTCAATTGACGAAACAAACGGAGTAGTGGCAGCTGCAATTTGTGATGAAGTTGTTATTGAATGGGATATCGAAGCGGGCGCAATTATTAAATACACAACATCATTCAGTGCGAATGCTGATTTGGTATTCGGTGCAGCAGCGGCAACGGATGTCACTGTTCCTGTTGTATTCTCATCGATTGGTACGAAACTCGAATCAGCTGAACCAATTGCAGTTCCGGTCTTTACGGAAATCATAAACATTCGAACTATGACATTGACCATCACTCGTTCGAATCAGGCATATGTAAGTAGTGGAACTGCTGGAAGTACTCGACGGGTGAAAGGAAACCTTGATTACACATTCAGCTATACATTATACGAAGCTGATCCAACGTTATTGATTGCTGCAAACGCCGTCAAGCACCTAAAGGTGTTTGTAAATGCGACGTTATTCTGGGAACTCAAATGGGTGCGATTTGGGGAAGTAAGCAATCTCGAAGTGGACATTGAAGGGGCGACTTTAGTCGGACCAACTCAAAGCGCTGGGATGGAAGGTTTCACTGATGTTGCTGGGACTGCGACTGAAGGATATATTAAGGATCCAGCAACTACTACACTCTGGCCAGTGTAATGAATTTATATCAGGTAGCTGCTACACCTTTAGTATTAAAGGGGTTAAAGTTTCGACCATTGACAATTGGGAATCTTGCTGAGTATGAATTCTGGGCAATTTCTACTTTTCCCAATAATGATCGTGCAATGGCTTTACAGTGCGCCGATGCTTGTGTTGATGGTCTTATAAAACTTCTCACCCTTAGTTCACACAAATCAGAACGCAAGATAAAGAAATTACTTCGTTCTGATGCAACGTTAGTAGCAATAAATGACAAGGTGTTGCCACATATACTTGGAACTTCATATAAGGGCGAGGAAAAATCGAAAAAGGGTGACACTGACTGGTCATGGATATTTCGGGGTTTGGCGGAATTGTTTAATTTTACGCCAAGTGTTGTTAATGCAATGACCATTGACCAGGTAACTGCATACCTGGTTGAGAAAACTAAGAAATTTGATACTCTCGGTGAAGCAACTGAATATATTCGGAGACTGAAAAGTGGCAAAAGCATCAGCGATAATTGATCTAATCGCTAATGATAAGCGCTTCCGTAAAGCGATGACCGGGATTCAAGGCCTTATGGGAAAGGTCAAGGCTTCAATGGAAGCCGTTTCGCGGGCTGCTCGAAGGACATTGCTTGTCGGTGCTGCAGCCATTGCAGGTTTTCTTCGACTCCAATCCCTCCAAATCAAAGCCGAAACAAAACTTGCAGCTGTATTAAAAGCGACTGGAGGTGCAGCAGGATTATCCGCTGAACAATTAAATAAGTACGCAGCAGAATTACAAGCGGCTACGGGTGTTGGTGATGAATTGATTATCAACATGCAGGCAGTATTAGCGACATTCAGAAACATTAAGGGTGATGTTTTTAAGGATGCTACAAAGGCCATTGTTGATATGGCTGCTGTACTTGATACTGATTTGAAAAGCGCTGCAATTCAAGTTGGCAAAGCGTTGAATGATCCCATACGAGGAGTAAGTATGCTCACTCGTGTGGGAATTACCTTTACAGATCAGCAAACAGACATGATTAAGTCATTCGTTGAAATGGGTGATACTGTTTCAGCGCAAAATGTAGTTCTTACTGAATTACAAATGCAATTCGATGGGGTCGCAGAAGCGTTAGGGAAAACATTACCGGGTCAAGCATTAAAGGCTAAAAGCGCACTTGGAGATTTAGGGGAAAAGATCGGTGCAGTATTTACACCTGCTGCGATTAAACTTTTCAAAGCCATTGTTAAACTCTCACGGCGGAGTAGTCGGTGGGTTACGGATAACGCAAAGTTAATTGTATCCCTTACAGCCACGACCGCTACTATCGCTATAGTGGCAGTGGCGATTCCTATTCTTGCCGGAACCATTGCTGTTCTTTCTAAATCACTTGTCATATTACAAGCGACTCTGTTACTTACTCGTGCGAAACTTGCGGCTCTTCCAGCGTTGATCACTGCCATTAACGCTTCAATTGTCGCAGCAGCGGCTGCGGTAGGGTTGCTTGTTATTCAATATGGAAGAATGCGTTCTGAAATAAAAGCAATTCGTAAATCATTAGGCGAAGCGACGACGTCACTAAATGAAGCGTCAACAGCTGGTCGCGAATTAAAAGAAGCTTTAGAAATTGAAGATTTTGGAACTGCGTTAGAGGCCTCTAAACGAAAAACTGAAGCATTAAAGAATGCTGTCAGAGGCCTTACAGCTCAAGTTGCTGAGTTAGAAGAGGGCGGAACAAGTTTCGTATTTGGCGATGAAAATCAAGAAGCGTTATTACGCAATACTAGGCAGCAAATTCGAAGATTGAATCGTCAAATTGAAGATTCTGCTGATGAAGAAAAACGTGTAAATGACTTGCTCGTGTCACGTTTGAGACTTGAAAAGGAAATTGCAGATAAGAAAGCAACATCAGCCGCTGCTGAGGCGAAATTCATTGCGGATAATGCAGTGGCTGTTGAAGGCATTCGAAAAACAAATCAAGAAATCGCCGTGTTGAAAGGGGAAATTACTCAGCAGCAAGCGGACTTTAATGATTTGTTTTCTCAAGGTGTCAACGCTGCATTGGCGGCTGCATTGATTGAGGCTAAAACCGTTAAAGCTAAAATTGTTGCACAACAGGCAGAAAAGAAAGCCACTAAAGATAAGCAACAAGCAATACAAAAATCAATGAGAGCTGAAGCGGCTGCGATTCGTGAATCGTTACTTACCGATAAACAGCGACTAGCAAATGACATTGCTCGAGTTAAGTTACTCGAACAGCAGGGATTCTTGACACGGCAAGAGACTGCAGAAAAGATCAAGCAGCTTAAGGCTCAAACAGAAATCAATAATCAAACTGGGAAAGTATTATCTGCACAAGCATTGTTTTCACGCATACAAGAATCAGCTGGTTCGAGGTTTGCACCTGGAGGTACACAAGCTATTTTGCAGCAATTGACTAATCACATTCAAGCTGCGACACGTGAGAGTCAAAATAATAAGCGTCTAGTTACGGGTTCGGTGGATCGATTTAGAGAGTCGTTTGAACAAGTCGCTGAAGATGCGACACTGGTGGGTCGTTTTGGCACTTGATTATGAAGAATTAAAAGGCTCACCAGTTGAACGTGGAGGGCTCGATAACTTTTCTGCAACAATGACTGTTTTAGTCAATTGGGATGACAGACATTCATTTATGCGAGAGTGGGCGGGTTGGATGCGAGTATATCCTCATTCGTCTATATTTTCTACGGCAATTAGATGTATTTCTGCACGGTCCGTGCCATTTGGGGGTGAATTAGGAACTGGCATAGAAATCCCCACGGCCTTAGGTAGTTTAACCAAATATGAAAAGGCGAAAATTACTTTAGAATTTGGTAATCCTAATGCGAATTCAATCGATACTGCGGGAGGTTCACCGGGATCTCAAATAACTATTCCTCAAATCTTGAATCAATTCACTGAAGACTTTGAACCATTTAGTGAATTTCAAACTTTACCACATGAACTTTTTCAATGGCAAGACGGGACATTATTAAAGCCAAATGAATCCCCTGGAAAACAAACCGTTGGTTTTAATTACGTTGTTACTCGCCATAATTTGTTTGGTGAATCCGTCGCAAACCTTATGACCTTTGTTGATCATGTTAATGTTGGGCAACTTATTGGGCTTACCCCATTGTTAGAGGGATTTGTTTTTGCTCCTGAAACGTTATTATTTGGCACTCCAACAATTCGTTCCAGAGGGACTTCGATATTTGGTATCAAAGCCATTGATTTTACAATGCGCTTTAGTTATAGACCGGCGGGATGGAATACTTTTTGGCGTGGAGATAAAGTGGTAGTTGGAGGAGTTGGTGGGTATGACACTATCCATTTGAAGGGTGCTTCAAATCCACAATATAGAAATTTTCCTACGAAAAGCTTTTTGGGCATATGATTGATAAAGTAATACGTGGTGATGGGATTTCTGCATCCCAATGGAATATGCTTGTTCGCAAAGCGAATAGGCGTATTACGGGTCCGCGTGTTATTGAAACGCCAGATGGTTGGCATATTCGTGATCAACCATTGCAAGAAGGTGGAACTGGCACTGGAGTTCAACAATTCATTATACAAAGTATCGCCGCTGATTCATTTCAATGTTTAACGTGGGATGGTACTGATTTAGGGACAGAGCTTGTCACTGTCGTTAAACCTTTTATTCATCGTCAATCCCCGTGGGATGGACAAGTTCGAGAAAATACGTTGTATACCTATATAAATGATCAACAGAGAATAGCTACCGATACACTTACGTCAATAGCTATAATTGAGTTATTGACTCCGAGATATTTAGTCGGTGATATTGTCTATGCTTCAAAGCCAATTGGCGGGGGTATTGATCCGACAATTGAAACGGTCGATGATGATACTTGGTTAGACGATAATCGAGATGGGCGATCTTGGCTATCATTTGATCCTAGCCAAAATACAACTACGCAACAATTTAAGATAATAGATATCAATAATGATTTTATAACATGTTTCGTATGGGATGGCCTTTTATTAGGAACTGTTCCATTTACAATTGTTAAGCCGTATACCTTACGCCGTTCCCCTTGGGATGGTTTAACTCGTGATGGTATATCATACGTATATACTGATTTTCAGATTCGTAATGCAACTAATGAAGAAGATACTGTTGAAGAAAAGGTCGAACCAAAGTATCTTATTAACGATGTGATTTATGCGTCACGTCCTATTGGTGGGGATATTGCTGATACTGATCTTTCTCCATTACAGTTAAGTACTGCATGGTTAGACGACAATCGAGATGGTCGGCAATGGCTTGGACCAGGATCCGGCGGAACAGTTGTTAAGCAATTTGTAATTACGGATTCCAATAAACGTGATTTTCTTATTTGTCGTGCTTTAAGTGGTATCACTGTTAGTGGTGATGAAGTACTTCTCATTAAACCATGGTTACTTAGGTATACTCATTGGAATGCAGGTTCTGGGGGTGTTAGTCGAAGCGGTATTCAATTTTTCTATTCAGGTGCACAAACTCGTCGGGCGACTCGACTAACTGATGAATTGGATGAATTCCAAATAGTAATTCCGAGATACCGTTCTGGGGATACCCTTTACGGATCACGTCCCAATGTAGGAAGTTTTCATGATATCAATTTGGAAGGATTTATTACCAATGAACAATGGTTAGATGATAATCGTGATGGGCGTGCTTGGGCAAAGATTTTTGCATGACAACTAAATTTGATTCATTCGATAGCTCTGAGCTTGGTACTTTTGTTGAATCTCCATTGGGAGTGAGAAATCGCTTAATGCCATTAACTATTTTATTGTTTATCGCCATTGATGAAGCTAGCCCATATACGGATACTCCAAATCCTGAAACTGGTCCGCAATGGTATCGAGATGATGTTGATGAATATAACTCTTTTGTGAACGTATTGAGAGTAGTCCATGGCATTCATGTAAAAAATATCGTTATGCAACCGCTTGATTCAGAAGAGTTTACTGACTTAGATCTAAATGCGTTGGTACCAGCCGGTGAATCGCATTCGATATTTAATTTTTTTCTAGCATTCAGACCTGGTTCGGTATCTCAGTATATTACAGCGCTTGATACCATATTAAATGAGGCAGCCGGCGTTCGATTTTCAGAGAGGGATGTGTTAATTGTTCTTGCAATTGATGATAGCGGTTCAGTGACAAGAGCAGATATAGAACCCACAATTTCCAATTTTATAAGTTTAATTGAAGAAGGGGTCGCTTACCCAAGAGTAACTATAGACGATCGAGGGTCGTTAAGACCGATATTTGAGGATGGGGGAGTGGCACAAAATGAAAGATGGGTTTTGGCGTTTACTACAATGTTAAGAGAAACGGATATTAGACCATGATTAAACATCAGTGGGTTACGATTGACGGTGATATGGCAAATCCTGCAAGCTGGTCAGATGGAGTTGTTCCAGCTGTCGCGGCTGTGACGGTATTGACACTTACCGCAAACGCGGGTAATACAGAGCAAGTAGTTTTGGATGTGAAGACATATACATTCCAAACGGTCTTAACCGATGTGGATGGAAATGTTTTAATTGGTGCAAGTGCAAGTGATTCACTTGACAACTTAATCGCTGCGATTACCCTTGGTGCTGGAGCGGGTACTTTATATGCCGCATCGATGACACTACATCCATCAGTCACAGCGGTAGCCGGAGCGGGTGATACGATGGATGTAACTGCGAAGGACAAAGGTACTGACGGTAATTCAATTGCTTCAACAGAGACTCTCGCTACTGGTTCGTTTACCGCTGGTGTTTTAGCGGGTGGAACAATTTGGGATACTGATGATGAAATCATTGTCACTGGTGAAGCAAATGTTGCCTTTACAGCGAACCTTGATTGGGACACAAACGTGTCACCTTCATTGCGTGTTGCACGTATGAATGTTAGTGAAAAATTTACAGCAGCCGTTGCAGCATCGGGGAATCAGCTTACTCTCCAGTTGGACAAGTTAAATTACAATGGCTCTGGGGATATCCACTTAAAGAATACTCTTGCCGGTTCGAGTAGCACAAATACACCAATGTATTCAATTGGTTCACGATCGGCGATCACTGTTTGGTTAGACGGAGTGATTGGTGCAATATGGAATACGGGAGCTGCAATTATTGAAGTACTTGCGGGTTCCACTATCAGCCCGAGTAGTGCAGCAGCTGGTGTTTTCATCAATCTTGGTATTTCAAGTAAAATGAATATACGGGGGCAAGACGAAGTTGGCCCACAAATACTTGTAGCGATGAGAGGTGTCATTAACAACGAACGAAAACAAGCAGCAGGTACTACCTTTATTGTAATTGCAAAACTTGGTATCATAAACCAAACTGGAAAGCTCAATGTTATTGACATATTTCTAGTTAACCTTGGTGGTCAAATGAACTATGCCCCAGTTAATGATCCTGGGTCATTTGGTCCGTTTATGGAAATGCTGTCGGGTGTGAATGTATTTAGTGATACATTGTTTGACATTACCACTGCGTCACCAGTGATTGGTCCTGATGCAGTATTCGTGGAAGGATCGATCGATCCTTTGGTTACTGGGTTAATTGACTTAAGGAAGGATTATCCGTTATGAGTGATCAATTACTTATCGGCGCAGATGGCAAATGGCAGACAGCGGCTAATTGGGATCCTGCAGGGACAGTCCCTGTCACCGATGAATTGGCAGGAATTCCCGACACACAAAATTCTAATATCACTGATTCAACTGGGTCAGCAAAAACCGCCAAGTTGGAAGATTTAATAACACATCCGGGGTATGCAAAATCTTTTGGAGTGTCGGGATCTCCCATTCAAACGTCGGCCAAACTTGTTCATGTGATGGGTGCAGGTGATTTCTTTTTCGAGACTCATAAAAATGGTGGTAGCGCCTTTGTCACTGATGAGGTCCGAGTTGAAGCAGCAAATCCAAATGCTCATGTAGAAATTGGAAGTGACGCAGTTGAAGGGACTAGCACGATTGCACTGATCACGGCTTTACGTGGTAATATCATAATCCCTGGTAATACACTCTTCGTCGCAAGCACTGGCTTAGTTGCGGTTGACGAAGTCGATGGTAGGGATGATGTGAATCTTAGTATTGTTTCAACTGCCGGAACATTACCAGAATTCACACAGCGCTCTGGAAAATCGTTTGTTGACAACGTAGTGACACGAATGACATTGAACGGTGGTGAATGTGTCAAGGATGTGAATAAGGTTACCACCATTGATATTTTCGAAGGGGGTGTTCTTGTTTATAATCACGGTGCTGTCGCAGGTGAAGTTATCATCTGTCGGGTACATAGTGGTGGTGTCTTAGACTTGACACAAAATTCGCTGATCAAGGTGTTTGATTATGTTATTCGACACCGTGGCGGAGTAATCCATAAACTTAAGGGATTACATACCTTTACGAAGTACGATCAAATTGAGGAAGAGGGATGATTGTTCTGCCGATGCAGTATGGTGATGGTGTCATGGGGACTCCGAGCGACGAAACGATTAAAATTGGGAGGTTCACGATTCCCGATAATAATTTGTCGCTCTTATTCCTTCGTGTCATGTTTATTGGGGGTACTTTACTTGCTGACTTGGCAATCCATCTCGATGTGAAACCTATTAAGCAGCAACCTAAATCAGTGTTCAAGTTATTCACGTGGTTAGACGTCGGTGCTACTAAACAAATCAATGCTCGATTTACTGATGATGAACGTGATGCTTGGCAGTTTATGAAAAGTGATCAGTTAGTTCTTGAATGGACGAATCCTGAAATAGGTACCATCAGTTGGGTTGCACAATTAGGATTAACAAATGGTCTTGATTCACGTAACAGATGAACAAGTCCCTGGAACTGGGGATGTTATAGGGCCAGGAAGTTCCATTGTTAATAGATTAGCATTGTTCGTTGATGGCACGGGAAAGGTCATTAAACAAGGAACTGTCACTCATCCATCAGCAAACAAACTCGCCGAAATCGACAAGTTGCAGGCTGTGTCAGCCAACATTGATATACTGCATAGTGATGCGTCGATCGGTGTTCGACTCCATGGCAGTGCAAGTGGCGTCAACTACCTTGATATTTTGGGTACTACAACTGGTGTACCCCCAAGTATCACAGCTAAAGGCGAAACGAATGTTGGGATTGATATAGTCGCCAGAGGTACTGGTGACATACGGTTGATACCCATCACTGGCAAGACTATTATCACAGGAGTCTTGGATGTTACAGGAGGAGCAAATTTCTCAGGAACCGTATTAAATATAAACGCTACTAATCCAGCTTTTGGCTGTGTAGATACCACAAATACTTGTATTGTAGCTATGCAGGCTCAAGATACATTTGGTTTCTTTGGAACAACCTCGAATCATCCCGTCAACATAGCAGTAAACAATTCAATTAAAGTGAGGATAACCGCATCAGGAAATATGGCAATAGGGGTGGTCACTGATCTTGGTAGACTTCACGTAGATCAAAACTCAACAGGAGGGGCAATACCTGTTTTGTATCTCGACCAAGCAGACTTAGGTCAACCGATGATTGAGTTCAACACCACAATTCAAACAGGCGGCCCCATCGAAGAAGATGTAGCAAAGACACTTACGACCACGCATTTTATCAAAGTGGTTATTCCTACCGCCGGAACAGTGTACATCCCTTGTGGAACAATAGCATAAAGGTAAATCACAATGGCACTAACAATAACTCTGAAACTCTCTGATATGAACGAGGCACAGGTGGTGTTGGCTCTTGACAACATGATTGGTGGTTATCGCTTAGATCGTGAAACGGATAAGGATATGATTTATAGATGGGCGCGCATTCAGTTTGCCAATTTAGTTGAAACCGACAAACAAAGAACGGTTTTACAAGGCCCTATACGTGACCCTGATATTGTTACCCGCTAATAGAAAGGAACAAAATGAAAATTGATGTAACACAAACGCTATTGGATCCAGAAGGTGAATCATTAAAAGATTTACGGTATATGCTTAGAACAGCATTATTGCAAGGGGAGGCTACTGACACTGGTGAAATAAAATATGCAAAGGTTGCTCTTGCTATGAGAATCCAAAATAATATCGAAGTAGATTTTTCTATTGATGATTTGGCTATGACTAAGAAAGCGTGTATAGCCTTGACTCCTTGGCCATATACTTTGGTAATAGATATTTTAGATCCTAAAGGAAAAGATATACCAAAAGAATGAGTTGTGTTGGGTTTTTAGATGTAGTTTTACAGTCAGACGATAATCCACTTGATTATCGTATCCGATCTAAGAATAATGTACTCATGCTTCAACATCAAACCAATGGGGATTGTATTCATTTAGTTGACGGCAAATGCGAAGTACATAGCAAAGTGCCAGAAGCATGTCGCAATGAACGATCATCGTCTTAAAATTCTCAAGCAGCAAGAAGACGCTGGAAAAATTCGAGTTGCGCGATATGAGTATTATTGTCCACATCATAAAAGGTGGCACGGTGTAGGTTTTTCTGGAAAGAGAGATACCCTTAAATTTCGTGGAAATGAATTACGTGATACAGTTTTAGATCATGCCGCGAATGCTACGATTTTTGGTTGTTTAGTTGCTCGCAAGAATAATGCGGACTGTAAAAAAAGGTACCATGAAAAAATAGCAAAGAGGGATAAAAAACTTATCTCTGAAATGCCCGTAAAATTTGTGATTGACGAAACCCGATTTATGACACTTGTATTTAGTCTTGTAAATAAACAACCAATGCAACATCGTGAAGAATTATTATCACGATGTAATTTTGCGTTGGTAAAAGCAGCACGAAGATATGAAACTATTGGTCGAAATGCGGAGAGTTTTGGAACCTATGCAAAAGCAACTTTGAAATATGTAATTACGAATTATTTTTATGAACTCGCAAAATTTCCCACAGTTGAATTTGATGATGCACGTACGTCGGAAAGAAATCTTTGAAAGGTTGGAAGCTGCTGGTGAAATACGAATTGCCCGTATAGAATTTCGGTGTAAGATATGTCGGAAGTGGCATGGTGTTGGCACATTCGGTCTTGAGGGTGGAGATAATTTACGGATGGCTACGTTAGATCATTATGCGAATTCAGGAACGTTTGGCTGTTACAAATTATTGAAAAGATGTATTCGTAACAAAGCAAATTACAATTCCCAAAAACGGCATGATGACTATATAAAGCATCGACCTCCTCTCAAACCTCGAAAACAGAAAGTTAAAAAACCAATAGTGATTCATGAAGAACGATTCATGGGCATTATTAAAACAATCGTTGGATGCTCGAGTTTGAAACATCGGGATGAACTAATTTCCGTATGTAATCTTGCTTTAGTAAAAGCGGCAAGGTCATTTGAAAAAGTAAATACAACGGAAGTAGGTTTTCCAGCCTATGCTCGTGTAGCATTAAATCATGCTGTCAATGCGTATTTCAACGGAATAAAAAATAATGCTAATTTACATGCCAATATCGCAAGAACCAATAGAATTTGAGTTTGATGGAGAGGTAACGGTATATTTGATTTGGACCGAGTTCACATCTGGAGCGCATGGCTGGCCTCTACCGCGTCCGGATGACTCTGGTATATAGATAGTAGTGGCTAATCGGTACAGGGCGTTCCTAAATTGACAGTTTAATTAGTGAACTGAAAGTTTTTCTATATTTTTGGCCCCAGGCTATGTACATGGCTTTAGATCTAGGGTAATATCCGGATACTAGCTCTTATGAAATATGAAAATATCATTGAATCATTTCGCAATTCGTTGTCCGATGACGATACTGAAAAGTTTGATCGGTGCCATTTACGTGACACTGATCGCCTTGACATTCGGCTCAACAAACGAGATAACTTTACTCTGCGTGTAATGCACCAAGACGGTGAAAAACGCGGAAGTTATCGAGCTGAAGATACTTTATACCACCTGCCTGAATGCCACAAGAATTATCGAACAGCAATTTGGACCGGAGCTGCGACTGATTTCAATGTTCTTGCTCTGCTTCAAATGTGGCCAATAGAAAAAATTATCTTTGATGATGAATCGAAAATAGTTTTTGATTATCTGCTTGCCCGCTATTTACAACAGATGGTGCATTTGAAAATAAAGTCTACTGCTAATGGTTCACTCGTCTTTCGTGATTCAAAAAAATTCCCTTTGATGAAATGTCAGCGGATTGGGTTACAAGGTATTTTGCGACAAGAGAGTGCCGCTTTGTTTATGGAGCAAGGCACTGGAAAAACCCCAACTACTATCGCACGGATATGTAATGAATGCAGTGATAAGATGCAGCGAGTACTTATTGTCTGCCCAAAAAACGTGCGACAGAATTGGCTGAATGAATTTAAGAAATTTTCCACAGTACCAGGTAAAGCAGTGGTGCTTCGTGGGGTTGAATTGAATCGTGTTAAATTACTTATTGAGATGATGAAAGAGGAGGAAGAATATAAATGGTCAGCAACAATCTGTTCTTATGATATTGTAGGCCAAACATGGAAAGCCATGTCGATGGTTAATTGGGATTTAGTAGTTCTTGACGAATCTCACTTTATCAAATCTCCAGCGACTAAACGTTTTCGACATATTCTTCTACTAAGAAGTAGGTCAAAAGCTCGAATGATTTTAACGGGCACTCCGGTTACTAATACTCTTTTTGATTTGTACGCGCAATTCGAATTTCTTGGAAAGGGCCTCAGTGGTTTTGGGTCATTCAAAGCTTTCAAGAATTATTTTGGAAGATTCACGAATAATGGGAAATTTAGTAAGTTAATTGATTACAAAAACATTCCCGTGATTCGAGAGCGGTTGGCGAGATTATCATATATCATCACTAAAAAAGAAGCACTTCCCGACTTACCTGAAAAAGTCTATGACATTGTTGAAGTTGAAATGACCGCTGAGCAAATGAAATTTTACAAGACTCTCCGCGATCAGTTGATATTGGAAATTGAAAGTGAACTTGAGAAAGAGCAAGTGCTCACTGCTACCAATATGTTTGTAAAACTTCTTCGTCTTTCTCAAATCACATCTGGATTTATATCTTGGGATACCGATGATGGTAGCAAGAATATAACACCGATAGATCCAAATCCTAAGATGGAAATGTTAGTGGAGTTGTTCAAAGAGAAAGATGAATTTGAAAAAACGATTATCTGGGCTTGTTGGGTTCCTGATATCAAAATGATTGATGCTCGATTAACACAAGAGGGAATTGATCATGTACTTTATTATGGTGCAACAAGTGATAATGATCGTGAGATTGCAACGGCTCGTTTTAATGGAGATGACAAATGTAAGGTCTTTGTTGGAAATCCTGTCACTGCGGGAGTTGGATTAAATCTCTTAGGGAATGAGGGCAAGTGCGACGTAACTCATGCAATTTATTATTCCCAGAATTGGTCGATGGTTACACGTACTCAAAGCGAAGATAGGTGCCATCGAAAAGGCACTAGAAAATCAGTTCGTTATACCGACCTTTGTGTTCTTCGGACTATTGATGAAGAAATACGTGCTCGGGTTGTTGAGCAGCGAATTACAGCCACCGCTGTACAAGATATTAAAGGCATTCTAAAAAGATTGTCAGAAAGTTTTGGAGATTAAAATGGTATATTTTCTGCAGTGTGTTTCTCCAAATTTTGATGTGAAAAGTGCATCTCGCTTTGGGGAAATTCAGTATATCTTCAAAGATGGGGAAGGACGATGTAGTGTCTTTTCTACTCGTGCATATTGCGATGAAATCGTAAGCAAGTTACATGCTCAAAAATTTGATGAAAACGATTACTTCGCATTAACGGGTGGCGTAGTCGCGGTCAGTTTAGCATTAACTGCAATCGTAGAAGAATTTGTAACCGTGAACGTTTTAATTTATAGCGTTCGGGATGGCTCTTATGTTCATAGGATTGTGAATAATGACGAATGATCAAAAACATTCAATTGCACCAACTGCTTCGCAAAAACCCCCGAACAAAGTAAAATTAGGAATTTCAATTCCTCCTGATTTGAAAGATCTAATCGTAGCAGTTGCCAACGAAAAGAAAGTTTCAATTTCTGATATGTGTTCGCATTACATTGCTCATGGCTTAAAGCATGAAGGGTGGGGAATTCGTGAAAGAAATACATTACCCATGGATGGATAATAAGGTTATTCCTGATCCGCCACCCGAAATAAAGAAGTGCCAAGTACATCGATTTCCTGGGGTTAAGGCGGAAGACCATACAGACCCTGGTCCATTTCGTCGGTGTGGATGTGATTCATGTAAACGGATATTAAAACTTATGGAGAAGAAAAATGCCCGATAGAATCATGGCAATCAAATTCCTTCCGAAGAATCTTAATGAGATTCAAGAAATTCTCGGGGTTAAAAATCTGAACTCAGGTCTTCGAGGGTATGTCTTTAACCTAAATCCTGGGTGTCTTCATGAGGGTGAATGGTTAGTCGAAGCCGATGGAAAGTTCTTTGCTTGCAACCCAAAATACTTTGAAAGGATATTTGGATGAGTCTTAAGGAATTTTTAGTGGTGGTTCTTTTAGGCGTTATTATCTGGGTTCTTTATACTCAGATACAGCGAATGAATAGCGAAACTCGAACAGTGAATCGACAAGTCTATGAAAGATAGATATCTGGGTGATGGTGTGTACGCGTCATTTGACGGTGAAAGTGTTATTCTTGATCTTCGTGGTCAAGATAATACAACTCGGGTTGTTCTAGAACCAGGCGTGCTCAATGCCCTTAGCCAATTTGCAGATGATGCCTATGCTAGCGTATCAAAATCCGGATCATGAGGGAAATCACAAGGTATACCGTACCGGGAAAGAATGTATAGAAAAGGGATGTAAACAACCGGCTGGAACTGCGTGGTGTGATCATTGGTGCTTTGATTGTAACGTGAAACGGATAGACAAAATCACTAAGCGGTTGGAGGATATTGATGCTAACTGGTCAACGCCTTAAAGAAATTCAGGTACTCGAAGCGCTAGCGAGTAAAGGTCCATGGCGATGGGAGGGAAATGCGAAATATTGTGATGTATATCTTGGTTCACGATTAAATACTGTGATGACGTTTGAGCGTTGGGGAATGAGAAGGGCAGCCCCGACATTCGTAGTTGATGGAATTATTACACACTCCAAGCAATTAGTTCAATTTGAAGTGGGCGATCCAAATATCGTTGGGATTCATACAAAAGATCCTTCACGCTATCGAGGTGATATTTGTGGAATTGCACATCCTGATGCTCAATTCATTGCTGAGTCACGACAAATGGTTTCTGAACTATTACAGGAAGTTATAGACCTAAGGAGAAAACATGAAAGATTTGATTAGCGGTATTATCGCTGTGGTAATTATCTCTGCGTGTGTTTATGGCTGTGGTTTAGTGATGTATAACCTAGGTCATGATGCTGCGACAGAAGAGTGGCGTCAATTTGTCATTGACATTGACGCGGCTCATTGGGTCGCTGATGAAAAGACTGGCGAAGTGAAGTTAGTCTTGAAATGATTTGGACTCAATACTATGCTGCAAAGGGAAGGGAGGTTTGGCACTTGTTTGATCCGAGCAAATACCAGAGCAAAAAACTCTCACTTTGTAAGCGTGCAGTATTTCGACCGAAGTCGAGAAATGGTTATACCCCCGGTGATCATGCTGAATTTATCACACATGGTCGTTTTGTTAACTCCGGTCGAATTCCACAGCCATTATGTTATCATTGTCTTCTATATTGTGAATTCAAAGACCGGAGATTTCAATGACACCGATTAAAATCAAGGTTCGTAAATCGTTAGGGCACATGTGGTTTGTCACAGTGACAGTTGATGACATTATTGTTTTCAGTACAATGAGAAAAACGAATTGTCAAGCTGAAAAAGCGGCTTATAACTGGATTGCGTCTATTGATGAAAGGAATATCATCAATGTCTAATTACGGTATGGAACTTATACTTGATCTTCATGAATGTGATTCGAGTACGTTTACAAGGGAAAGCATTAAGGGATTTTGTATAGAGTTATGCGACTTGATCAATATGGAAAGATGTGATTTGCATTTTTGGGATGATATGTTTGTACCAGAGAATGAAAAGCAAACACACCCAAAAACAAAAGGGACTAGTGCAATTCAATTTATCATCACTAGTTCAATTGTAATTCACGCTCTTGATTTGTTAAATGCGGTATATGTAAATATTTTTTCGTGTAAAGATTTTGACGCTCTTGAAGCCGCTGAATTTACCGCAAAATGGTTTGAGTCAAAGGAATTTACAACTATAGTGGTGGCGAAAAAATGAGAAAAGAAGTTAAGCGTTTTGCAAATGACATGGAGAAGACACTTCGTATTCATGACAAAACCAAATCACATTGGTCAAATGCAACTAGAACTTATCTCTTAGGCAAATTAAGAGACGAAGTTGAAGAACTCGACAATGCAATTGCATTGAGAGGCAATCAAGATATTAGAGCCGAAGCAATTGACGTCGCGAACTTCGCAATGATGATTTGGGATAACGCATGAAAATTGATGAAATCAAATGTCCGAAGTGTGATATGTTACAGGAATTCGATGACGGTTATGAAGGTCTCGTAACTTATTGGGGTGAGGATGGTTATCCTGTTGAAATCTGGTGTAGTAATTGCGACCACATATTCAAGGTACAAGAACAGGTTATACGAACTTATGAATATAAGTGACAAGCAGCTGGCATATGAATTCGCAAGGCAAGTCTACTTGTGTAGTGGTCTTGGGCAAAAGCAGCAAGAGGAATTACTCGCGAACGCATGGAAAACTCACATGCGGTGGACGTGTGAAGATTGCGATAAATCATATACCTTTGGAAAAGGGCATGTCTGTAACAAAGTGTAAACGTTGTGAGCTAATGGATATTTGGTGGAGTATACCTGATCAAAGTGTTTTACCCTCAACATCCGCGCTCGCTAGTCTTGATCGAATCAATCGATACGTGGATCATTGTATTATCTCTCTTGATTATCAACTGGAAGCATTGGCTGATGATTTCAAAGAGATACAAGTTGAAATTGATTTTCTTGATAAATCGATAGGATGTATATGATACAAATTAAACAAACTCGATTCGCTGATAAGGGTAATTGCTACCAAGCTTGTTTAGCATCTCTTCTTGAATTGCCACTTGAACAAGTACCTGATTTTTGTAATGAGTTTCGTTCTACTTGGCTTATGGAAGTTCAAATCTGGTTAGGTGGTTTATATGATCTTGGTCTTTTACATGTAGCTCCTGCTGACACCCAAGTTATCCCACCAAATACATATCATATAATTACTGGTATGAGTGATCGAGGTCGTATGCACAGTGTCATTGGCAAAGATCGTAAGATGGTTTTTGATCCACATCCTAATGGCACGGGTTTAATTAAAGTAGAGGTCTTTGAATTTTTAGTGAGGTTATGAGATGAGAAAATTCAGACAAAAGTCTGTTATCGTTGAGGCTACCCAAATAGACTCAGAGTCATTTTCATATAGTCAACGTATCCAGGGATTTTTTTATAACCTACGGGATTTGACTATAACGTTTCATACTCCAAATGGAATGGTGAAATGTCGGATTGGGGATTGGATCGTTAAAGGACCTGATGGGGGGTATACCCGCTGTTTTGCTAAACCATTTTTAATGGCTTATGAGGAAGTTCAATGAATGTACTTGATAAACTACTTGACGACTTCGATACCGTTGAGCGTGAACATCGATTGATCTATGAGACCATATTAGAGTGTCAAGCTTTTGCCATAAAGAATTCCAATGAGGATGTTGTCGATATGTGCTTTACACTTAAGAACATGTCGAAATACTGCGACGACTTACGAAAGGAAATGAATCGTGTTCGTGAGTCACTTGAACGAATTGTTTGTTTGCGGTGGACACAGGATTCACTGAACCAAGACATTAGTGATGTTGAAGTGACAATCACTGGCAAAATCGCAACCGCAGTTCCCACAATTAAAACGATGACTTCACTTCCACATAAGGATAAGAACCCTGAAGCGTATGTTGCTTTTATGAAAAGGATTGGTGTCAGTAGTGTGGCATTAAGTGAAGGCTTAACAATACCGCATTGGCCGTCAGTTGTTGGATATATCACCGCTTTAGCCGAGAAAGGAGAGCCATTACCAAAAGAGCTCGACGTGAGTAGTTCATACCCAATTTATAGTCTAGTAATAAGAAAGGTCAAAGATGGCAAGAAAAAAGAAACCGATCGTAAGGATTAACAAAGCGGCTCAACTCCCTTCGTTTATGAAAAATGAAGAACCAGTTGGGATGGAACAACTTAGAACGTATATGATTCCGCCACGATTGAAGATCGTGCAAAAGCAAGCGAGTGAAGAATTGCTTGCGGAATTTGGTATTGGTGACGTTATTGTGTCGCCAATGAATCACTTAGTTTCTGAAATGGAAACCTCTAGCAAAGGTCAGCCAACTGGGGATTCGGATGGTTTTAATTTCATACCGATTTTCTTCTTCCCTGAATGGTGCGTGTGGAATGATTACAAATTGAGAGGTTCAGCGCCGACAATTCTGGAGCGCTCCCTTGATCCGATGTCTGAAGTTGCCCTTTGTGCGAAGAATCCGTCAACTCGAATCAAGCAACATCCAGACAGTAAAGATTTGAAAATTCGTTATGTGGAGCATTTGAATTTCATCATCCACATTCCGGGTCTTGATGATTATCCAATTATGTCATTCGCTAAGGGTGGTCATTCTCGAGGCAGTTCGTTTTGTGCGCTTGCACGTCAACGAAAAGCGCCATTATTTGGTTGTGTATTTCATGCTCGTCAAAAACAACTGACAAATGAAGGAGGGTCATGGTGGGTTCTTGATATCCAAAATCCCGAAGATAGTCAATGGGTGGAGGATAAAGAAAAATTCGCTGAATTCAAAAAGATGCATGAAGAGTGCAAAAAGGCACATGTAAATTCTCTCATTACCCCATCTTATGATGACGATGACGAGTCGCCAGCACCCGAATCTAACGAGTACTAAATGGATTTGAGCTCGATCAGCGCCCTTGCTGAATTTGAACGGCTTGGGTTATCATACGAAGCAGTAGGTGACACGGAAGTCAAATGCAAATGTCCTTTTCATGAGGACACGATACCCTCCTGCAGCATCAACATTCTAAAAAACGTATTCAAATGTCACACAGCGGGTTGTGGAGCTGCTGGTGATATCATTAGTTTTATCGCAGGGGTTCTTAAGACTACACGAAGTGTTGTTTTTGCGGACCTCAAACGTACTTATGATTTATCAGCCCCTAAGTCGATTAGCTTAGAGACTGTTGAAAAGTACCATGAAGCAATTTGGAATCATAAGCCACTACTCTCTGAATTACGAAAACGGTGTGTCACTGATGATACCATTAAAACGCATCGTCTTGGGGTATTTCGAGGTCGTATTACAATTCCAGTATTTGATAGCGAAGGTCGATGTATAAATATCCGAAGGTATTTGCCAGGAGCTCTCAATACTGGAAAAATGAGAAACATAAAAGGGTATGGGACGAATGCCTTATACCCAATTGGGCAACTCGAATATCCTGAAATTTTGGTTTGTGGTGGCGAGGTAAAAGCCCTTGTCGCCTCAAGCCTTTTGAATGAACATAATATCGGGGCCATTAGTACAACAGCCGGAGAAGGCAGTTGGCATCCTGATTTTAATTCCCACTTCGTCGATAAAAAAGTGTATGTCTGTTTTGACATTGATTCAGCTGGGATTAAAGCCGCGAATAAGATTTGCTGTTTGTTATATGTTAAGTGTGAATGGGTTGGTAACTTATCTCTCCCTCTGGACTTTGAAAAATATCCACATGGGGATATCAATGATTGGGTTGCAGAGGGGGGAGATGCTAATGAACTTCTGAGACTTTTCAAAGCCACTGCGAAATGGGAACCACAAGCCGTTATTGAAATTGATACTTCAGAAGCAATTGATGTTGAATTAACCGATTCGGTTGCGGCTGAAAATGTAGGCAAGCTCATCAATGTTGAAGCAATGATAACTGCCATGGATGAGTCACCTTATGTAATACCTAAAAAGGTAATGGCAATGTGTGGGAGGAATCAACCATGCTGTGATGAATGTCCAATTTATCTTATTCCACGAAATGACGATAACCAGTGTGAAGCGATTATCCTTGCAAATTCCCCATCGATTTTAGATATGATTGAATCACCAAAGCGACTACAGCATGGCATTATCCTTGAAGCCCTTAAAATACCACCATGTAAAGACGTTAAATTTGAAGCAATTGAATATCACAATGTAGAAGATTTGAGACTCAGCACTCGATTAGAAATTTCCAATGTAGCTTCAAACCATATGATTCAGCAAGCGATGTATGTTGGTCGAGGGATTGCTCTCAATGAGAATTACGAAATGAAAGGAAGGATGTATCCACATCCAAAAACTCAACAATCCGTTTTACTCATCACTGAAAAGAAACCAGTCTCGGATACTTTGACAAATTACAAACCAACTCCCGAAGCACTTCAGGCATTAGAAATTTTTAATCCGAAGCGTTGGGCAGAAAAGGAGTTGCAAGAAAAACTCGATGAGATATACTTTGACCTGGAGGAGAATGTAACAAAGATTTTTATGAGGCGACAGTTGCATGTCGTTCTTGATCTTGGCTGGCATAGTGTTTTGTTAATTGATTATGAAAATAAGCCAGTAAAAGGGTGGACTGAGATTTTGGTTCTTGGTGATAGTGCTCAAGGCAAATCAGAAACGACTCTCAAATTGATGGATCATTACGGCCTAGGCGAAAAGGTCGAAATGAAAAATGCTACTGTTGCTGGATTACTAGGCGGGTTGCACCAATTAGGAAATCGATGGTTCGTTTCATGGGGAACAATACCGACACACGATCGTCGCTTAGTGATCCTTGAGGAGTTGAAAGGAGCACACCCGAAGTTAATCGCAAAGCTCACTGACATGCGTTCGTCAGGAATTGCTGAGATTCCAAAAATTCAAAGGCGGAAAACTCATGCCCGTACCCGCTTAATTGCTTTATCAAATCCAAGATCAGACAGACCAATTTCTGCTTACAACTTTGGGATTGAAGCAGTGAAAGAATTGATTGGCAATCTTGAAGACATCCGCCGTTTTGATTTGATCATAATGCTGTCCGCGGATGATGTTGATTCAAAAATTATCAATGAACCCAGGTCATTGCGAACTCGTCCACCTCATGTTTATACGAATCAACTTTGCAAGGAATGTGTGCTATGGGCGTGGACAAGAAAATCCGACCAGGTTGAAATAGACGACGAAGTAATGTCACTCCTTTTAGAAGAAGCAACGAAACTTTGTGATACATTTACAGAAGAAATTCCAATCGTCGACAAGGGGAGTATTCGGCTGAAAGTCTTAAGGCTCTCAACAGCTCTCGCTTGTCGAACTTTCTCTCACAAAAACTACGAAATCGTAGTAGTGCGACGATGCCATGTCTTATATATTGTCAACTTACTTAGAGACATCTATTCGTCAAAAGCTTTTGGGTATGGAGAATACTCTCGTATGACGAAGTCTATGACACAGTTGATTAACGTAGACCTCATTAAGCAAAAAATCATTCAAACCCCATTTCCCTCTGATATGATCAGACAAATGCTCCATAGCGAGAATATCGAATTGCGAGATATTTGTGATTGGTGTGCATGGGGGATGGAAGATGCTGCCGAGTTGTTGTCACTCTTAGTGAGAAAACACGCGTTGAAACGTGTCAAAAATGCGTATCAAAAAACTCCGCAATTCATTGAGTTGCTAAAGCAGATTGAAGGAACGGCGGAACAAAGACCAGAGTTTATAGGAGAAAGTGATGAATTCTAAAGTCAAGGCTTTTATGGAAAAACACGGACATGACATCAATGTGACACTACCGTGTTCCTATCAGCACCATTTGCATACGACCTCTAAGGTATTAAAAGATTGGTCAAGGCTAATGGAAAAGCAACTTCCTAATAATGACCCAAGAATAATGTGTGCACATTTAATGTGTGAGGAACTTGGGGAAGTCCTTGAAGCGATGTGGAAAGGTGATGAGCTGTTGTTACTGGATGGACTTGCCGATTTACTTTATGTCGTATTTGGAGTAGCGGTTACGTTTGGGTTGCCTATTGAAAAGGCATTCGATGAGATACACCAATCAAATATGACAAAAGAAGTTCATCCCAATGACCCCCGTTGTCGTATCAAAGGTGACAGTTATATAGCACCGAATTTGCAAAGGATTCTCGATGAAAACTATTGACGGGTTATGGAAACAAGCAATTGACGATACAATACAATATGGAAATTTTGTTGATAGTCGTCTTGGATGGAGTCGTGAATTGATCGGTTGGCAAGGGAAGCTCGAGGCCTTTGACCATACCTTTCTAACAAATAAACGGCGGAAACTTTCAATTGAATATGCTCATGCCGAAGTTTTGTGGCACCTGGCTGGCACTAATACTTTGGAAATGATTCTGGCCTATGCTCCTCGTTATGATCGGTGGGCGAATCATGGTGAAGTGTGGGGAGCGCATGGTTGGCGACGAACTAATGACCCCGGTTTACTCCGCGAAACTAATGGAGACGGGTATATAGGCTGTCAATTAACTCGCTTGATTGGCTTGCTCCGTGAAAATAAGAATGATCGCCGTTGTGTTATGACGATATGGAATGGCGGTGACATTGTTCATGCTCTTCATAACTCTAAAAAGGATATCCCGTGTATGCTTACGTGGCAATTCCTTTTGCGAGATGGTAAGTTGGATATGATTTGCACTATGAGAAGTAATGACATTTGGCTTGGTATGCCCTATGATATCTATACAAATACCTGCTTCATGCGTGTCATTGCCTGGTCACTCGGTGCAAAGATGGGAAGGTATATCCATCAAGTCGGCAGTTTGCATCTGTATGAAAAATACTATGACCGAGCTGAAGAAGCATACCAAGCAAAAATTGATCACACCCCTCATGGATATAATGAACTTGAACGTGTTCAATTTTTCAAAGAGGCAACTCGAGCTGTGAGGCAGGAAAGGGTAATACGAATAGGTCAACAACGTATCCAGCTCGTAGAAATAAATCCAGTATTTTGGGATTGTGTTCAGATATGTGCATCGAAATGGATTGGGATAAATCTCAGTGACATTCAGTCGACTCTTTTGAGGAAATGTTATGTTGATAGTAGAAGGTAGTGATTGTGTTGGAAAGACAACGTTTTGTCACAAACTTATTAAAGCCCTTGAAGATCATGGGCCGTGGATTTATCAGCATTTAGATCCACCACCGCCACTGTGGCACTTTCCAAAAAGTTACTTTCCAATAATGTCACAGCACATCATACAAGACCGATTCCACATGTCTGAAATTGTGTATAGTGAAGCACGAGAAATGGAACCTAGATTATCTTGGAATGACTACCGAACAATTGATGCAATCCATCGGTGTCTCGGCGGTGTCACTGTAGTATTGACTGCTAATGCTCAAGTAATTGAACATAATTATTCGAGCAATGAATTGTATTCCCTTGAAACAGCTCTCAAAGTAGATAGGTTATTTCGACATCATATTGATAACCCCCAAGTTGATTGTGATTTTCACTGGAATAGCCATGGTTTTTATCCCGATCAAGAATTCCTTGAACGTGTTTTGATGTTATACCTCGAACGACAGGAGATTTGTTATGCAACGACGGTTGGAAAAACTATCTAAGTTTTGTGACTTCGCCAGGTCACTCGCGGAATTGTCACCTTGTACTCGCCGACAAAATGCAGCGATTATATTTTCCGATGATTTTCGGGAGATATATTCAATTGGCTATAATGGGCCTCCAGTTAAGATGCCTAATAACTCATGTATGTTCGATAATTGTACTTGCGCACATGCAGAAATAAATGCCATCATCAAAATGGGTATGATGGGTGGCATTATGTTCACCACTAAAAGCCCATGTATAATATGCGCAAATGCGATATTGAATTGTCAGAAAATTCATACGGTGATTTATGATAAAGAACATCGTGATTTGAGTGGACTTGAACTAATCAAAATGGCAGGATTGATCGTATGCAAGTATTCGGAAATAATGGTCATCTAATTGAGAGTATTAAAGAACTCCCAGACTTAAAAGGTCAAGAGCTTGTCATTGACTTTGAGACCACGTCTGGGGATCCAAAACTCAACAGTCTAAATCCGTGGTTCAACTGCAAAATCGCCGGCATTTGTATCACGACGATGAAGCATGCGGAGGCTTGGTATATTCCGCTTAGGCATCGACGATATAACTTATCGTATGGACCGGTGCGAGAGTGGTTTAATGACATGCTCTCGACCTCTTTGAGGTGGATCAATCACAATATCAAATACGATGTGATGGTTGCGTTAAACGAAGATCTCATTATTGAACATCCTGAACTGGTTGACACGTTGACACTTGCAAAAATTGTCAACTCAGATCGCTACCAGTATTCATTGAGTTCGTTGAGTCATGAATGGTTAGACCATGACATTTCACACTATGAGGAGAGACTAAAAGCCTGGTTGCGAAATGAAAAATCTAAAGATTATGGGGACGTTCCAGCTCACATCATGGCTGAATATGGTTGTCAAGATGTATTGACGACTAAGCGTCTCTACCAATATATCTTGGATCGTATTCCTGAACAGTGTCAGCGAGTCGTCGATACTGAAATTAAATTAACATCGGTCTTATGCGACATTGAACGAAAAGGAATGCGTATTGATCCAATGACAGTTAAAAAGAAGCTGTACACTTGCCTAAGATCGATGATCGAGATTGAAGAAAAATTACATGAATTAACAGCGACACCGATTCGACCCCACACTAACGCGGATTGCTTTGATGTTTTATGCAACCGTTATGGTTTACCAGTGCTTGGGACAACGGATAAAGGAGACCCCTCTTTTGATAAGTATGCCCTTGCTTCGTATACTCGCCATCCAGAGGTAAAAGGTTCAGCTTGCCTAAAACAAATTGTTAAATTGCTTTTGGATTATCGCAAATTACATACTTTGCATAATTTCTTCTTGGTGCCATATTCTGAATTAGCAATTGACGGCGTCATGCACCCGTCATATAACCAATCGGTTCGAACAGGTCGAATGTCTTGTCGAAAACCGAATGCTCAACAGCTCTCAATTGAAGCAAAAGAGTTAATCATCCCAGCTCCGGGAATGTGGTTAATGGATGCGGACTATTCACAAATCGAATTTCGCATTATCGTCCATTACATCAATAACCTAAAAGCCATTGCTGCTTATCTGGACGACCCTCATACAGATTTTCATGTGTGGGTGGCAGAAATGTGTGGGATAACAAGATCGCCAGCGAAAAATATCAATTTCTGTATGGGCTTTGGAGGTGGTAAAAAACGAGTTCTTACGATGCTCGAAGGAAATATGGAATTGATGAAAGGCGTTGAGGCGGATAACTTTAAGCAGTATTGCAAATTGCGAGCCAAATCAGTTTATATGAAATACCATGACACTTTACCAGAACTCAAACAAGTGTCGAACCAGGTCGCTCGAGTAGCTCAAAATAGGGGATACGTTTATAACCTCTATGGTCGCCACAGGCACTTGCCAATGAAAGCGGCATGGAGAGCTTTCAATAGTATCGTTCAAGCATCGGCTGCTGATATGATTAAAGAGGCCGTTGTAAATACTTCACCAAGATTCAACCCGGAAATCAGAGCCACAGGCTCGTCACAAATTGCCGTTGTTCATGACGACATTCTCTTTGAGACTGGTGATTATAAAAAGCTGTTACCGTTAGTGAGGAAAGTGATGGAAAGTCCATCAGTAACCCTTCGAATTCCAATCAAAATCGATTCAGGAGTAAGCAATGAAAACTGGGCAAAATGCTAAGGTCGCGTTAGTTACTGGGGCTTCATCTGATATTGGACGTGCCATTGCATTGGCACTTTCTGATGCTGGTTATGATATTGCGATTCACTATAATAAGTCTCAAATAAAGGCTCAATCGTTGCGTTCGCAACTTCCTCAGAGTATTCTTCTACCGTGCGACTTGAACCAGACCGAAATTGTTCCAACCATAATTCATGCGACGGTTAAACACTTTGGACGTTTGGATGTGTTGGTGAACAATGCTTCGGTTTTTCGAGATGACAAGCATTATACTAATCGATGGGAAGAAACTCTTAACATAAATCTCATCGCCCCAATGACGTTGTGTTATCATGCTGAACAATATGTTAGTCATATTATCAATATCTGCGATATTATCGCTGAACGGCCTTGGAAGCATCATGTGTCATACGCTGTTTCGAAATCCGGACTTGCAACTTTGACTCGCGCATTGGCTATTCACTTTGCACCTAGGGTCAGAGTCAATGCAGTGTCGCCTGGTTTTATATCAGGTGGGCCATCTGAATACTTGAAAAATAGAATTCCGCTTGGGCGAAATGGTACTCCTGATGAGGTTGCAGAAGTCGTCCGTTTTTTGGTTGAGTCAAGTGGCTTCATCACGGGCCAGATTATTTCGGTTGACGGCGGACGATTACTCCAGTAGGCATACGCTTGAGAGAGCTGTTTTTATTGTGGTCACTGGCGTTTATGGCGCGTTCTGGATCGTTTTAGAAAGTGTGATTTGGGTTTTGAAAAACATTAACGCAAAGAGTGTTAGAATAGAGAGGAGCCCATGGTTGACCCGTGTGGTAAACGGGCATGTAATATGCCTCGGACTTTTCGAAAGCTCCTTAGAAGCCAACCATGTGCTTTAGGCGCGTTTCTGAGCCCGAAACAAGCATGAAATCAGCCTTGAAAAAAACTTGAAAAAATCTGGTTTTGTGCTGTACAAACCTTGAAACTCGGTGTATAACTAATATAGTTGAATGACACTAAATCTTATAGAGAAGTGAAATGAAAATCGAAGAAATCAAGCTCAACGGAAAAAGAGCTTGGAAAGTTGAATGTGCACATCGTTGCGAAACTTTTCCAAAACTCAGACTCGCTTGGGTTGCTATGAAAGCTCGAACTTGTTGTGGGAAAAAAGAACTTCAAATCTGGCCATACGTTCCAACGAATAAGGAATGGGAAGAACTTCCATGGAATGCTGCAAAAATCGCTGCAGAGAAGAAGTGGAATTCAAGCCATGAATTGCAATTCATTGGATGGTATGCGGATTCGAAAATTGTATTTGTATTTCAGCTATTTGGTAAAGGGAATGTTGAGGTGACGAAGTGAAAAATCAAATCGAACAATTCGATGATTTGATGTACGAAGATTCTCAAGGTTTGATCGATGAAGCGACTTTCAAATCGCGTTTCGAAAAAATCTACCCAAACCTACATTTCGAAACATGGAAAAAAAATCAAGTTTAGACGTGTACTTTTCGATTTGACTCGTCTATAATATAGTAATGAACGCAACAAAAACCATATTGAAAGGAAACGAAATGATCGTCAATCACTGCCTTTTGAACCGCCTTTATGATACTCTCACTCAAACCTCTGGATGGAAACCCTTGCGAATTCTTGAAATGATCGATGATCTTGAATTGCTTGAAGCGTTTCCATGTGATGAGTTTGCGGCTGATGTCATTGAAGCCTTGGACTTTTATAGGATTTGGTAAGTCGAAACGCACTGAGGTGCGTCGTGGAAGTTTGAGCGACTTCCACCTGATGAGACTGCTCACTATGGAGAAGACTATGGAAAAGTATGAAATCACAATGCGAATAACGGTAAGTGCGAATGGAGAAGCGGAAGCTTCGAGAATCGCGCACATGGCAATTCCAGAAGTCAATATCGAAATGGTTGATGAGTATACTACCAATTGCAAAATGGTTGATCGGTATTGTGATCAATGCCAAAAACCCGGTGGAAGTTTCCAAGTTGATGATTCATGGCTCTGTCATGAGTGCTGGAAGGCGGTGGCGAAATGAGATTTTTAGTCAAGACTGAAACGATCGTTGAAGCGATGGATAAGAATTGCGCAATCGGACAAGCACGAAGCAATTTCCTCAGCTCTGAAGTTGAGGTTATCGAAATTCGCAAACCACAACCGCATTGTGATTTGTGTGGCAAGCAAGCGAATCTTAGTTTTCATCACGGTCATGCACTTTGTAGTGCGTGCTGTTCGAAATGAATTTTGCCCGTGTGGGTAGAATCATCTAAACGACACTATGTGTCATAAACGAAGGAGAAATGAAATGGCGAAGAACAAGAAAAAGAAGACGACTGAGAAGAGAGTTGTGAAGCCGCGAGCAGAATACCCGGTTGCTAAGGATGCGGCATTGGAAGCAACACCGGACGATTTCAATTTCAAGAAATTCCCTTTGCTGAAGCGGGAAGTTTTCAAGGATGACGGTTTTTGGTATCTTCACCGTGCAGAGGGTGGGGAATTCAAAGCCGCCGAGTTGAGAGCAAAGGCGGAAGAGTTCCTGAAATTCGGGAATGTGAAAGACCGACTGAAGGCTTCCAAATTGCGCAAGATGCAAGACAAGATGGAAGAGCTCAAAGCGGAATTGGAAGCGGCTGGTGTGGATGTGGAAGACCTTCTCAGCTAAGTCGAAAGCGCACTTCGGTGCGCTCGTTGGAATTTGAGCGATTCCAGCCTGATGAGACTGCTCACTATGGAGATTAACATGACGGTTATTATTCACACACGCTTCAAAAACAAAATGTGGATATGGGAAATTGAAACTGCATTTGGTTCACTTCATTCAGCTAGTGATTTTGAAACAGAGGTTGTTGCATTGAGCAATGCCAATCGGATGTGGACAGAGTTAAGGCAAGCAGCGACTTTGATATATTTAGGGAGTGAAAACTGATGTACACGGTTCACAATTTTGCTACGAAGAAGTCATTACAAGAATCATTTCAACAAGGCCATATAATTCGGGTATACCAACCTGGACTTGGATCAACGGAAGGCAATCATGTCATTGAAGGTCCACATGGAATTCACAAGTGGTATCAGAAAGTTGTAGTTAAGAATGGAGTTATAACGGAGTTGAGAAAATGAAAACGGTCCGAGATTTCAAAACGAAAAAGGCACTGCGAACAGCGTTTGAACGCGGTGACAAGATCAAGACAACGGGAGTGGTTAACGGGTATGATACCATTCAAAAATGGTCTCAGCGAGTTCGAGTTGAGAATTCGATTATTATGGAGATGATTCGGTGACACCTATAGAACGATCACGACAACGAATTACTGATGCAAAAGTGTATTTGCGTTTGCTCAAAATTCGTAGTCAATTACGTCCACATATGCTGCAATTCAAATTGGATCTTGAAAAGCGGATTGTGGACGAGACTGAGAAAATTGAAAGGATGCAGTTATGCTCGTCTTAAGTCGCAGAGTCAATGAAACGATATTCGTTGGTGATATTGAAATAATGATCATCAAAAGTGCGGATTGGAATTAACGCACCGAAAGATGTTCCTATTCTTTGAGGAGAATTCTATGAAGGGATGGCTGGTACTCAGAGGGACACGAGCCCGCCTGAGCGACTTCTCGGAAAAGAATGCTTGGGAAGCGCTGGAAAAAGCACGTAGATATCGCGCTCATGAAATCACGAACGTTGTAAGGGTGAAAATTATAGACGGAAAGGTGACACTCGATGAAGGATCAAATAAAACAACTTGAGGCTCTTGAGTGGTATTACGATAAACGTCTTAAAGATCAATTTCGGATTGATGCGCAAGATGCTTTTGATAAAGCCGTTTTGAAATACGATGAGGCAATGAATGACATCAAAACGGCCCCTGATGATCTTGCAAAGGTTCGACAGCAACTTGTTGGTTTGCGTCAGCAAATGAAGGTTGAGCCATATCGGAAAAAGATTGCAGCACTTAAAAAACTGAAGGAGCGACTTGATGGAGTGCAAACTGACTAGAAAGATTTGTAAATTGTGGCGAGCTGATGGCGCTATGATTTGCACGACGGATAGTGTTGGCTGGCCTGATCGATGGGTTGGCTGGCATGGTTGGGAATGGTGGTTGGAATTCAAAGAAAATTCAGAAGTTAAACCTCATCAAAAGCATGTCTTGGATAAACTTCGAGCGATTGACATTGGCGCTTGGGTAATTCGCATTCGTCCGAATTGGTGTGATATTGAATATCCCGATGGTCGTGTCGTAAGAGAAAAAGTCCTTTGGGACGATGTTTTGCATACCCTCCAGGTGCTGTCTTGTACGTAGTTGGAGATGGCAACATTATCCACTTCTGGACGGGGTGGATTGAAACGGACCGAAAGGGTGAAATGGTAATGTGGAGGGCTGCCTCAAAGTGAGACAACGGCCAGGTTCGAAACTCTTTTGGCTTTGGAGATGGCAACGTTTTCCGTGGACTGGAATGAGAAAATGCTATAGCCCTAAGGACCAGATTGAAAGCCCAAGGAATTCGCACCCCCTTCTTCTATATGCTATTATGCGTCAAAAAGCTACTTTTTATTGGACTATCCTTGGGTTGGGAATTGTTCGGTCCTATAGGGCTGAATTTGGCCAAAGGGCCTGGTTTGGGAAATGTTGCCATCTGCAAAAAGGGCTTTATGTTTCGGTCAAGAAATAGTAAACGTATTAAGCGCTTGAAATTGCTTAATGAATTAGTACCAAGTCGTCGATGCGGAATTTGTCAAATCGTCAAACTCGAAAGTACCAAGTGGGTTGTCTATGACCACAAAGCGATTTGCAAAAGTTGTTTTATGAAAGGTAAAAAATAATTATGCCATCAATGGATGAATTAGATCAACAATTTCGTTATGAGAATCAGTTACCATGTCGTCAATCAAAGGTCAAAGAGGATAAATGTGTGAAAAAAAGGAAAACAAATGCGGAGTTAATAAAGGAGTTACGTTGTCAAGTGGATATAAAGCATCGTATTCAGGTCGATGCGTTAGGATTGTATTTAGAGGGTGTTAAAGTACCACTTAGGAGAGATGCGAGAAAAGTGTTAATTGATATTGCATGCGTTGATTGGAAAACAGTTTCTCAAATCAGTGATGAAACGGGTTTGACACTGACTCAAATTAGGAATGTTCTTTATAATCCTCTGTTTAGGGGAGTATATATGATTAGGAAATTGATGGGCAATCGGGTTGAATTTATGAAAGGGAAGAAATGATCGCATCACATGTTTTAACGTTGACTCCAGATTATGTCAGCACCTGGTCACTTTGGGAAGCGGTTCGTGAGCTCTTGCAAAACGCAATTGATCAGCGGACATTGAACAAGTCGCGTATTATCTTCGAGTATGAAGATGAGAAGTTGACCATCGGGTCGACGAACGCATATCTCAGCCCTAAGACGTTGTTGTTAGGAATGACCGATAAACGCAATGACGCAACCATCGGTCAATTTGGTGAAGGATACAAGTTGGCAATGCTGGTATTGACTCGCATGTCATACGACGTCAAACTTCGCAACGGGTCGGAATTATGGGTTCCGGCGTTTGAATATAATGAGGAGTATGAGTCACATGTGCTTGTGATAAATAGGTATGAGGCGGAAGATTGTGGTGGCGTATTTTTCGACATTACGAATGTCAGTGAAGATGGCTTTGGTGACATTGCAGAAAAGTATTTGCCTGATGTTCCTCTTGACGTTATCTTGGACGAAGATCACTTACGCAAAAAGGTCTTTCTCGGTGGGCTGTTTGTTTGTGAGATTGATGATCTTGAATACGGTTATAACTTCGCACCTCGCCGCCTGGTCCTAGACCGTGACAGAGGTATGGCATCTTCGTTCGATGTTTCTTGTGCTACATCCGCAATATGGTCTCGTGTCGATGATGATAAGAGACTTTATGCGAATCTGTCCGCTGGAGGGTTAGACACCTCCTTTGTCAATGTATCGCGAGTGTCCACAAATCGCTATGTCGTTGAGCAATACTTAAAGGAAACGCCCAATGCCATTCCAGTGTCATCTGATGATGAAGCAAAACGCCTAATTGCTGCTGGCAATACCGTACGTCGAGTGCCAACAGCGTTATGTAACTTGCTCCGAAGAATGCACAAGTTCGTATTCAATCGTTCAGGTACTCCCTGCGAGAGGCTGGAGCGATTCCAGCAGCAGTTTGGCCGTTTCATGAATGATGAAGCGAAGACGGAATGGAAATCGATCATGGAGGCCTCAAAGGAGTGGAATGGTTGAATGTGCGATAAAAGGGGCGACTGCCCAAACGGATTGTGAAGATCTACTAATCGAAAATGGAGATAAAAGGGGTGACTGCCCAAACGAACCTAGAAAGCGACCCACAGGGATATCTCAGGGAAACTCGCGACCCACAATGCCCAGTTAGGGTTGTTAGGGGGTGACTGCCCAGACGGATTGTGAAGATCTACTAATCAAATTTATTCCATATATGGGAGCAACCGTGGGCAGTCGCTCCCTAACAAATAAGATAGTATTGAAGACCTCATAATTCCGATAAGGGAGATGGTATTGAAGACCTCATAATTCAGATAAGGGGGATGGTATTGAAGACCTCATAATCCCGATAAGGGGGATGGTATTGAAGACCTCATAATCCCGGTAAGGGAGATGGTATTGAAGATCCCATAATTCCGATAAGGGGGATGGTATTGAAGACCTCATAATCCCGATAAGGGGGATGGTATTGAAGACCTCATAATCCCGATAAGGGAGATGGTATTGAAGATCCCATAATTCCGATAAGG
>Ga0209976_10000213_pt1 | contig 42579 bp, 54 predicted proteins | sample SumtaG_FD_182806 | JGI IMG/M metagenome (GOLD analysis project Ga0209976, IMG submission 182806) | Deep subsurface microbial communities from Indian Ocean to uncover new lineages of life (NeLLi) - Sumatra_00157 metaG (SPAdes) (version 2) | ecosystem: Environmental > Aquatic > Marine > Oceanic >...
ACACATCTTGGTGCCTTGTTTCTTAGCATCCCAACTCCACATACAGTTGTCTTTAAAGATGATTTCTGCTTGATTGCCATTAGGAAGCTGGATATGGCCACGCCATTGTTGACCTTTAACATAGCCTTCGTATTCCATGTCGCCGACTCTATAGCTGCATTTCATGGGAATACCCAGGTCAATGACAGCTTTGAGGCCTTTGGCGGTGTAGCTTTTGGAAACACCGGGGACGGAAATACCGGCGCCTCCTTTGCTACCTAGAAAGAAATATGCGCCAGCAGCAATAGCCAGAATAACTAAAACAGGTAATATTTTTTTCAAGTTACTCACCTCCCCTCAATTAAAGTCTTTATATGTATCATTTAAACTCTTTTCATAGTCTTTAGCAAGATGAGATATAATGACAGGGCTATGAAGTCTAAAACCAAGTATCTGGAGTTTAAAACGAAAGAAAAGATTGAGATAGTGAATATTACTCATCAAGTAGAGAAAGTGGTGCGGGAGAGTGGGGTGAAAGAAGGGCTGGTTTTGATAAATTCGATGCATATCACCTCCTCTGTGTTTATTAACGACGAAGAATCAGGCTTAAAAGAAGATTACAAGAAATGGCTGGAGGAGCTGGCGCCGTATGATCGGGAGAGATATAAGCATAATCTGACCGGGGAGGATAATGCTCATGCGCATTTAAAACGGCAGATCATGGGGCGGGAGGTGGTGGTGGCGGTGAGTGAAGGCCGGTTGGATTTGGGAACCTGGGAGCAGATTTTCTATGGGGAGTTCGATGGTCAGAGGAATAAAAGAGTCCTGGTCAAGGTGATGGGTGAATAAGTTTGGTAGAATGGCGGTATGGCTAAGGATAAATATTCAGCGGTATGGGTGTCACATTCACGAATTGCTGATTGGTTGAGTTGTCCCCGGGCGTATTATCTGAAGCATGAGTACCGGGATCCGAAGAGCGGAAACAAGATTACTCTGATGAGTCCGCCTTTGGCGTTAGGACAGGCTGTGCATGAGGTGATTGAGTCTTTGTCGGTGCTGCCGGTGGAAAAACGGTTTGAAAGGTCTTTGGTGGAAAAGCTGGAAGAAGCTTGGCAGAAAATCCAGGGAAAGAAAGGTGGATTTGCTGATAAGGCAACTGAGGCGAGATATAAGGAAAAGGGTAAGAAGATGCTACGGCGAGTGAAGAAGAAACCAGGGCCGCTGAAAAGAAAGGCGTTGAAGATCAGGATGGATCCCCTGCCTCATTACTGGCTGTCTGAGGAGGATAATATTATTCTCTGCGGCAATATTGATTGGCTGGAGTATCTGGAAGATAAAGATAAGGTGCATATTATTGATTTTAAAACCGGTAAAAGAGAGGAAGCTGATGATTCACTGCAGCTGGCGATCTATCATTTGCTGGTGACTAACTGCCAAAAGAGAAAAGTGGATAAAGCCAGTTATTGGTATATTGAACGAGCAGATGAGCCAACAGAACAGAAGATCAAGGATTTGAAGAAAGCTGAGAAAAAGATTTTAAAACTGGCTAAAGAGATTAAGCTGGCTAAACAGTTGGATAGATTTAAGTGTAAGCATGGAGGCTGTAGGCGGTGTGGACCCTGGGAGGCAGTGGTTAAAGGTGAGGCAGAGTTAGTGGGGGTTAATAGCCGGGGCAATGATCTGTATATCTTAAGTCAAGAGGAAGCAAAACAAGAAAGTGAGATATTATAGATTATTAATTTAAAGTGGAAAATTGGTCTGTCTAGAGGAGAATTGCCAGAAAACAGTGAAAACTAGAGAAAGAGTTTATAAAATTACGGAGCAGATTCCTAAAGGCAAGGTATCTACTTATGGCCGGGTGGCTAAAGCAGCGGGAGTGAAGAGTGCTCGACCGGTGGGTAATTGGCTGCATAGTCACGATAAACCGATTTCAATAGTCCCCTGCCATCGAGTGGTTAATGTTCAAGGAAGGTTAGCAAAGAATTTCGGAGCTAAAGGAGGAATTAGAACTCAGCTAGCACGGTTGCAAAAAGAAGGAGTAAAGGTAAAAAACTTCCGAGTGGATTTGAAAAAATATCTATGGATACCCAAGGTATAAGGTGGCTAGCGCTTGGGTGATTGTTTCTTTCGCCTGGCTTTACCGCCGGTACCGACTTTACGACGTTCTTTTTTACGAGGATCTCGGGTAAGAAAACCTTTCTTTTTAAGGATGGGGCGGAATTTCTCTTGATTAGCTTTAACTAGGGACCGAGATAAACCGTGGATGACTGCCCCAAGCTGACCGGCTTTACCGGAACCGATAACCTTAATGGTGGCGTGATATTTGTCAATAACATTGCAAATGCGGAAAGGTTCCATATAGAGGATCTTGGCAACTTTACCAGGGAAATATTCGGCAATGGGTTTGTCATTGACTAGGATGTCGCCTTTTTTTCTAAAGAGACGGACGCGGGCAATGGCTTTTCTTCGGCGGCCAACAGCAGGAATGTAGTTAACTCTAGGCATGTTTCTTAAATTTATCTTGATAAATATGATTGTCGGCTTTAAAAACCTTTAGACGTTTGAGGCGGGGTGAACGGAGTTTGTTTTTGGGCAACATGTTTTTGACAGCTAATTGAATGATTTTACGAGAGTCTTTTTGAAGTTGTTTTTCAAAAGTAATGGATTTTAAACCACCAGGGTAATTGGAGTGGTGATAATAGGTTTTTTGCTGAGCCTTACGACCAGTAACTTTAATGTGGTCGCTGTTAATAACTACTACATAGTCGCCGCAGTCAAGATGGGGGGTAAAGTAGGGTTTGGTTTTGCCAATGAGCAGTTGGGCGACCTGGGTTGAAAAACGACCTAAGATTTTATCCTGGGCATCAAAAAGATGCCAGTCTCTTTTGATGTCTTTGGCTTTGGTGGAGTAAGTCCTGATGGTCATTTTTTGCTGGCTTTTTCTTTAGGGGCTTCTTTGTCCACAAATTCAACTTTGGCTATCAAAGCATTGTCTCCCCGACGACGACCAAGACGAATAAAACGGGTAAAGCCGCTGGTTCTGTCTTTGGTACGGGGAGCAATAACATCAAAGAGCTTATGAACAGCTTTTTTGTTGGGTAAAAAAGCCATCACTTGACGCCGAGTAGAGAGAGAGCCTTTTTTGGCTTTGGTGATAAGATTGTCCATCAAGCCTTTGATGGCTTTGGCTTTGGCTTCGGTGGTTTTGATCTGTTCGTTGATGATTAATGATTGAATTAAGCCTTTAAATAGGGCTTGACGTTGTTTGATATTGCGTGAAAGTTTTTTACCTTTTTTACGATGACGCATATTATTTTTTCAGCTTGATATCTTTGTCTTTTAATTTTTTAATAATGATATCAATGGATTTACCACCGAGGTTTTTGACCTTGGCAATATCTTCACGAGTGGCCTGAGCTAGGTCCTTAACAGTAGCATAGCCCCCTTTTCTGAGAGCATTGGCAATGCGAGTGGGTAGATCCAGCTCTTCAACAGAAAGTTCCAGGGTCTCACTCTCCTCTATTTTTTCTGTGGATTCTACCTTTTCCTTTTCAAAGACAGGATTGATGATTTGGTCAAAGGATCTAATCAGAATCTGGGCGGCTTTTTCCAAGGCCTTTGAGGGTTTGATGGAACCATTAGTATAGATTTCGAGAATAAGTTTATCTAGATCGGTGCGGCGGCCGACACGGGCGGTCTCAACTTGACAATTGACCCTAACCACTGGTGAGAAGGCGGCGTCAAGAACGATCTCGCCTAGTTTTTTAGGCCGATGGTCTTTAGCAGAAAGATAACCATAGCCGGAGCTGATTTCCATCTTGGCTTTGAGTTTGGATTTTTTATCAGCCAGAGTAGCCAAGACTAAGTCTTTGTTGATGATGGTGACATTGGCCGGAGTTTTGATATCGCCGGCTTTAACTTTACCAGGACCGTTGGCAGTCAAGCTGACTTCAACTGTTTTTTTGCCGTCGTAACTAATTTTGACCTGTTTAAGATTAAGAAGAAACTCAACCACGTCTTCTTTGACTCCTTGAAGAGAAGTGAATTGATGAGTGATACCCTCAATGCTAACGCTGGTAATAGCTGCGCCAGGCAGACTAGACAGAAGAACACGACGAAAAGCATTACCCAGAGTTAAACCATAACCTGGTTCCAAGGGTGAAAGCTCAAATTTGCCAAAATCTTTGGTTTCGGCAAGGGCAGTGGTTTTAAAGTTGACTTTAATCATAAAATTCCCTTTCCCCGATATAACGTCGGGATAAATTATCTTGAATAGAATTCAACAATTAATTGTTCTTGAATATTAACATCAATTTCATCTCGTCCGGGGAGACGTTCTAGTTTGGCAGCAATGGCTTTTTTCTTGAGCCATTTAGGAACATTGATGTCTTTGTTTTGGAGCATTTCGGCAACTAAAGGAATTTTTTGAGCTTTTTGATTCAGGCTGATAACCTGGCCGGGTTTGACAAGAAAAGAAGGGATGTCAACTTTTTTGCCATCGACTAGGATCTGCCCGTGATTGACTAATTGGCGAGCGGCAGCTCGAGTAGGAGCAAAACCAACACGATAGATAAGGTTGTCTAATCGAGATTCCAGGATTTGGAGGAGTTTTTCACCGGTGGCAGTTTGAGTCTTGCGAGCCATTTGGTAGTAGCGTTTAAATTGTCTTTCAGAAACATCATAGGTGGCTTTTAGTTTTTGTTTCTCTTTGAGCTGTATGCCATAGTCGGAGGGACGCCGAGTCCGTTTGCGGCCATGAATTCCCGGAGGATTAGGTTTGCGGGCCAAAACTTTGTCGTATTTGGGATTACCAAAAATGTTTTCCCCGAATTTTCTGACGATTTTGGCACGACTTTTAGTCCTTCTAACCATAGTTAACCTCGGCGTTTCTTTTTAGGCCGACAGCCATTGTGAGGAATGGGGGTAATGTCGGCAATTTGGGTAATTTTTAAACCACTGGCTCTAATTACTCCTAGAGCAGCATCGCGGCCAGAGCCGGGACCTTTAATAAAAACCTGAGCGCTGCTTAAACCCATTTCTTTGGCTTTTTTGACAAGATTATTAATAGCAGTAGTGGCAGCAAAGGGGGTAGATTTACGGGAACCTTTAAAACCAGCGGTGCCCGTGGAACCCCAACAAATAACATTGCCATTGACGTCGGTAATAGAAATTAAGGTATTGTTAAAAGTAGCAGTAATGTAGATGTGGCCGATTTTAATTGTTTTGCTAATCATAAATTATTCTTTGGTTTTCTTGGTTTCTTTAGTTTTTCCCGGCGATGCCGAGGATACTTGGTCTTTTGACCGGGATTTAGTAGTTTCAAATTTAGCAGAATCTTCTTTTTTCAGAGCACCGATGGTCATGCGCTTGCCGCGTTTGGTGCGGGCATTGTGACGAGTTCGTTGACCTCTAGCTGGCAGTTTGGCGGTATGGCGCATACCGCGATAGGTGCCGATTTGTTTTAATCTTTTGATGTTTTCGGTAACTACTTTTCTTAAAGAACCTTCTATGGGAAGGGTGTCAACGGCTTTTTGGAGTCTGACAATTTCATCAGAGTTTAAGTCTTTGGTGCGTTTATCACCATTAACATTGGCGAGCTTAAGAATGTTTTGGACATTATTGCGACCGACACCGTAAATGTAGGTTAAAGCAATCTCGGTGCGTTTATTGGCGGGGATATCGATACCAGAAATTCTAGGCATAATTAACCTTGCCGTTGTTTGTGTCGGGGGTTTTGACAAATAACATAAACCCGACCCTTGCGGCGGACTATTTTGCATTTGAGGCAGCGTTTTTTAACTGATGCTTGGACTTTCATAATTAGGCCCTCCTTCCCCCGAAGACTCGAGGGTGCGGAGGGTTATTTTAAAAAATTATTTCACTCTGTAAACGATGCGACCTTTGGTCTCGTCGTAAGGGGTCTGCTCAACCTTCACCTTATCACCAGGTAGAACGCGAATGCGATACATGCGCATCTTACCGGCTAAATGACAGAGGATAATTTTGCCTGAATTGTTAAGCTTAACTCTAAAAGTGGCGTTGGGAAGAGCTTCGACAACTACCCCTTCTACTTCTTTGATGTCTTTCTGAGACATTGATTTTTGATTTTTTATATTATATCATCTTTCTTGAGAAAGTCTAGAGATGAAAGACGCTGGATAATACTATTAACAACTTGATTAATGCTGAGTTGGGTAGTTTTAAGAAGCCAGGCGTCTTGGTCAACTTTCAAAGGCGTAACTGCTCGAGTTTTATCTTGCTGGTCTCGTTTTCTAATTTCTTTTCTGACCTCGGAAGTTGTTCTTTTTATATTTAAATTAAGATTTTGTTTCCAGCGACGGCTGACTCGTTCGTCGAATGAGGCAGTCAGATAGATTTTTAGATCAGCTTGGGGTAAAACCACGGTGGTAATATCACGGCCCTCCATGACGACACTTTGTTTTTTGGCCATTTGCTGCTGGAGTTTGACTAAGTGTTTTCTAACTTTGGGTAAAGTAGAAATGGTTGATGCTCCCCAACCGGCTTCGGGGGTAAGAGTTTGCTTAGTAATATCTTTGCCATTGAGAAAAATGTTACAGAAGCGGCCATCGTTAAGAGTAGCTGAACTAAGCTTAATTGATGATTGTTTCAAAAGAGGCATTATTTTATCTTCGTCCTTTAGATTAAGATTGTGTTGAGAGGCTAAGATGGCAGCGGCGCGATACATAGCACCAGTGTAAACATAAAGAATATTGAGTTTTTCGGCTAGAGCGCGAGCAACAGTGCCTTTACCAGCAGCTACAGGGCCGTCGATGGCGATCTGAATTTTTTTATTTAGCCTCATCAATTATCTTTAGAATCTCCTGATGGATTTGTTCGATGGTTTGTTCACCATTGACTTTTTTGAGCAGGTCTTGTTCTTGATAGAACTTGAGAACGTCGGCTTCCTGCTGATGGTAGATCTTGAGTCTTTGTTTGATTTTTTCTGGGCTATCATGGAGAGAGCCGTCAGGACTTTTGCGGCCCCGCTTTAAAAGTCTTTTAATTGATTCTGCTTTAGAGACATCAAGATAGAAGACAAAATTAATCTGCTTACCATACTTATTCAGCTTTTCAGCCAGGAAAAAGGCTTGAGTATGATTGCGGGGAAAGCCTTCCATGACAAAATCTACTTGAACATCAGGTTCTTTAAGGCGTTGCTTCCAGAGAACAAACATTTCTGAGTCAGCTACATAATGGCCTTTGGAAAGGGAATCACGGCAGATGTCACCCATGATGCCCTGATCTTTCCGGCTATATCTTCTAACCAAGTCACCTGAACCCAAATAAGGCAGGTTGAGTTTTTTAGCCAAGAGTTTAGCCTGGGTAGTCTTACCGCAACCTTCAGGGCCATAAAAAAGGATGAACATAGGTTTACTCCTTTAGAAAGCCTTCATAATTTCTCATGATCAATTGGGCTTCTAAATTCTTGCTAACTTCTAGTATAACGGAAACAACAATGAGAATACCGGTGCCACCAATGGTTAAGGTGGTGATGCCGGTGGCGTAACGAGCGATCGAAGGCAGAATGGCGATAAATCCTAAAAAGATAGCGCCGGCTAAGGTAATCCTGTTTAAGACATAGGAAAGATGATCGGCAGTGGGACGGCCAGGTCTGATACCAGGAACGAAGCCGCCGTATTTTTTGATGTCTTCGGCGATCTTATCAGGATTAAAAGTGACAGCCGTATAAAAGTAGGTGAAGCCGATAACCAGGAAGAAGTAAATTAAGTGATAAGGGGCTTTATTAGGATCAAATAGATTGGCGAGGTTGAGGCCAAGGGAAGCCAATTTAGGATTAGACACTTGCTGAAGATAGCGGCCGACAATTGAAGGCATAACCACTAAAGAAACAGCGAAGATTATGGGAATAACACCGGCCTGATTGACGCGCAGAGGTAAGTGAGTAGATTGACCACCTGACTGAGTACCACCGCGAATACGACGAGCATAACGGACAGTGATTTGACGAGTGGCTTCGTTGACATAAATAATGCCGGCAATAACAGCAATAGACATGACGATAAAAACAATTAAATTGGTAAAGTTCAGGGTTTGACTGATGGCGCTGGTTTGAAAGACGGAAACTGGGAGACGACCAACAATGCCAGCAAAGATTAAGAGTGAGATACCATTACCAATGCCGTATTCTGTTAATAACTCTCCTAACCACATCAGTAGGATAGTCCCGGCTACCATGGTGAAGACAATGCTGACAATGGCCAGCGGATTAGTAATGTTAATGATCTGCTGGTTTCTTAACAAAGCTACCATACCAATTGACTGGAGGGCGGCTAGAGGAACGGTTAAAAGTCGAGTGTATTGATTGATTTTTTCCCGGCCGAATTCACCTTCTTTGGATAGTTCTTCCAGTTTGGGAAAGATGATGGTGGCTAGCTGGAAAACAATTGAGGCATTGATGTAAGGGCCTAAACCTAAAGCCATAACTGAGAAGTTAGCTAAAGTGCCACCAGAAAAAATGTCTAGCAAGCCTAAAAGCTGATTAGAGCCAAAGAGTTGTTTTAAAGCACTGACATCAACGCCAGGTACAGGAATGTGAGCAATAAAACGAAAGATAATGAAGATTAAAAGAGTGATTAAAAACTTCCTACGAAGGTCTTTAATTTTTAAGGCGTTGATAATAGGATTAAAAAATTTGGGCATTACTTGGTTTTTTTAGGTTTTTTGGTTTTGGCGGTAGTTCTTTTGGTAGTTTTTTTGGTAGCTCTCTTGGTAGCTCTTTTGGTAGTTTTTTTAGCAGGCTTTTTTTTGACTGGTTTTTTAGTGGTTTTTCTAGTTGGTTTTCTAGTTGGTTTTTTCTTTGGTTTGGCTTCTTTCTTTGGCTTAGCCTTAATTATCTTACCACCAGCTTTGGCGATTTTTTTAGCGGCTGATTTGGATACGGGCAGGGCAATTTTAAGAGGATGTTTGAGCTCGCCGTCACCGAGAATTTTGACTGGATGGTTTTTGGCCTCTTCAGGCAACAAACCGTGTTTAATAAGGCTTTGGTTATCAACGGTTGAGTTTTTAGGTAATAAATTTAGATGTTTAAGATTAAAGATGATTGGTTTTTTCTTTAATGATTTAAAGCGGAGTTTGCCGCGGAGCATAGGCAGACGACGGACTAAACTTTTACGCATGGCAGTACCCTCAAAATAGAGAGGCACTTTACCTCTGGCTTTTTGACCTTTGGCTCCCCTGCCAGAAGTATGACCGCCTTTACCAGAGCCATAGCCGCGGCCAACGCGTTTTTTTTGTCTGGTGGTGGTTTTTTTTAACTGATTGAGTTCCATAACAACCTTTTAATCCTTTCTAAGTTCTTTTAGAGCTTTAATGGTAGCATAAACATTGCTGGCTTTATTGCGAGTGCCTAGAACTTTACTAGAAACGTCTTTGATGCCGGCAGCTTCCATGACAGCTCGGACAGCACCGCCAGCGATAATACCACTGCCGGGAGGGGCGGGTTTAAGCATAATTTTAGCAGCGCTGAATTTAACAGTGATGTCATGAGGAATGGTGGTGCCTTTCATGGGTACCTTGAAAAGATCTTTTTTAGCTCGACGGATGCCTTTTTTGATTGAGGAAAGTACATCTGGTGCTTTACCGAGACCAACACCAACCCTACCTTTCCTATCACCGATCACCATTAAAACAGAAAAGCCAATCTGGTTGCCACCCTTGGTTTTTTTGGAAACACGGTTAACTTGAATAACCTTTTCTTCAAATTCTTTTTCTGGCATTGGTCTTCTTGGATTTATCATAATTTAAAATTTTAAACCATGTTGGCGAGCGGTTTCGGCCAAGGTTTTAACTCGACCGTGATATTTGTAAGCGCCTCGATCAAAGACAACAGTGGTGATTTTTTTCTTTTTAGCAGCTTCGGCGATAGCTTTGCCAACGACTTGAGCAGTTTCGGTTTTGGTTTTACCCTTCTTTACTTTTAAGCCACTAACCGAGGCTAAGGTGACACCTTTTTCGTCATTAATAATTTGAGCGTAGATATGTTTTCCTGAACGGAAAACAGTTAATCGTGGTCTAGCAGCAGTACCGCGAATCTTGGAGCGGGTTCTAACTTTTCTTTTTTCGGCTTGATGTTGATAACGTTTAATCATATTTTAAGCTTCAAGGCCACCCTCGCCAGTTTTGGCAGCTTTACCAGGCTTGAGGCGAACGAGTTCGTCTTGGTAACGAATACCTTTACCTTTGTAGGCATCAGGGGGCCGGAATTGACGAATATTGGAAGCGACTTGGCCGACTAGTTGTTTGTCAAAACCTTTGATGGTAAGAATTTTTCTGTCTTTAACTTCTAGGGTGATGTCTTGGGGTGGTTCATAGGTAATGGGGTGAGAAAAACCGACTGAGAGTTCGATGCCTTTACCTTTAGGATTGACGCGGTAACCAGTACCATGGAGTTCTAAAATTTTTTGGAAGCCGTCAATAACACCGGTCATCATGTTAGCAATTAAACTTCTAGTTAATCCGTGTAAGGCTTTGGCTTGACGGGAGTCAGATTTTCGCACAACAACTACTTGATTGCCTTTAACTTTAACTTCGATACCCAAAGGAATCTTCTGACTCAATTCAGCCTGAGACGACTTAACCATAACCTGACCGTCCTTGACGGTGACGGTGGCGCCTTGAGGAATGGTGACTGGTTTTTTGCCGATTCTAGACATGTTAATTAATTTTACAAATAACTTCGCCGCCGATTTTTTTCTTTCGGGCTTCAGCGACAGTGATAATGCCTTTAGAGGTGGAGAGAATAGCAATGCCGCGACCCCGAGTCAGTTGGGCTAAATTGCCGAGATCAGCATAAATTCTTCTGCCGGGCTTGCTGACACGAATCAGATTGCTGATAGCTGGTTTTTTATGGGAATATTTAAGAGTGATCTCTAAGGTTTGTTTTGGTTTTTTGCCGGTGACTTGATAGTCCTTAAGATATTTTTCATTAATCATAATTTTGACTAGATTCTCCTTTAATCGGGAATAAGGGGCAGAAAGAGTCTTTTTTTTGACTGCTTGAGCATTTCTGATTCTGGTTAAAAGATCGGCAAGAGGATCGGATAACATAATTACCAGCTGGCTTTGGTAATACCAGGTAATTCTCCTTTGTGAGCCAGCCGGCGAAAACATAAACGACAGAGACCAAAGTGGCGAAGGTAGGCTCGGGGTCGACCACAAAGTCGACACCGGTTTTGTTTCCGGGTGGGAAACTTAGGTTTCTTTTCTTGTTTGGCAAAAAATTTGACTTTAGCCATATTATTCCTTTTTCTCAAAAGGCATACCGAGTAATTCTAATAACCGTAGGGCTTTCTGATCGTCGTCAGCATTAGTGACGATAGTGATCTGTAGGCCGCGAGTCTGGTCGATTGTATCATAGTCAACTTCATGAAAAACGATCTGTTCTTTAAAACCCAAGGAATAATTACCTCTGCCATCAAAGCTGGTGCGGCTGACCCCTTGAAAATCCCTAACACGAGGTAAAACGATAGAGACGAGTTTGTCTAAAAAGATATACATTCTTTCGCCTCTTAAAGTGGCCATGATGCCAATAGGATCACCTTTTCTTATTTTGAAGGCTGCTTCGGCTTGGCGGGCTTTGGTAATGATAGCCTTTTGGCCGGCAATAAGGCTGATATAGTCGGCAATTTTTTGAGCCACGCCTTTGTCACCAGCGCCTTCCTTGATGCCAAGGTTGATAATGATCTTTTCTATCCGAGGAACAGCCAGATTATTTTTTAGACCCCATTCTTTCTTGAGAATGGGAATAACTTCTTTTTGGTATTTTTGCTTTAAGCGATTCATGATTTTTTAGTGGTGCCTCCGTTAATAGGCTTGCTGCATTTGCGGCAGATTCTGATTTTTTTCTTGGCCTTACCTTGGTAACCAACACGAGTTGGTTGATGACATTTAGGACAGATTAAGACAACTTTGGCTGTATTTAAGGGTTTGGTGATGTCAATAATGCCGCCGGGTTTTTTTTCACCTTGACTTTTGAGATGTTTTTTGTAGAGATTAACGCCGGAAACAACAAGAGTATTATGTTTGGGTAAAACTTTTTCAATCTTGCCGGTTTTACCCCGATCTTTACCAAGAGTGACTTTAACTGTATCACCTACTTTTAACTTCATAGCACCTCCGAAGCTAAAGAAGCAATCTTGCTGTAGCCTAAATCTTTGATTTCCCGGGCAATTGGACCAAAGATACGACTGCCTTTAGGCTCCTTATTTTTAACACTTTCTAGAATAACAGCAGCATTGTCATCAAAGCGGATATATGAGCCATCTGGTCGACGGTGTTCTTTTTTGGTACGAATAATAAGAGCTTTTACCATTTGGCCAGTTTTGACTTGGGGGTGAGGGTTGGCTTGAATGACTGAACAGGTAGTTAGATCGCCAATATGACCAAAACGGCGTTTGGAGCCACCATGAACTAAGATAACCCTTAGCTTTTTAGCGCCAGAGTTATCGGCAACTTTGAGAATACTTCTTAACTGAATCATAATTTTTTAACCACTTTCCATTTTTTTCTTTTGCTGACTGGTCGCGTTTCCTGAATAACAACTTTGTCTCCAGGAGTGACTTTAATTTCGCAGTGAGCGAGATATTTTTTTCTTTTGGTAATGATTTTTTTGTATAAAGGATGGGTCCAGTGTCTAAGGACTTCAACTTTGGCAGTTTTTTGCATTTGGGTATTGAGGACAGTGCCGGTTAGTTGTTTCATTTTTTAGTCTCTTTAAGTTGTTTTTGATGAATAATAGTTTTTAAGACAGTAATCTGATGACGGGTTTTTTTAAGTTGACTTGTATCCTTGAGTTGGTTGGTTTTGAGTTTAAGTTTCAAATCAACTAGGTCTTTTTGAGCTTGAGTTAGGTCGGTCTGAAGCTGAGGGATGGTTTTGGTATGAAGAAGTTGTTTGTCTTTGTTTTTCATATTAAGCTCTTTTGACAAATTTTGCTTTGAAGGGTAATTTTTGAGCCGCCAGTTTGAAGGATTGGCGGGCAATTGATTCCTCGATTCCGGCGAGTTCGAAAATAACTCGACCAGGTTTGATAACACAAACGTAGCCTTCTATCTCGCCTTTGCCTCCACCCATGCGAACACCAGAGCCTTTTTTAGTATAGGTTTTATCAGGAAAAACCCGGATCCAGAGTTTGCCAGTTCGTTTGGTATGATGAGTGATAGCTTTACGAGCGGCCTCTATTTGACGAGCAGTTAGCCAGCCACGACCGATGGCTTTAAGACCATACTCGCCAAAAGCGACCTTAAAACCGACAGTAGAGATGCCTCTCATGGTGCCTCGGAAATGCTTGCGGTATTTTTGTTTTTTAGGTTGTAACATAATTACTTCAGGTCTTTTTCTCCTTTATAAATCCAGACTTTGATACCCACATAACCAAACTTGGTTAAGGCAGGTTGTTCAAAGTAATCAATATCGGACCGGATGGTACTCAAAGGCATATTCCCCTGGGTGTATTTTTCGGTACGGGAGATCTCGGTACCAGCAATTCTGCCAGCAAGAACGATTTTAATACCCTTAGCGCCAGCGCTGATGGTTTTTTCTAAAGCTTGAGCCACAGCCCGACGGTGAGGATAACGTTTGATAAGCTGATCAGTCAATCTGAGACCAATTAAGCGGGCGGATAGATCAGGATTTTTCATTTCGACAACATTAAGCTCAAATTTTGGGGGTTTACCGGATTTAGGATCAGGGGTAAGCTTGGAAGCAATTAATTTTTTAAGTTCTTCTAAGCCTGAGCCGCCGCGGCCAATAACTACACCGGGGCGAGCAACGTTGAGAGTAATTTTAATGGTATTAATGGAGCGATCAATTTGGACGTCGGTGATGCCGGCAAGTTTAAGTTTTTCAAACAAAAACTCTCTTAGTTTAATGTCTTCCAATAAGAATTTTTGGTAATCTTTAACGTCAGCATACCAGTTGGATGACCAGGAATAGAGTTTGCCGATACGAAAACCCCTAGGATGAACTTTTTGTCCCATATTATTTTTATTATTTTTTCTTTTTTGTTAATTTTTTAACTTTTTTAACTTTTTTCTCTTTTATAGCTTTTAAGATAATTTTGATGTGGCTAGTTCTTTTGAGGATTGAGTGCGCTCGGCCGCGAGAAACTGGTCGCCAGCGTTTGTAGGTAGGTCCCTGGTTGACTTCAATTGATTGAATTAGAAGGGAGTCTTTAGCTAGATTATGATTATTAACAGCGTTGGCTATGGCTTGTTTAATGGTTTTTAACAAAGGAGTGGCGGCTCTTTTCCTCAGGTAAGTGAGGGTGAGAATGGCTTGATCAGGATTCATATTTCTAACAAGGTCGGCGACTAGACGAATTTTTCGAGGACTGGTTCTGATGAATTTGGATTCTGCTTTGATTTGCATAAAATTTTAAGTTTTAGTAATAACCCGTTTGACCATCTTGCCGTGACCTCTAAAGGTCCTGGTAGGTGAAAATTCACCGAGGCGGTGACCGACCATGGCTTCATTAATAAAAACATCAATAAACTTTCTGCCGTTATGGACTTGAAAGGTATAGCCGACGAATTCGGGCGCTATTTGACTAGCCCGGGACCAGGTTTTGATGGGTTCTTTTTTACCACCAGCCTTCATTTTCTCGATCTTTTTGATTAATCGAGGGTCAACGTATGGTCCTTTTTTGGTACTTCTAGTCATATTTTATTTGACTCTTCTGTCTTTAATAATTAATTTATTTGAGTATTTTCTTTTTCTTCTGGTCTTTTTACCCAGAGTCTTTTTACCCCAGGGACTCAGAGGTGAAGGCATGCCGATGCCAGAACGACCTTCACCACCGCCATGAGGGTGAGCGCCTGGATGCATGGCCACTCCTCTGACTGCGGGTCTAAAACCTAGATGGCGTTTGCGTCCAGCCTTACCTAGTTTAATGTTTTTAACCTCTGGGTTACTAACCTCGCCTATTGTAGCATAACACCTCAAGGAAATTTGCCTGATTTCGCCTGAAGGTAGCTTGATGGCGGCGGTTTTGTCTTTACTCTGGAGGATGGCGGCAACACCAGCAGAGCGGACCAATTGGCCTCCTTTACCGGGAATGAGTTCAATACTGTGAATCAGGCTGCCAACAGGAATGTTTTTTAAAAGCAGGGCATTGCCAGGCTTTATAGGGGCTTTGTCAGCAGCAATGACGTCCTGTCCAAGTTTGAGTTTTTGAGGGGCGAGGATATAGCGTTTTTCACCGTCAGTGTAGTAAAGAAGGGCAATGTGAGCACTGCGGTTAGGATCGTATTCTATGCTGGCGACTTTGGCAAGGATGTTTTTTTTGTCGCGTTTGAAGTCGATAACCCGGTAAAGGCGTTTATGACGACCACCTCGATGGCGAACAGTGATCTTACCGGTAGAGTTACGGCCGGCCTTGTAGCTGATTTTTTTAGTTAGACCTTTTTCCGGTTTTTTCTTAGTCAGATCAGAAAAGTCCAGATCACTTCTGTGCCTTCTGCCGGGAGTGGTGGGTTTGTATTTTTTGACTGCCATGTTTATTTATCTTGAGTCCTTGTTTGCCTTATTCTGCCAAAAAAGCCGCCTCTTTTGGATTTATCAATCTTGGGCTTAGCTTTTGCCTTGGTGGCTGATTTAAGTTTTTTGGTTTTTTTCTTGGTTTTCTCTGGAAGCTGGAAGTGTTCAATGGTTTCACCGGACTTTAAGGTAACGATGGCTTTTTTTCTATCAGGGGTTTTACTGGTCAGCTTTTTTTTACCGCTGCGGCGAGTTTTACCGGTAAGCTTTAAGATCCTAACTTTCAAAACAGTAACCTTAAAGAGTTCTTCAACAGCTTTTTTAATCGAGCTTTTGGTGGCAGAAGGGACAGTATAAAAACTAAACTGACCAGCCTCGACGAGGCGTAAGCTTTTTTCGGTAATAATGGGGTGAAGAAGTTTATTGACTGGCATGGTGTTTCTCTAAAACTTTAATGGCGTCTTTAGTAAAGATAAGTTTGTGGGCATTTAAGGTTTGGTAGGTATTAAGATTGGTGGCTAAGGTGGTAGCCAAGTAAGGCAGGTTATTGGTGCCGCGCTTGATGGTGTTATTAGGTTGAGAGAGTAATAAAACTAGTTTTTTTGGTTTTTTGGTAAGTTTTTGAAAGATTTGATCGAAGTTTTTGGTTTGGGGTTGGAGTTTAGTTAAGCCGGTTAAAACCAAAATATTTTTGTTTTTGAATTGTTGACTGAGGGCGGAAAATAAGGCTTTCTTTTTCATTTTTTTGCTCATTTTCAAGGAATAATTCTGTTTGCCAGTGGGGCCATGAGCTTTGGCGCCGCCAACAAAGATAGGAGCATTGCGACTGCCGTGACGAGCCCGGCCAGTTCCCTTTTGACGCCAGATTTTACGCTTGGAAACAACCACCTCACCTCGAGATTTGGTTTTGGCTGGAGCTTGGCGCTGGTTGGCCAGATAAACCTTGACAGCTTGAGTCATAAGCGGCTGGTTGATTTTGGCAGTAAAAATTTTATTTGAGGCCCTAATGGTTGAGATTTTCTTGGCACTGGTGTTATAAACGTCTAAACTAGCCATAATTATTTTTTAAGTTGTTTTTTAAGTTTTGCTTTTTTCTTGGGTTTGGTCTTTGTGTCTGTTGGTTTGGTAGCAGGGGCGGGTTTATCCTGCCATAATTTAACCGGCTTTTTTGGAGGGCCGGTTTTGGTGATTTTTAAAAGAGAGTGGCGGTTGCCTGGAATAGTGCCGGTAATGGTGAGAAGGTTTTTGAGTTCATCAATGGCAATAACCTGCAAGGTTTGAATAGTTTTGATGTCTGTACCAAAATGGCCAGGCATTTTTTTGCCTTTCCAGACGCGGCCAGGATCGGTACGTTGACCAATAGAACCAGGGGCTCTTTCCCTATCTGATTGACCGTGAGAGCGAGGGCCGCCGGCAAAACCCCAACGCTTGATTACACCAGCAAAACCGCGACCTTTGGAAGTACCGGTAACCTTGATCTGATCGCCTACCTGAAAAACATCGGTGACCTTTATTTGATCACCGGGTTTGAGTTGAGTCTCTTCTTCAAGCTTAATCTCTCTTAAAAAGCGCGGAGGCTGAGGTAATTTGGCTCCTTTGAGATGTTGTTTTTGCGGCTTGGTGAGGGATTTCTTGGACTTGCTGCCAATAGCACATTGAACAGCCTGGTAGCCGTCTTTTTTGCCGGTTTTGACTTGGGTAACAGTAAGGGGTTCAACTTTAATACGGCTGATCACTAACTGATTACCCTTGTCATCAAAGGCTGATTCAGTGTCTAGTTTGGTGCCGAAAAATGCCGAGACCATATATAGTTATTACATGCGGATTTCAATGCCAACGCCAGCAGGCAGTTCCAGATGCATCAGGCTGTCAATGGTTTTATCGGTAGAGTCAATGATGTCTACCAGACGTTTATGGGTTAAAAGCTGAAAGTGTTCCCGGGCGTCTTTATCGGTATGAGGGCTGGTGGTGACACAAATCAACTTTCTCTTAGTGGGTAGAGGTACAGGGCCAATTACTTTAGCACCGGTAGAGAGAGCGGTATCCAGAATTTTCTGGCAGCACTCATCGATGATCCGATGATCATATGATTTCAATCTGATTCTGATTCTGCCTTTAGACATGTTTTAGATAAGACAAGAAGAGCCCGAAGGCTCATCTTATCAAAATTATTTGTTAAAGCTTTCGATGATTTATTTTGTGATTTTAATAATCACCCCAGCTCCGACAGTCAAGCCACCCTCACGGACGGCAAAACGTAAACCCTCTTCAAGGGCAACCGGTTGGATAAGTTTGACGTTCATCTTGGCATTATCGCCAGGCATGACCATCTCGACACCCTTCTCGAGGGTAACTTCGCCAGTGACATCAGTGGTTCTGATGTAGAACTGAGGTTTATAGCCAGAGAAGAAGGGAGTATGACGGCCACCTTCTTCTTTAGAAAGAATATATACTTCTGCCTCAAATTGGCCATGAGCAGTAACAGAGCCTGGCTTGGCCAAAACTTGGCCGCGTTCGACCTCGTTTTTCTCGACACCGCGGAGAAGAATACCAACGTTGTCACCAGCCTGACCTTCATCGAGTTGCTTTCTGAACATCTCGACGCCAGTGACGGTGGTTTTTTTGGGTTTTTTGAGACCAATAATCTCGACTGACTCACCAACCTTAATCTTGCCACGCTCGATTCGGCCAGTAACAACCGTGCCTCTACCTTTGATGGAAAAGACATCTTCGACCGGCATTAAGAATGGTTTGTCAAGAGGTCTTTTAGGTTGAGGAATATGGTCGTCAAGAGCCTTTAAAAGCTCCTGGATAGATTTTTGAGCTTCAACATCACCCTTAAGAGCTTTAAGAGCGCTGCCCCTAATGATGGGAATGTCTTTGCCAGGAAACTCGTACTTGGTTAAGATTTCCCTGATTTCTTCTTCAACTAGATCAACCATTTCTTTGTCATCAACAGCATCGACTTTGTTGAGATAAACCACGATGGCCGGCACGTTTACCTGACGGGCCAAGAGAATGTGTTCGCGAGTCTGGGGCATGGGGCCATCAGTGGCGGCGACAACCAAAATAGCGCCGTCCATTTGGGCAGCACCGGTAATCATGTTCTTGATGTAGTCTCTGTGACCCGGACAGTCGATATGGGCATAGTGACGCTTGTCGGTCTCGTACTCGAGGTGGGTAATAGAAATGGTAATACCCCTCTCTTTTTCCTCTGGAGCTTTGTCAATGTCTTCAAATTTCAAGGCCTCGGCCATCTTCTTCTTGGCGAGAACTTGAGTCATAGCGGCAGACAAAGTGGTTTTGCCGTGATCGACATGACCAATGGTGCCGACGTTAATGTGTGGTTTGGTACGTTTAAATGTAGCCATGTAACCTCCTTTTAAATGTTAGGTTTTTCTATATTTGATATATTTTACCTCTTATTTTTATTTTTTTCACCCTCAGCTGCTGCAGCAGAGGGTTTGTTCTTGGCAATAATCTTGTCAGCAATGTTTTGAGGCACTTCGGCATAATGGGAAGGTTCCATGTAGAAACTGGCTCTTCCTTGAGTCATGGAACGGAGAACAGTGGCATATTTGGACATTTCTGCCAGAGGGACTTGAACATTGATAATGGTAACCCTGCCTCTTTTGGTGGTAGCTTGGATTTTGGCTCTTTTAGAAGAAAGGTCGCCGATGATCTCACCCATGAATTCCTCAGGAGTGGAAACTTCAAGCTTCATGACGGGTTCGAGTAAGACCGGGTTTGCCAGTTTGACGGCAGATTGGAGAGCGATGGAGCCGGCGATTTTAAAGGCAATTTCAGAAGAGTCAACGTCGTGATAGCTACCGTCATAGACAACCACTTGGATGTCAACTAAAGGAAAGCCGGCAATAACACCGTTTTCCAGGGCTTCTTTAACACCTTTTTGGATAGCCGGGATGAATTCTCGAGGAATACGGCCACCAACCACTTCTGAGTCAAATTGATAACCTTGGCCTCTTTTTCTAGGCTCAATTCTCAAGAAACAGTGACCGTATTGACCGCGACCACCGGACTGACGGATGTACTTGCCTTCAGCCTCGGCTAGTTTCTTGATAGTTTCTTTGTAAGCTACTTGAGGTTGGCCGGTGTTGGCCTCGACCTTGAATTCGCGTTTCATGCGATCAACAATGATTTCGAGATGAAGTTCACCCATACCAGAGATAATAGTTTGACCGGTTTCCTGGTCAGATTTGATGGTAAAGGTGGGATCTTCCTCTGATAAGCGATTTAAAGCATAGCCCATTTTCTCTTGGTCAGCCTTGGTTTTAGGTTCAATGGCTAAGGAGATGACCGGGTCGGTAAAGGTGATGCCTTCGAGAATGATGGGGTGGGATTCGTCGCAAAGGGTGTCGCCGGTGGTGGTGTTCTTGAGCCCGACTAAGGCAACAATCTCGCCGGCAAAGGCGGCGTCAATTTCTTCCCGGGTGTTGGCATGCATTAAAAGGATACGGCCGACACGTTCTTTCTTTTTGGTGGTGGAGTTGAGAGTATAGCTGCCGGATTTTAGGGTGCCAGAATAAACCCGGATATAGGTTAGACGGCCAACATGAGGGTCGGTTTGGATCTTGAAAGCGAGGCCGGCAAAGGGGGCATCGATTTTATTAGGTCGGGTTTCCTCTTTTTCAGATTTGGGATTAAGGCCTTTGATATCAGGCACATCGATAGGACTGGGAAGATAGTCAACCACGGCATCTAAGAGAGGCTGGACGCCTTTGTTTCTAAGAGAGGAGCCGCAGAAGGTGGGCACGAGTTTGTAGGCCAGAGTGGCTTTTCTGAGGGTTTTTTTGAGTTGGGTAAGGGTAGGTTCTTTACCCTCGAGGAACTTAGCCAATAATTGATCGTCGTGCTCGGAGATCTGTTCAATCAGTTTGGCTCGATATTTCTTAACATCAGCCTTCATGTCATCAGGGATGTCGGTGACGTCATATTCAGAGCCGGTTTGATCAGATTTCCAGATAAGGGCTTTTTGGTCGAGGAGTAAAACCACGCCTTTAAAAGAGGATTCTACGCCGATGGGGAGAGTCATGATGGCTGGGTTAGCGCCTAGCCTTTCCTTGATGTCCTTGACGGTGGCTAGGAAGTCAGCCCCGAGTTTGTCCATTTTGTTGGCAAAACAAAGACGGGGAACATTGTATTTATCGGCCTGGTTCCAGACGGTTTCTGACTGGGACTGGACGCCTTCCTCAGCATCTAAAACAGTAATCCCTCCATCTAAAACGCGGAGGGATCTTTCAACTTCAGCAGTGAAGTCAACGTGGCCAGGGGTGTCAATGATGTTAATCCGATGCTCTTCTTGAGAGACAGCGCCGGGGAGAGTGGGAGTCCAGAAACAGGTAGTAGCAGCCGACATTATGGTAATACCTCTTTCCTTCTCCTGTTCCATCCAGTCCATCTGGGTGGTGCCTTCGTCAATATCCCCTATCTTGTAGGAGCGGCCGGTATAGAAGAGGATGCGTTCGGTAGTGGTGGTTTTACCAGCGTCGATGTGGGCAATAATGCCGATATTCCGTATCTTTTTCAACGGCACTTTTCTTTTTTTGGTGGTGTCTGATGGCTCAGCCATATTTCCAGTATATCCTCGTTAGCAACAAAAAACTGCCTCTATCAAGAAGCAGTCTGCTTCCGAGCATATAGTTAGTTAAATTATGGGGGTATTATATAAAATTTAGGAAGATTTGTCGAGGAGGCGAGCTTGCCAGTGGTTGATTTGTTGAATAGCTTGTTTAGCTGATTTGACTGTTTTTGTTTCTAGGGTTTCGAAGATTGGCAGGCCTTTGGGTTTGAAGATGAGTTTGGCTTTGACCAGAAGCCAGTTATTTGGCTGTTTTCGGATGATGGTTAAGAGATAGCCATAGACTTTTGGTAGAGCCCACTCTTGATATTCTGGTCTATTCCAAACTTTGAACCATTTGGTCATATCACTAAAGCTTTTTATGGATCTTGCTGATAGAGCGACGAGCCGGTGGTGGGGGTGATTCAGCTGGGTAACCGATGGGAAGAATGGCAATAGGACGCATGATTGAGGGAAGGTCTAGAAGCTTAGCGACTTTTTTCTCATTAAAAGCGCCAACCCAGACAGCGCCTAACCCCATGGCAGTAGCAGCTAACCAGATATTCTGGGTGGCAATGGTGGCGTCTTGAATAGCATAGAGTTCCCGACCTCGAGTACCGTATTTAGAAGCGCTCTGTTCGGGATCGGCACAAGAGATAATAACAAGCGGGGCCTGGGCTACTTCCTCCTGGTTAAGGGCAGCTTTCATTAGCTTATGCTTGAGGGTTTCATTTCGGGTGACGACAAAAAACCGGCTTTGGAGATTGCCGGCTGAAGGAGCCCAGCGGGCAGCTTCTAATAGTTTTTCGATTTGCTGGTCGGTAATCTCTTTGCTGGAATCAAATTTTCTGATGGAGCGGCGAGTTTTGATAGCTTTAAAAACATCCATGTTTTTATCCTATCATAAGACTGCTTTAACCGCGTGAAAAGTTGTGGAGGGTGGGGTTTTCTTGATATATTGAAAGGTGATGAGTTTTAGAAAAAGACATGGAGTAAGACATTGGTTAGTAGTAATTTTAATCAGATGGATTAAGTTTGTGATTGCTTTGGTGTTGGGGGTTTACTTCTTTTCTTTTGGGTTTTGGCTGTCAAACTTAACGCTGCAGGGATTTATCTCAGGTGAACAGTTGAGTAATGTTTGTTCTTTAACGCTCTATTTACCCCACTTTCCTTTTATAAAGAGATGTACAATAGACCTGTTAGTTTTAAGTGGAGGCCTGGGAACGTGGTGGGCAATGGTGGTGGGGATTCCTTTGATGTTAATAGGGATAAGTGCTTTGCTGATTAATTTTTTTAGCCTGGTGTTGGCGGTGTTTGACTATGTGTATAGCCTAGGCCATTGTCCTTGGTATGAGTGGCATAAACTAACGGTGGATGTTTTGAAGAACGGCAGGAATCATGGTTATAAACGTTGAATTAACAGACGGGGATCTAGCTCAACGGCCGTGGACGTGAAATGTAAAATGAAAAACAGGAATTACCACCTAAAGTGGGCGAAGGCTTTGTTGGCTTCGGCCATTTTGTGAGTTTGGACTTTCTTTTCAATGGCACCGCCCTGGCTTTTGTGAGCGTCAAGAAGTTCGGCGGTGAGTTTGTCGTAGAAGTGATGGTATTGAGAGTTGGGTCTTGATCGGGCGGCTTGGATAAGCCAACGGATAGCCAGGGATTCTCGCCGGTCGCCTCTAACAGGTACAGGGACTTGGTAGGCGGCTCCGCCAACTCGCCTGGATCTGACTTCCATGGAAGGCTTGACGTTGTCGATGGCCTGACGGAGAATGATTAAAGGATCTTCTTTAGTTTTTTCTTTGAGGATATCTAGAGTTTTGTAAACATGCTTTTGGGCAATGGTTTTTTTGCCGTCTTTCATGACTTTGTTGATAACCTTGGTTACCAAACGATTAGCGTAAAGTGGGTCGGGATCGATGAGTCTTTTCTTGATTTTTCCGGTTCTTGGCATAATTAGCTGGCCTCTGGGGCGGCTTTTTGGTCATCGGCAGGCTTGGTTTTAGCCTGGTCATCGCTGGGTTTATCGCTGGCTGGGCCGCCGGTGGCAGCAGCAGCAGAAGTAGTAGCACCAGATTTTTTGGTGCCGTATTTAGATCTAGAGGTTTTACGGCCTTCAACACCTGAAGAGTCATATTTACCTCTGACAATGTGGTATTTGACACCAGGCAGGTCTCTAACTCGACCACCACGGATAAGAACAATGGAGTGTTCGGCTAGATCATGACCGACACCAGGAATGTAGGCAGTGACTTCTTGTTTGTTGGAAAGCCTGACTCTGGCGACTTTTCTGAGAGCGGAGTTGGGTTTTTTGGGTGTCATGGTTTTAACCACAGTACAAACTCCTCTTTTTTGAGGGTTGGTAGTTGGAGTCATGCGCCTGTCTTTGAGATTAAAAGTTTTTCTGAGCGCAGTGGACTTCACCTTTTTAGGCTTGGGTTTTCTTTTTTTTCTGATGAGTTGGTTAATGGTAGGCATATTACTCCATTCTGGCTCGTTCCTCGTTGGTAGGAATGAGTCGGCCGATTATAACATTTTCTTTGAGGCCAATGAGTTTGTCTTTTTTGCCGTTGGCAGCAGCATTGGTTAAGATGCTAGAGGTATGCTGGAAGGAGGCAGCTGAAAGCCAAGACTCTGTATGGAGAGAAGAGCGGGTAATGCCTAAGATAACTTGACTGGCGGTGGCTTGTTTGTCTTTACCTTTTTTAACTTTTTCGTTTTCTATTTCGAGACGGGTTTTTTCAACAAACTCACCGATAAGCAGATCGGTGTCGCCAACAGTCTCTATCTGAACTTTATCAGCCATTTTTCTAACAATGACTTCAAAATGTTTGTCGTGGATAGGAATACCTTGAGATTCATAAACACCCTGAATTCCTTGAATTAAGTATTCCTGAGTACCTCTTAAACCGCGGATATCAAGCAGGCTTTTAATGTTTAGGGATCCTGAGGCAAGTCGTTCGCCCACACCAATTAACTGGTTGCTTTTAACTTTTAAAGTTAAAGTTAAAGGAACGAGATGGGTTTTGGCTTCGGATTTATTGGCAGGAGTAACGGTGACCTCGTAGCCTTGAGGGGTTTCTTTAATGGTGATTTTACCAGCTATCTCTGTTAAAGGGGAAACAATTTTGGGGTTTCTAGCCTCGAAAAGTTCCTCGACACGGGGCAAACCTTGAGTGACGTCAGAAATAACAATGCCGCCAAAGTGCTTAACTCGCATTGTCAGTTGAGTACCAGGTTCGCCAATAGACTGGGCGGCAATGACACCAACCGGAGCACCGATGGTAACTTCTTTTTTAGTAGAAAAGTCCCAACCATAACATTTAGCGCAAAGACCGTATTTAGCTTCACAGGTTAAGGGTGATCTAACTTTGATTTCAAAAACTTTGGCTTTGGTGATGAGTTCGGCTAGATCTTCAGTAATGAGGTCGCCTTTTTTAGCTAAGGTCTTTTTGGTTTTGGGATGAGTAAGTTTTTCGGCCAAGAATCGGCTAGTAATCCTGCTAGTAAAGTATTGACTACGTCTATCCTTGAATTTTATAGTTAAGCTATCTTTAGTTTTACAATCTTCTAATCTGATAATCATGTCATGGGCAACATCAACCAGGCGACGGGTAAGGTAACCTGCATCAGCGGTTTTGATGGCTGAGTCGGTTAAACCTTTACGAGAACCGCGAGAAGAGGTGACGTATTCAAAAATGGAGAGACCTTCGCGGAAGTTGGATTTGGTAGGCAGTTCGACAATCTTGCCGAGCGGATCGACGACCAAACCTCGCATAGCAGCTAACTGTTTAACCTGGTCTTTAGAAGCTCGGGTACCACCGGAGTCGATGATAATTTTAACAGCATTGTGGGTTTCAAAATTATCCCAGGTTTTTTCGGCGATAGTATCGGTGGTATCCATCCAGAGTTCATTACAAAGCCTGCGTTTTTCCTCTTGAGTAATGAGGCCATTTTTATAGTTTTCTTCTATAAGAGCGGCTTTTTTGTTGGAACCTTTAATGATGTCTTCTTTTTCAAGAATGATTTTGCAATCAGAAAGAGCTACAGATAGGCCAGAAAGAGTGGCGCCATCAAAGCCAAGATCTTTGAGATCGTCAATGAGTTTGACTGTTTCTTCGATTTGGCACACATTGATGGCAGTTTTAATCAGGGCTTTAATACCACCAGCAGTAACGGCCTGGTTAATAAAACCAAGTTTTTCAGGTAAGGCCTGATTAAAAAGGAGCCTGCCAACAGTAGTGTTAATAACTTTTTTGTCATTTCTAACCTTGATTGACTGACGCAGCTCAAGATTGCCTGACTGATAGGCTAAAATAGCTTCTTCTGCAGATGAATAAACAGTAGTATCTTTCTCGAATCGAAGGTCAATGGAAGTGTAGTAGTAAACACCTAAGGCCATTTCCTTATTAGGAATGGTGATAGGTGAACCATCAGCAGGTTTGAGTAAATTCTGGCCAGGCATCATGTAGTTCTTGGCCTCTTTTTTAGCGTCTTTTGAAAGAGGCACATGGATAGCCATTTGGTCGCCGTCAAAATCAGCATTGTAACCAGCACAGACGCAAGGATGAATATGAATGGCGCTGCCTTCAACTAATACAGGGTAAAAAGCTTGGATGCCGAGCTTGTGAAGAGTGGGAGCCCGGTTAAGAAGAATGGGATGATCCTTGATGATATCTTCAAGGATGTCAAAGATCTCGGGCGGTTTTCTCTCGAGAACGTGTTTGGCTGATTTAACATTGGGGGCATGACCCTGGTTGATGAGCTCCCTGAGAACATAAGGTTTGAAGATTTCTAGGGCCATGAGTTTGGGGATGCCAGCCTGATTGAGTTTAAGTTCAGGACCAACCACAATAACAGATCTACCAGAATAGTCAACGCGTTTACCGAGTAGGTTTTGGCGGAAACGACCTTGTTTGCCGCGCAGCATGTCAGCCAGTGAGCGGAGTTCTTTACTGCCACGGCGACGGATAGTTTTGGCCTGGGAAGTGTCAATAAGAGTATCAACTGATTCCTGAAGCATGCGTTTTTCATTCCTAAGGATGATCTCAGGAGCGCCAAGATTAACAAGGTGTTTGAGTCGGTTGTTGCGATTAATAACCCGGCGGTAGAGATCGTTTATATCAGAAGAGGCAAAGTGACCGCCGGAGAGTTGGACCATGGGTCGAAGATCAGGCGGAATGACTGGCAAGACAGTAATGATCATCCAGGAAGGGTCGATGCCGACTTTTTTGAAACCCTCGATTATACGCAAGCATTTGGTGGCTTTGATTTGGCGCTGGCCAGAGTATTTTTGGATTTCTTGACGGAACTTAGCGGCCATTTTGTTAAGATCAAGATTTTTGATGACTTCTAAAATCGCTTCGGCGCCCATGCCAATCTTAATGAAGCTCTCGGCATTGTAGTCGATTAATTTCAAATATTCCTCTTCGGATAAAACGGTTAAAGGCTTAGCTTTTTCGACTAAATCCTTGACGGCAGCGAAGATTTCCTTGGTAGTTTCTTTTTCGGCTAATAGGCTTTCTTTTAAAGAAGTAATATCGCGTTTGGTTTTTAACTTAGCTTCGTTAACAGCTAAGTCAGCTTGCTCTTTGGATTTAATTTTTTTCTTGATTCCTTGAAGGGCTTTAGTGCCTTCTTGTTCGGCGGCTTTGATGTCCTCCTTGTTTTTAGCTTCTAGTTCTTTAATTTTGACATCAAGTTGTTTGTCTAGATCTTTAAAAATGGTTTTTTTAGCGGAGTTATCGACCTCGATAACTAAATATTTGGCAAAGTAAATGACGCCAGAGAGATTGCGCGGAGAGATGCCTAAAAGAAGAGACAAATGAGAGGGAGTGCCTTTGAAAAACCAGATGTGAGCCACTGAACAGGCGAGGTTAATGTGGCCCATGCGCTCACGGCGGACGCGGCTTTGAGTGACTTCAACACCACATTTGTCACAGATGATACCCCGGTAACGGATGCGCTTGTATTTACCACAGTAACACTCCCAATCTTTGGTAGGACCAAAAATGCGTTCACAGAAAAGACCGTCTTTTTCGGGTTTTAAGGTTCTGTAGTTAATGGTTTCTGGTTTTAAAACCTCGCCATGGGACCAAGACTTGATAACCTCGGGTGAGGCTAGTTTGATCTGTAAGGTAATAAAGTCGGTTAGTTTATCCATTGGATTTTTTCTCCTTAGTTGACTCTTCGGTTTCTAGTTCTTCTTCATCCTCATCTTTGGCGTCGTCGGTAGCACCACTGGCGATGACATTAAGAGAAAGGCTGTTTAATTCTTTGACTAAGACTCTGAAGGATTCAGGTACAGTGGCCTCGGGAATATCAAGACTTTTAACAATAGCCTCAAAGGCTTTGGCTCTGCCAACGACATCGTCTGATTTGATGGTAAGCATTTCCTGAAGAGTGTAGGCAGCCCGATGAGCTTCTAAGGCCCAGACCTCCATTTCACCTAGCCGTTGACCTCCCATTTGGGCTTTACCGCCGAGGGGTTGCTGAGTGACTAAAGAGTAAGGGCCGGTGGAACGAGCATGGGTTTTGTCCTCGACCATGTGGATAAGTTTAAGGATATAGGCTACACCAACAGCGGTTTCTTCTTTAAAAGGTTTACCGGTACGGCCGTCGAAGAGTCGATACTTACCGTTAAGCGGTAAACCAGCTCTTTTGAGCTCTTTTTGGATTAAGTCCTCCTCAACTGGTTCAAAAACAGGTAAGGCGACTTTGTAGCCTAGTTTTTGGACAGCCCAACCAAGTTGAGCTTCTAAGAGTTGGCCAAGGTTCATTCTGGCTAGGACTGATAAGGGAGAGATGATAATGTCGATTGGGGTACCGTCACTAAAGTAAGGCATGTCGGTGGCAGGAACGATTTTAGAGATAACGCCTTTGTTGCCGTGACGGCCGGCCAGTTTGTCGCCAACAACAATTTTTCGCATTTGAGCCACTTGAACAATAACTTTTTTGATAACACCAGGGTCGAGTTCGTCGCCTTTGTCTCGATCAAAGATTTTAACATCAATCACAGTACCGCCTTCGCCATGAGGTACTCTTAAAGAAGTATCTCGGACCTCCCTAGCCTTTTCACCAAAAATGGCGCGCAAGAGTCTTTCTTCAGCAGTGAGTTCGGTTTCTCCTTTGGGGGCAATTTTACCGACAAGAATGTCGTTGGGTTCGACCTGACTGCCAATGACAACAATGCCGCCTTCGCCAAGATTGGCTAGCTCGGTTTCGCCAACATTAGGAATGTCACGAGTTAACTCCTCAGGGCCAAGTTTGGTATCCATGACTTTAGTATCGTACTCATTGATCATAATGGAAGTAAGGATATCTTCTTTAACGAGGCGGTCAGAGATAATGATGGCGTCTTCATAACCTAGACCTTCGTAACTCATGTAGGCGATGGTGAGGTTCTGACCGAGGGCTAGTTCGCCGTTGTCGCAGGCAGGGCCGTCGATAATTACCTTGCCAGTTTTGACTTTATCACCGATATTGACGATGGGACGCTGGGAATAGCAGGTTGATTGAGTGGTGCGGCGAAACTTGGTAACTTGATAATGAACGTTGTTACCGGAGATGGAAACAGTTTCAGGAAGACCGATTTTAAGATCTTTGAGTTTTTTGACCTCTTTAGGGTCGGTTTTGATAATGACCTTTTGGGCATCGACGTAAGTAACTTTACCGCTAACCAAAGCTTTAATAATCCTGTTCATGGCAGCAGCTACAGTAATCTCCATGCCGGTGCCGACAATAGGAGAGTTGGTCTTGACTAAAGGCACTGCCTGACACTGCATATGGGTGCCCATGAGAGCTCGGTTGGCCTCGTCATGAGCGATAAAAGGAATTAAAGAGGCAGAGGTACCGACCACCTGGCGAGGGACAACATCAATATATTCAATTTGATTAACAGAAACTTCGATAAATTTGGTTTGATAGCGGGCCGGCACCCAGTTATCGAAGATATAGCCTTTATCATCAATGGTGATCTCAGCATGAGTAATGTAATGGTTTTCTTCTTCGTCAGAAGCCAGGTAGACAATTTTGTCGGTGACCCGCATTTTTGTTTTACCAGCTCTCGTTTCTTTGACAACTTTACGATAAGGAGTTTCTAAAAAACCGTATTGGTTAACCCGGGCATAAAGAGCTAGATAAGTAACCAGACCAATGTTGGGACCTTCGGGAGATCTAACTGGACAAATACGGCCGTACTGGCTGGCATTGATGTCACGCATGGAGAAGGAGGCGCGTTCCCGAGTAACACCACCAGGACCCATGACAGATAAACGACGAAGGTTATCTAACTCGGATAAAGGATTGGTTTGATCGAGAATGGTGGATAAACGATTGCGTCTAAAGAAGTCAGAGATGGCGGCAATAACCGGGCGAGGATTGACTAAGGTGCTGGGAGTAATTTCTACGTCAGCCTTGGCTAAACTCATTTTTTCTCTAATGGAGCGTTCGAGACGAAGAAGACCCAGTCTGAAGGCAGTGGTGGCAACTAGCTCACCCACCCGGCGGACACGGCGATTAGAAAGGGAATCAATGTCATCAACTTTGCCTTGACCGTTTTGAAGACCAATGAGATATCTGATGGTGGCAATAATGTCTTGGCCAGTTAAAACTCGGGTGGAAAGGTCAATATTCAAACCAAGTCGGCGGTTAAGTTTGTAGCGGCCAACATCACCAAGATCATAACGACGGGGATCAAAAAACATACGATGAAGTAATTCCTTGGCGTTCTCTAAGATAGCGGGTTCGCCGGGGCGCATTTTCTGATAGATCTCAATGAGAGCTTCTTCGTAAGTTTTAGCCGGATCTTTTTCAAGGGTGGAGAGAATGTAGGGACGTTTTTGGTCGATATCAACATCGGCAAAGAGTTTAATTAAGTCTTCGTCTTCAAGGGGTTGAATGGCACGGACTAAGGTGGTGGCAGCTAGTTTACGATGGCGATCAATTTTAACGGAAATGGTGTTATAGCGAGAAACATTAACTTCAAGCCAAGAGCCGCGTAAAGGACGAAGTTCTGCCTGATAGAGATTGCGGCCGGTGGAAAGGTCAACAATGCCGGAAAAAAAGACGCCCGGAGAACGGACGAGTTGGTGGACGACGGCTCTTTCTATGCCATTAATGATAAAGGCGCCGACGTCAGTCATCTGAGGAATGTCACCCATGAAGACTTCCTGTTTAGTAGTTTCAGCGGTTTGGAGATTGGTTAGTTTGGTTTTAACTCTTAAGGAAACTTCGTAGGTGAGACCTTTATCAAGGGCTTCTCGAGGAGTGTATTTGGGTTTACTGATGAAATGGTCGCCAAATTCCAATTGCCAGTTTTTACCGGTAAAGTCGGCAATAGGAGAGATGCTTTGAAGGGCTTCTCTAACACCCTGATCAAGAAACCAGCGGTAAGACTGTTTTTGAACCTCGAGAAGATTAAGTTGAGGCAGGTTCCTGGAAGTAGGTTTCCAGTAAATTCGGTCTTTGGGTTTATTAGAGCTTGCCATGATGTTAAAAAGAAACAGAAAAAACGGGTCTGATTAACCCGTTCTGTTAATGTAGGCGATTAAAAGTGCATTACCTCTGTTTCTTGCTAGCTGATTCTCTAAAGTCAAAAGGGTTTTAGATAAAGATCTATGGCTTACTTTAGGAAACAGGCAGCAAAAAGAAAATTGACGAACAAAAGCTAGCCTGTTAACAGGCTATCTATAGGGGTAATATATCAGATTACTAGAGGTTGTCAAGAGGGAATTATTTCAAGTATTTCTCGATATTCTCTCTATGGGTTTCGAGATCTTCGGCGTAGTGGTTGTAGCCACCAGAGTCAGAGACGTAATAAAGATAATCAGTGTCGGTAGTCTCAAGGGTAGCTTTGAGGGAAGCTAAGCCAGGATTAGCGATAGGGCCGGGTGGAAGACCGGGATGGAGATAGGTGTTGTAAGGCGAAGGGGTTTTCATATCTTTGGGGTCTAACTTTTTGGGCCACCAGTTGTTTTTTTGGCCGAGAATGTATTGGATGGTAGCGTCGATTTGGAGAGCCATGCCGAGGGCTAATCGATTATGAATGACGCTGGAAACTAAAACCCTGTCTTGAGCGTGCCTGGATTCGCGTTCGATGAGAGAGGCAATGATGATGGTTCTTTCGTCTTGAGTGGGACTTTTTTGCTTAAAGTTATCCAGAAGAATATTAACTATGTCTTCGGCTGAGGCATTGTAGGGGATAAGATAGGTATCGGGGAAGAGCCGGCCTTCATGAGGTTTGGCAGTAAGGATAAAATCTTGAGGGTTAAGATCGGATTTTTGACTGAGTTTTTCAGCATACTCCTCTACTCTTAAACCTTCAGGGAAGGTAATCCAGTAGTCTAAGGTGTCGTAAGCAAGAGTCTTGACGATACTTTCTAGATCCATGCTGGGTGAAAGACGGAAATCACCAGTCTGGAGTTGATTGGCTAAGCCGAAACGATTAAGCAAGAGTTGGAAGACAAGGTCGTTTTTGATCAAACCTTCTTGCTGGAGACGGCGGCCGATGGTGGAGGCGGGTTGGCCTGGCGGAACTACAAAAATTTGAGGGGTTTCGTTTTTAGAATTAACGGGGCTGGCAGCCCAATGGTAAAACAAATAACCTGCCACTAAGACAGCAACCAGAAAGAAAAGGCCGAAACGGAGAAGTTTTTTCATTAAACTTCTTCAAAAAGGGCGCGGCGGTATTTATTGGTTTTTTTGTCGTGGATGAAGATACGACCACATTTACAGGCAACTTTGGCTTTGCTAGCCTTGAACTTGATTTTTTTACCGTGTTTCAGAGGCATACCACAACCAACACATTGACCTCGAGACAAAAGCCAAGCTTGAACAGGGGCAATGACATTTTTAAACATATTGGTAGGCCTCCTTTTTAAGCCTAATTATTATGAACGGAAACATCATATCAGGCTTTGGGTCGGTCATCAAGATAGGATTGCAAAATCTGAGTGGCAGCAGCAACATGATCTTGCTGGCGTTTTTTCTGGGGAGCCTGGGCTTGAAGGAGTTTGGCTTTGGCTTCTTGAGTGGAAAAAGCTTCGTCCTGATAGTGAATGGGGAGGTTAGTCAAGCTTTTGAGTTTCTGACCGAAATCTTTAACTTGAGGAGTTAGTTTGCCTTCGGGTAGGCCAATGATAATGGTGTTGATTTGTTTTTCTTGGACAAGGCGTTGGAGAAATTTAAGCAGTTGATGTTCAAACTGATATTGTTTTTGGGTTAAAGGTTCTGCTAAGGGGCCTTCGGCAAAACTGAGTCCGATATTCCTTAATCCAAAATCAATGCCAAGATAACGCATAATTAACCTAAATTCCTACCAGGCGGGCTTTGATAATGCCACGGCGGAAGTAGGTACCAGGAGGAACGCAAGTAACTAAAGTCAGTTCTTTACGATTGTAGCGTTGCTCTAAAATGTCGATTTCATCAGGCGAGACCTCATAGTATTCGTAGACAGTGTATTTGTAAGTGATGCCGTCGAAGTTGACTAAAATTTCGTCGCCAGTAGTTAGGGTGGCTAAAAGAGAAAAGATGGCTCGATAACTGTTGGGGCTATAGAATTGGGGTAGGACTGAATGGCCAAAGATAACTGGATTGCCAGCTTCACCGGGATTGACAGTACCACCGTAGTGAATGAGACTGATGTCAAGGTCGTCGCCCCCAATGGTAACAAGGGCATCTTTGATTCTTAATTTAGGAATACTTAAAGTGTAATGGGTAATGTTGGAAGGACTTAAAAAGGTTTGGGGTCGGGAGAAGTTAAACCAGCTGGTGATTTTAGAATAGTCAATAGTGGTTGAGGTAGGGGTTGACTCGGCTAAAACTTGAGGGTTGTTGGGATCAGTTGGATTAAGAATGCCTTTGGCTTCGGAAACAACTTCTTGGGAAACCGGACTAATGATTCCTTCCCGTTTAACTTTGCGGGCAGTGGTCAACTCATAGGAAAGAATAGGATAGCCGACGGAAATCAACAAACTGGCGCCAACAGTAATCATGATGGTAGGAGTAAGGTTCTTAAGTCGGTGCCAGAACTTAGTTATAGCCAACTGGCGCTCAAGTTTTTGGGGATCTGGTAGTGGTTCTTTGATGTAGCGGTACATTACTCTTCTGCTTTTACTTCTATGACAATATTTTTAGTAACCCGAGGGAGTGTTTTAAGTTTTTTGGGGAGATTGGGAGTGATGATGATATCAGCTTTGACAAAGTTGGGTAGAGTGGCTAGATACTCCTGAGTAATATGGGGATAGCGACCTTTGAGGTTCCTTTTTATTTCACCAAAGTCAAGTTTGGGAACAAGCTTGGCTTTGAAGACAACCTCAACTACGGCGCTGCCGTCTTTTTGCAGTTCGGCTGGCTCAACTTCAATTTCGCTTGATTGACTTAATTGAAAGTTATCAGGAATCTTTTCTTTGATTGTTTGTTGGAGTAAAAGATTAAGGTCGTTTTGGCGATAACTGAGAGCGGAGTATTCGAGTTTAGCATCAAGCTTTAAGGTATCAGCTTCTTCATCAACATCATGATTAAAAGATTTAGAGATAAGCTCATCCTGATCTTCAACATTAACTAAAGACATGCCTTCACCAAGTTGGCTTTTGAGATCTTCAGCAGCTTGGGTTTTAAGCTCATTGGTAAGGTCTTCAAGGAGGTTGTCTCGGTCTTCCTGGGAGACGGCCTTGACTTCCCTGGCAGTGCCGCCAGAAAGACCGTCAATAACCTTAGCATAGTAATCATCTTCGGAAAATTTTTGGAAAGAAAGTTTGGAATCAGCTGAGAGATTGCCCTCGGGGCCAATGCTTTTGGCAGTGATTTTGGCGGTGGTTTTACCAGGAGTAATAATAGTATCTTCTCCTTCTTCGCGAGAAGAGCTAGAAGCAACTGTAGTATCGTCATCTAGAGTAAAAGCGAGATTGTCAGGGCCGATAAGAACGACGTCAGCTGAGAAAGTCTTGGTTTTTGAAGTCTTATTATAGATAGTGATATCGCCTTGAGCTGGATCGCCAATAAGGTTGGTGCCGGTGGTGGGGGCTGATTTACTGCCTTCGACTGAGATTTCAACTGAGTCTCCTGGCAAGATACCATCTTCAGAATCGAGAGTACTGGCTTTTGGATTAATGATCAAAGTTAAATCCTCATCAACGGTTTTGGGTTTAACAAAAATGGTAACTTTGGCTTTAGGAAGATACCAATAAGCAGCTAGAAGGGCAATGAAGACTATACCGAATCCAACAGCAATTAAAGTAAGAGTTTTAGGGCGATCTCTGTCTTTGAGTTTAAGAAGAGATTTAAGTTTGTTTAAGCTAGCATTTATTGCTTGTTTAATTGATTGAAGTAAAGCTTGAGTTTTTTCGGTTAAAGGCTTGGAGGGTGTTTGAAGAGGTGATTCGGCCTTAAGTTCTGCTTCTGGCTCGGCAGTTCTTGGTTCAGGGACTGGTTTAAAGGCTGATTCAGGCTCGACGGTTACCTCTTGTTCGGCAACGTCTTTGCCGGCAATAAAACCTAAACTTTCGGCGGTGATAGGCTTGGCTGTCTCTTCTTTAGCCGGAGATGTTTCGCTTTCAGGTTTTTCAGTTTCTGCTTCTTTCTTTTCAGGAGATTTGATGGTGAAGCCTAAGGATTTGGCTACTTCGCTGCCGCCGGCTAAAGCAACAGCCTTAATGGAAATCTCTTCAGATAAAACCTCAACCTTTGGAAAGTGAATAAAGGGGAGTTTTTCTTCCCAATCGTAAGACATCAATTGTTGTTTGTTTTCTTCAAAATCCTGTTTGCTGTCATAAAGAATCATGCGGGCAGGTAAGGTATCTACCTTGTCAAAGCGCGACAAAGCTTCTTCAACATCAGGACCGAGATCCTCACTCCTGCCGACTAGATGGGTGCCGATGACTTTACCGAGTTTTACCAGAGTCAGGTTAAGCTCACCAGAGCTGATTTGAAGAAAAATGGCGCTGGGAGGAGTGCCTTCTTCGATTTTTAGATATTGAATGACAGCAGTGTCAGTAACTACAAAACCTAATGGCTTTAACTCGAGTTCTTGACAGAGTTTTTTTAACAATTTTTTCTTGTCGGCGCTGATGTCATCTTTGTCTAGCCAAGACTCAGGTAAACCAAAGACAACACCGGAGGGCTCGGGTAAAATGTTTTCTGAAGCATGGGAAATAGATTGGTCGACGCCTTTAAGGAGAGAGTCTGGGTTTTGGCCGTCCCAAGATTCCGGAGAGCCAATTTTGACGACTTTGGTATGACCGTCAACTACGGTCCAGACAGCACTTTTAATAATATCGTCACTTAACTCCAAGGCAAAAAAATTTTCCGGCAACTCTTGTTTGTGTTTAAGTTTGGTGAGTAAGTTCTTGAGTTCCATTTTTTAGCACAGTATAGATTCGCCGCTTGCCAGCGCCGATAGATTGATCCTTAACTATCTTAACACTGCCTATTTCCCCTGTCGAGGTAACATGAGGACCACCGCAGAGTTCTTTGGAAAAATTGCCAATGGAATAGACAGAAACTTTATCAGGATAGATTTCTTTGAAAAAGGCTAGGACGCCGGATTTTAAAGCTTTATCTTTGTTTTCAATAGTTTTTTTGATCGGTAGATTGGCTTTAATTTTTTGGTTAATGAGGCTTTCGATTTTCTTAATTTCATCTTTGGTTAAGGCTTGAGGGTGAGAAAAGTCAAAACGGAGTCTTTCAGAGGTAATGTTACTCCCCTCTTGATGAACATGATCGCCGAGAATCTGACGGAGAGATTGGTGTAAAAGGTGAGTGGCGGTATGGAGTTTTTTGGTAACTGGGGATTGATCTTCCAAGCCGCCTTTGAACATGCCGGCTGAGGCAGTACGGGATTTCTGTTGATGTTTTTTAAATTCCTGATCGAAGGCTTTTTTGTTGAGTTTTATGCCTTTTTTCTTTAAGATTTCCTGAGTAATTTCAAAAGGAAAGCCATAAGTTTGGAATAAATTAAAAGTAAATTTGGCATCGATTTTTCCAGGATCGGTTTTTTCGATTAGTTTTAGGCCGCGATCTAAAGATTTTTGAAATTTTTTAATTTCCTGAATAAGTATGGGTTTGGTTTTAATGATTGAGCTAAAGACTTCAGGTTTAAGTTCGCCAGTGAGTTGGCGCATTTTAACGGCTGAACGACGAATAAGGCGACGGAGAATGTAGCCTTGTTGTTTATTTGAAGGTTCAATTCCTTCAGTTATCATGGCGCTGGCGGCGCGGAGATGGTCGGCAATAACCTGCATGGAAGCTTTATTATCGCCTTGATATTTTTTGTCACAAGATTTTTCAATTTCTTTGATGACTGGAGCAATGAGGTCGATTTGGAATATGTCGGGGGTGTTTTGAAGGGCGGCAGCTAAACGCTCAAGGCCGCCGCCGAAGTCAACGTTTTTCTGAGAAAGAGGCTTTAAGGAGCCTGCCTTCGTCTTTTGGTACTCCATAAAAACTGAGTTGCCGATTTCTGAGAAACGGCCGCAGTCACAGTTGGGGTGACAGGTTTGGCCGAATTTAGGATTGTGTTTAACTTGAGTGAACTCGAAAAAAACCTCAGAAGTAGTACCGCCGATTTCTCCAGGAGGCATTTTGTCAGGGGCGCCAGCCCGAGACCACCAGTTTTTCTCAGCTGAATAATAGTGAATTCTTGATTCAGGTAGGCCGATTTTTTGCCAAATTTTAAAAGATTCTTCGTCTTTAGGAACCTCCTGGTTGCCTTGAAAAAGGGTAACATGAAGTTTTTCTTGAGGAAGTTCAAGGATTTGGGTGAGAAATTGCCAAAGCCAGTTGAGTTGTTCCTCTTTAAAATAGTCATCTAAGGACCAGTTGCCGAGCATTTCGAAAAAAGTGGTGTGACGATTATCGCCGACCTCTTCGATGTCTTCGGCTCTGAAACAGGGTTGGGAGTCAACCAGGCGTTTACCCATGGGTGGGGTTCGCCTTTTAAGTAAGGGACAAGCTTTTGCATGCCAGAGTTGGTAAAAAGAGTGGTCGGGTCATCTGGAGGAACTAAGGAAGCCGGGGGAATTTGTTGGTGTTGCCTGATTTTATCAGTGAAAAAATCAAGATAGGCTTGACGAATGTCGTTGGTCTTCATGAGGTAATTGTAGCTGGACTGAGGCTATTTTGCCAGGGGTTTGCCGGATTTGAGAAAGACACGGCGGCGGGCGGTTTCAGCAGTGGCTTCGAGTTTCTTTTTAACTCGGCGACGAGTAGAGCGAGTTTTTCTTTCTGCCTGCTTTTGAGATTCCTCTAGTTGGGTTTCTAGTTTTTTGGCTTGTTTTTTTATTTCCTTGACGTGATCTCCTAAAAAATCTTGAGCATCATCAATGTGATGCTTTAATTGACGACGAACTTTTTTACCTTTTTTGGTTTTATAGAGAAAGGTGGCGGCAGCGGCTACGGCTGTGCCTAGGGCTAAACCGGAAACGAAATTGACTGATTTGCGCTTAGATTTTACGTTAGTCACTTCTCGGTCTTCTTTTTAGCAGTTTTCTTTTTTTCAATAATTTCACCAGCTAGCTCAACTAGCTTGGCGCCCTTTTTGAGGCCAGAAACAAACTCGGAAGCATGTTCTATGGGTTCGGCAACAGAGCGACTGATGCGCTTCATGTCAACCATGATTTCATTAGTTTTTTCAAGAGTCTTTTTAATCTCATCTAAGATGCGAAAAATGTAGATGGAGAAAATAACGAGGAGGATGGAAAGGATGGTAACGACAATAACTAAGATTATTTGGGACAGGGTTAACATAATAGATTATGGCTATTTAATATCTAGAATTAGTATTGATTAAGTAGTAAAGTTTGTCAAATTAAATTGTTTTAAAGAAGAAAGTTGGTAGTCGGCTTTAATTGTTCCTCGACTATATTTAGAAGGGATAAAGACGACTTTAAAGTTAGCGGCCTGGGCGGCTTTGACGCCGTTGATTGAGTCTTCGATGACTAAACATTGGGATTTTTTAATGTTGAGTTTTTTGGGAATAAGAGAGAAGGCTTGATTATAGATCTCTGGGTGGGGTTTACCCTGGTTGACATCTTGTTCGCCAACAATGAAGTCAATATATTGTTGGAGATTGAATTTTTTTAAACAGAGGTTGATATATTTTCTAGTGCCGGAAGAGGTGACGGCCACAATAGCTGAATTTTTTCTGGCGTGAATAACGGCTTGACGGGCACCAGGTAATAATTTGACTTTTTGACTAACACATTTTAAAAAAATATTTTCTCTAGCAGTAGTTAGTTTTTCGAGAGGAAGAGTAGCTTGGTTAACTCCTAGAATGTTCCTTCTAAACTCTAAAATTTCATTAATTCTTCTACCAAGCGAATCATAGTCAGAGCTTAACTTACAAGCTTGATCATAATCCAGGCCAAAGTGAGCAAAGGCTTGACGGCTGGCTTGAAGATGACAGGCCATGGCGTCAACTAAGGTTTCATCGAGGTCAAAAAAGACAGCACGAATCATGGCTGGTTGGTAATGATAATATGGCGAGTGGTTTGGGTGGATTTGTGGCGACGGGAGGTGGCTTGGAGCTTGAGTTCAGCTGTACCGGGCGGGCCGTTATAGACTGTAATGAAGCTGCCGTCTGATTCCAGGTTGACAGTTTTGCCGTTGAGGGTCAGAGTGGCATCGTGATCGGTTTTACCTTTGATAAGGACCGGGCTGGTAAGAGTTTGACCATTTTCCGGTTGGAAAATTTCCAGTTTGGGGGGCTGATAGAGTTTGAAAAGGGCGACGGCGAGATAAGAAAGGACTAAAAAGACAACTAAGGCAAGACTGACGAGGGTGCGGGTTCGTGAAGAAGGCTGCCAAGGAGAGTTGAGAGGTTGGGACAGGCCCGGGGGAAGGATTTTTTTCTGTTTCTGACGGTGATAGTCGCGTTTAAAAACAGCAATGGTTTTTTGAAAGTCAAGATTAACCACTTTGGCATAGTTTTTAATAAAGCCTTTGATATAGGTGGAGGGAGGGAGTTTATCAAACTGGTTTTTTTCTAAAGCTTTTAAGGTTTTTTTGGGGATCTTGGTGAGTTTACCGACCTGAGTGAAAGTAAGTTTTTTCTTAAGTCTGGCGTTTTTAAGTAAGTCTCCGGCGGTCTGCATGGTAATTACTCAGCCTGGTGTCTTTGGGCAATAAAGGCTTCGGCGTTGGAAATTAAGATATCCCTAGCTTTGGCGCCTTCGCCTGGGCCGACAACACCGGCGCGTTCGAGCTGATCAAGAATACGGGCGGCGCGAGCATAGCCAATAGAGAGGCGGCGTTGAAGAAGGGAGGCTGAGGCGCGATTGTACTGAACTACAACTCCAACAGCTTCGTTAAATAGTTCATCTGTTTCTTCAGCCTTGATGGTACCAAGAGCGCCTCGACTCTTGGCTTTATACTTTTTAGTAACCTCTTCTGTGTATTCAACCTTGATATCTGATTTTTTGAGGAAGTTAATTAATTTTTTGGTTTCTTTTTCAGAAACGAAGGTGCCTTGGATACGGGTAGGTTTGGCTTGTTCAGGAGGAATGTAGAGCATGTCTCCCTGACCGAGCAGTTTTTCGGCTCCAGGAGTGTCGATAATTACTCGGGAATCAACCATGGAGTTAACATTAAAGGAAATGCGGCAGTTAATATTGGCTTTGATAAGACCGGTTAAGACATCAACTGAAGGACGTTGAGTAGCAACGATTAAATGAATGCCGGTGGCCCGGGCCATCTGGGCTAAACGGGTGATGTTGTCCTCAACTTCAGAAGGAGCAAAAAGAATGATGTCGGCCAGTTCGTCGATAATGATGAGAAGATAAGGTAAGGCTTGAAACCCGGAAAGTTCATTGTAGCCAGCAATGTTTCTGACGCCGACCTCGGCGAAAATCTTGTAGCGACGTTCCATTTCGGAGATAGCCCATTTAAGAGCAGAAACAACTTTTTCAGGCTCGACAATAACCGGGGTTAAAAGATGAGGAGTATCGTTATAGATGGTCAGCTCGACCCGCTTGGGATCAACTAAGATAAACTTGACTTCCTGAGGGCTGGCGCGGAAGAGAATGGTGCTGATAATGGAGTTGATGCAGACTGATTTACCAGAACCGGTAGCGCCGGCAATGAGAACGTGAGGCATTCCATCAATGTCGGTAATGACTGGTTCGCCAGAGACATTAAGACCAAGAGCGAAAGCGAGTTTGGATTTTTCTTCTTTCATTTTTTTGGCAGAAAGCATTTTCTTTAAAGGGACAATTTCTAAGGAGTGGTTAGGAACTTCCATGCCAACCAAGGAGCGGCCAGGGATGGGGGCTTCGATACGGATTTGACCTTGAGGAGCGGCTAAAGCTAAAGCGAGATCGTTTTGTAAACTGGTAATTTTGGAGAGTTTGGTACCTTTGGCGATCTCGACAGCGTACTGAGTGACGGCCGGGCCGTAGTTGACCTCGGCTACCCGGGCTTTGATGCCAAAACTATCCAAGGTTTTTTCGATAATGTCAGCATTCTGCTTAACATCGCCACGGTCAGCTTTACCGCCAGCAGTGTCAGATAAGAGCGATAAGGGTGGATAGTGCCACATTTTTTGTTGGGAACCTGGAACGTTGCTAATAATGGGGGCGGCGGCTGGTTTGCCCCGCGGAGGATGACTTGAGGCAGACTTGGTTGGAACGGCTTTGGCTTTAGCGACGGCAGCATCCTCAGCACCTAAACCCTTGACGGTAAAGCCAGGTTTTTCGGCTTTAAACAAAGGTTGTTTTTTAGTTTGTAAAGATTGTTTGATGTTTTTTATCTTTTGATAGAGCTTTTGTCCCCATAAAAGGATGTCTTCGAGGCTGGTTTCAAAGATAATGACAAAACCAATGAAAATGCCGGCGGAAAGAATCAGAAAAGCGCCAGAGTTATAGATAAGATTGACTAGGTTTTGCCAAATTTGTTGACCAATGGTGCCGGCACGAGTGAGGCTGGTGGCAGAAAAAAGTAAAACCAGAGAACCGACGAAAACGTTGGGTTTGGTGATGCGCCATTTAAGTCGAGTGAGCATAAGACCGGCGGAAAGAAGGATAAAAGGCAAGAGGAAAATACCCCAGCCGAAAAGGGAAGAAAAGAAATTGAAGATAAGGTTTAAAAAGGGGTTTTGGCGAGAAAGAGAAACCATGACTAAAGTACCTAGGAGAATCAGGCCGGTGGAAGAGAGAGTGTAAATGGTTTCTTTGGGGAGTTTTAATTTAAAAGCCTGTTTGCGTTTGCCTTTGGTAGAACGTCTTTTTTTAGCCATAGGTCTATTTTACACTCTGTTGAATACGGATTTCATTTAGATTAAGGGTTTCGGCTAAACGGTAGTGGCCATCAGAGGTGAGTTCAACGACTTGAGCGGTTTGAGGCAAGATAACCTGATTATGACGGAAGCCTATTTGCCGAGCTAAATGTTGATATTGACGCATATGGCGAAAGCTGCCGCCAATAGGATAAAGATATTGAGGCCTGACTAACTGCATTAAAAGCTGGAGTTCAGCGGCAGAGGCATGACCGGAAACGTGGAGATCATCAGTGGTTTCTTGATAAATGACGGTAAGACCAATTCTGTTAAGTTCGTCAATGACTTTGTAAACAGATTGCTCGTTGCCAGGAATAATATCGGCAGAATAAATGACTTTGTCGGTAGGTTTGGGTTTAATAATTTTGTTAGCAGCGTAAGCATAGCGAGTTAAAGAAGAGGTTTCTTGGCCTTGGCTACCAGCAATGATAAGACAAAGCTGATGATCTTTAAATTTTTTGATTTGACGTTTGTTAACAATAGATTTTTTGGGAAGTTTGAGGAAACCTAAGCGATTGGCGGTCTGGGTGTTACGCTCCATGGAACGACCGATGAAGGCGATTTTACGACCGTGGGCGATGGCCACATCAATGGCTTGCTGAATACGATGAATCTGGGAAGACATGGTAGTAAAAATCAAGCGACCAGGGCAATGAGTGATTTCCCGATGAATGGCTTGGGTGAGAGTGTTTTCTGAAGAGGTAAAGCCAGCCCGTTCGCTGCGTAAGCAGTCAGATAAGAGACAAAGAATACCTTTTCGGCTGGATTGGACAATCTTGGGTAAGTTGGATTGCCTGTTATCAAGCGGAGTAGGATCGAATTTAAAGTCACTGCCATGGTAAATAGCGCCAACAGGGGTGTTAATAACAAAATGGCAGGCATCAGGAACTGAATGAGTGACATGGATAGGATCAATGGTAAAAGGGCCGAGTTTAAGTTGATCGGTTTCTTTAAAAACTTGAATTTTATGTTTAAGGCCAAAATTTTTAAGCCTGTCCTGAGCAAAGCCGGCAGTGAGGCGAGAACCAAAAACTTTGGGAAAGTTGAGTTCAGGTAAGATGTGCGGCAGAGCAGCCATATGATCATCATGGCCGTGAGATAAAAGAATACCATGAATGTTTTTTGGGTGCTGCTTTAAATATTGGATGTCGGGGATAAGGATGTCATCAGAGACTTTGTCTTCAGGAAAACCGATGCCGCAATCAACAATCAAGATATCTTTGCCAGAAGACAAAGT
>Ga0209976_10000216_pt1 | contig 42281 bp, 70 predicted proteins | sample SumtaG_FD_182806 | JGI IMG/M metagenome (GOLD analysis project Ga0209976, IMG submission 182806) | Deep subsurface microbial communities from Indian Ocean to uncover new lineages of life (NeLLi) - Sumatra_00157 metaG (SPAdes) (version 2) | ecosystem: Environmental > Aquatic > Marine > Oceanic >...
ATAGACAAGTCAGATGGCTCGATGGTGACTTGGGGGGGGATGAGAAAGGAAAAGGCTTGAAAATGCGAAAACTTTGTTCCGAAGAAGGGGACAAAAAGGGTACAAAGGAGAATAAGGTGTATTTATGAAACAATGTGTCAGAAAGGATCCGTGTCTTTGTCAGTCAGTCTTTAAATCTCATAAGAAAGTCTGGACTTCCGCCTTCCTCGGTCAGCAAAATACTCCCATCCCGACCGATCTGGATAGTGATTTTCCCGTCGGCCGCGCTTAAAACAAAGACGTTAGCATATTGGTCAACCAGCCTGACGGTCTTTGAGAATTGCTTGCCCATATTAACGCCCTTGTAAATCCCCTTCTCTACGTTGATCTCAACGGTCATATAATCAGAGACCCATATCCCATCTATCTCGACCGGACCGGCCCAGGCCGTCAACGAAGACAGGCATAAAATAATTACGGCCGCGCTTAATAAAATTTTCACCCTCATGTTTAATCCCCCTCCTCATCCTCTCCTGGGTCAAAGACCTCGAGAGTGCTCTGGAGCGCGGAGAGCTTCTTAAAATCGCCTTCCTTATATATACGCTTGAGCCTGTCCATCATTCTACAAAAAACGGCCTCAAAAAAGACAGGGTCTTCCTGCCTCACTCCCTGAGGGCGGATATCCCCCTCGCCGGATAACACCCAGTCCACATTTATAAGCTCCTTCTCGCATAATATCCGTATTTTGTCAACTGGTATACTCCCCCTCAATTTACGTTGAGCAAAGGCAGTATTGCTTATTCCAAGCCGAGTTGCGAGTTCATTATCATTGCTTATATAAAGGGCTTCCTTGAGCCTTGAAATGACATTTATAATTTTTTCGCTTGACATATCATCACATATGTGGTTTATTAGTCATATGTCTAACATGTTTGACAGGGAGACGCAAAAAAAGAGGCGCAAGGCTCTGATGATACAAGCGGGTCTGAGCCAGGCTGAGGTTGCCCGGAACCTCGATATTACTCGGAGCACAGTTTGCGGTGTCGTGTCTGGGAAGAAGAAGTCCAGGCGGATTATGAGATACATCGCCCGACGCCTGGGCATGAAGATATCGGACTTCTGGATCAGCGACGAGACGGCTGCTTAAAGGAATGGGGCCCATGACATCCATTATAGACGCAAAAAGGCACTTTGGCAATGCGTAAAGGGACGAGAAGAAGCCGGAGCAGAGGGAAGGACGAAAGAAACAGGGTAGGCATATTAATACTTGAAGAACACGAAAGCCAGCAACCCGAACCCCCGATCGAAAATACCAGAAAAGGCGCAGAGCAGATGGCGCAGGACAGGATAGCAAACACAAAGTGCCCGCGCCCGAATTTCTCGGCGTGCTTTGTGAATATTCACCGCAGGTGGGCCCCATGTCTTTTATGCTCATATCTCTATTTTTGGAGGCTACTCAGTGAGTGCAGATAAACCAGGCAAGACGCTCCTAAAAGCAGTTGAAGTTATTCAGATGATATCCGCAAACAACAGCCCGATGTCACTTGCGGATATCTCGAAGGCAACGGACATTAACAAGAACGCGGTATTAAGGATCGTCAACACGCTCGTGGGGTGCCACTGGCTCCGCAAGGTCGGCGAGCATTACGAACTGGACGTGGGCCTTGCCGCGATCTGGTCCAGGTACAAAGCAAACCTCGAAGTCAAGCTGGAAAATCTGACGGCGGAAAACGAATCCCTGGAGGTGAAGTGATGGCAGTCAAATTCTTAGGCATCGAAGAGCGCGGGTGGGGACCAGTCGCTCTTTTTGACAAAGGGTTTATCAATCATCTATTTACGATTAATTCGGTAGGCCAAATTGAAGCCCGCTCTTATTCTGAAATCTGTTTCTCAAGAGAATCCTTGATTTCTCGGATAAAGAACATAAGGCGTCTCAACTCTGACACCTCAGAAGAAGAACGCGCCCTTGAGGCGCTGGACAAATATCAGGAGGTCTCTAAATGAGAACACTCTTTTTTGGTTTGAGCCTTAAAGATGGGCGTGCAAATTTCTACAGAGGCCCCCTCCAAGAGATACTCAGTCTTGACCGCAAAAAGTTGATGTCTCGAATAGAGAGCCGCAAGCGCGCCAGGTTAGACGTGTCAGAAGAAGAACGCGCCCTGGAGGCGCTGGACAAATACCAGGAGGTTTCTAAATGAGCAAAGCACCTGACCACGAGTCGGCCGCAGCTCTGGCGATCGCCAAGGGGGACGTGAGCAAGATCAACAAACAAGACCTCATCGAACACGCGATGAGCCTGGGGAGAATGGCCGGTCGCATTGAGACGGCGGACATGTTCGCCAAATATGGCAACGTAGCCACTTTATTGTGGTTACGGCAGGTCAAGGATACCAAGGCTTACAAGCTGCTCGGAACATGGCCGGAATACTGTAAATACATAGGGTTAGACCGCAGAACCGTAGACGAGGACCTCCTGAACCTCAATGAATTCGGCCAGGATTTTTTGGAGACGGTCTCCAATTTGGGGCTTGGATATAGGCAAATGCGGGAACTCAGGCAGATATCCCACGACGGGGGCGTTAAAGTCGTGGACGGCGTAGTCCTCATCGGAGGCGACGAGATCCCCCTGGATCCCGGTCACGCAAAGGAACTTGAGGACGCACTTAAAAGAATAGTTGACGACGCGCACAGCGAGGCGCGAGCGCACGAACGGATTGCAAAAGAAAAAGCAACTCAGAATAAAAACCTCATCAAGAAGCTTGACAAGCACGAGCGCAAGGCCGAGCAATGGGGCATCCCCGAGGAAGAGGTCGCGTTCAGCGAGTACATGGACAAGATAAAAACCGGGTTCGACGGATGGGCGATCGCGGCCTCGGTTGACGCGATGGAGGAAGAGGCCGAGGACATGACACCGCGCAAGCGCGCAGACCTCCTGAACACGATCAAATACATGCGGGACCACGGAGAGCTGCTCTACCAACAGGCCGTTGATAAATACGGCCAGGGACTCACAGAGAAAGGCAAGACATGGCATCCGGCCAAGAAGTAGCCGCCAACTGGCAGGCAGCTTTTGCAGACAGGTTGATCGCGGCCGCACCAGGCGCGCGCGCGGCCATTATTAAGGAATACCAGACGCTGACCGGGAAATCGGTCTCCCAGCTCTACCGGATAGCAAATAAACTTGGATTCTGGTCGGGTCGGAAAAAGCGCAAAGACAAGGGCGAATCAAAGTGCGATATCACGGACCAGCAGATCGAATATATCGTGGGTCTGCGCTACGAGACGCGGCGTGAAATAAAAGGCTCGATAATGCCCACCTGGCGCGCACTTCAAATGGCAGAGGACAACGGGATAATTGAGCGCGGGCAGGTCACTGTCGAGACCTTAAACCGGATATTAAAAGAAAGGAAGCTCTCGAAGATGCATCTTGCGACCGAAGACGCCCACATCGGTCTCCGATCCCTGCATCCTAACCACGTCCACCAGTTTGACCCGTCCATCTGCATCCAATATTATCTCAGGAACGGGAAGCTCGGAATTATGCGCGAGAGCGAGTTCAACAAGAACAAGCCCGAGAACTATCTCAAACAAAAAACCAGGCTCTACCGCTACGTGCTCGTAGACCATTTCAGCGGCGCGTTCTTCTTCTATTATTACGACGCCAAAGGCGAGAACCAGATCAACCTCTTTGACTTCCTGCAGAGGGCCTGGGGACACAAGGAAGACGAGCGATATCCGTTCAGGGGCGTACCTTCAATCTTAATGATGGACGCGGGCTCGGCGAACAAGTCAAGAGCCGTGCTTGCGATGCTCGAACACCTCGACGTTCAGATACCTCCCACGATGCCCGGCAACGCGAGGACCAGGGGGTCGGTCGAGGGGTTTCATAACCAGCTTGAAGGGTGTTTTGAGAGTGCTCTCAGGGTCGAGCCAGCCTACGACATAGAGACCCTTAACGAATGGGCCCTGGACTTCGCGATCTGGCACAATGCGGAGCGCATCCACACCCGTACAAAAATGACGCGGACAGAGAGTTGGATCCAGATAAAGCCGGACCAGCTCCGCGAGATCCCCGCGCCTGAGATAATGCAGGACCTGTTTGCTAACCCGGCGCAGACCTGCCTTGTGGACGGTCGCTATCACATCCGGTTCAGGGGCGAAGAGTACAACATCAAACACATTCCTGGAGTCTACAGAAAGGCCAAGGTCCAGGCGATCCTCAAGCCCTGGATAGCCCCGGTTATCGCTGTCGAATATCAGGGCCAGAGCTACGAGGCAAAGCCCGTCCAGCTAGTGGACGGCCGCTTTACAGAATACGACGCTGTCGCCGGTCAGGAATTCAAGTCCACGCCCGAGACTGTCATTCAAAAAACAAAGAAGAGCATCGAGAACGCGGCATACGGCGAGGACGGCCGTAAAAGAGACTCGATCCCCTACGCCGGGACGGTCGCTTTCAACATACATGCGGACAAGCTTGGGAACCGCGTCTATCTGCCGCGCAAGGGCCACACGATCGAGATCGACAGGGAGATCGGCGAGACCCTCTTGCCGGTTATGGACCTGATAAAGCTCGTGGCGGGCGCGCTTGGAGAGGTAAGCCCGGAACTCAACAGGAGGATAAAAGCTGAATGCGGAGACCAGGTCAAGTCCGGAGACCTGCAGGAACTAGCTGAAAGATACGAACGCCTCGGCCGTCTGCTCGACACGGACCACGGCGAGGCGAATCAATTGGAGGCGGTTTAGCAAAACAGGAGGTGGAGTGTGCCCCTAAGACTCAAGTCTGTGATGATTAAATGCAATGTGAGCATGGCCGCGCTTGGCAAAGGCATCCTCAAGCCGGGAGGCAAGGGTGCTTACTCCAAGGCGACCATATTCAAGGTGCTGGACACAGGGGACCTGCCCACAAGGGAAAAGCCCGGAGCCTTCCGCCAGAAGGTGGAGAACTTCCTCGTAGACAAGCAGGAGATAGAACCCTGCCTCGAGAGGATGGGATTGAGGCTCAGTGACTTGTGGGACATGGTGGACGAACATGGCAACACGGTGGACCAGGGCGCGGCCAAGGGCTGCGACCCCGAGGACATCGGGAAGGAGGCGGAATTGTTAGAGAAAAAAGCATTAGATAAGTGGGGGCTACCTAAGGACCCGTTCGACCGGGACATCAACGGTGTGGACGATCTCTTTTTAAGCGCGGAGACGAACTTCATCTTCCTCGCGATAAAGAGCGCGGCAACGAGCCAGGGGCTGATGGGCATATCAGGCCACGTCGGGTCCGGGAAGACGAACGCGCTCAAGTGGCTGTTGGCAGAGCTGGACAAAGACGACAGCATCTGCGTGGTCCGCCCCAGGAGCCTGGACAAGAGCAAGATAACCGAGAAGGCCCTGGCCGACGCGATCATGCAGGACATCGTGGGCAGGAACTCCGCGTCCGGCACTGAGAGGCGCGCGCGCCAGCTCGAGCGCATCCTGGTCGACAAATACAGAGCCGGGGAAAAGGTCGCGATCATCATTGACGAGGCGCACATGCTCACGCCAAAGGCCGTGCTGCTCTTGAAGGCGCTCTACGAGATAGAGGATGGATTCAGCAAGACGATCGGCATCGTGCTCATCGGTCAGCTCGAACTCGAAGACCAGCTCCTGAACAAGACAAACCACCCGGAGCTTGAGCCTTTTATCGCGCGCTGCCATCTGACGCGGATACAGGGGCTGAATGGCTCGTTCGAAGCGTATCTGGCGCACAAGTTCAAAAAGATAAAGGTGAACCTGCATAAGGTCATTACTCCGGGGGGCCTGGAGGAAATGCAATCCAAGCTGGTGGTGATGAAGGACGGCAAGGTGGTGAGGTCCATGGCCTTCCCGCTTATCGTAAACAACATCATGGTCAAGGCCATGAACGAGGCCGCGCGCGTGGGCGAGGAAAAGGTCACGAAGGCCGTTGTCGAAAGTCTGGTGTGGTAGATGAAACCAATTAACTTCAAACAAAGCAACGAAGAGTTAAAAGCACCTCTAGGCTTGGAGGAAAAAGTTGGAGCCCTTCCAGTGTACAGCGATCCTGACGAGGAGCATATGGTCTCCTGTTGGGAACCGTCGAAGGAGGAACTGGAGGAAATAGCGAAGACCGGCAAGATATGGCTACATATTTGGGCGAGAACAACGTATCCCATATCCTTGTCAGGGACGACACCCTGGCCTGAAAAGAAAGAAGTTAAAGGAGATGGCTAGTGAACTGGTGCATTTTCGCGGATACGGATGTGAAGGAACTCGGGCTCTGCGAATACTCGGAGAAGGTGAGGGGCGTCAGCTCGTGCAAGGCGCTCACGAGCGCGAGGCCGAAGGACATGCTCAAGGCGTGCCCGCTCGGTCACGACAAGCCGGAAAAAGGAAAGGAAGGGGATAAATGAAAAAGCCACCTAAAAAAGGTGACGTTATAAGGACTCCGTGGGGGATGCATATTTATAACACTGCTGACCTCATTGATCTTGCTTTGAGTGTCCTCAGCTCGGCAAGCACACTGATACAAACAGATGAGCCTAGAGACATGCACGTTGTTCGAGGAAAACTGGGTCTTGCGGGAAATAATGTAAATCATATGCAGGGCCAGGTAGAGGAAAAGATTAAAGGGAAAGGTAAATGTGGTTCATGTGGGGGATGGGTTGATCCTGGGGAGGAAGTCTGCCCGAATTGCAAGGCCAAAAAATGAGCGTAAAGAAAATGAAGAGCCTGGGGGAGCAGTGGAGCGAGACAATGCAGAAACTGGGCAAGGAGCTTGAAGAACTTCCTGACAGGATTGCCGTTGCGCTCGAGAGGCGGCTGAACTTCGTGAGCGCGGTGATCGCGCTCTTTGCGGTGGTGGCCGCCCTGATCTTCCTGCTCGGATTCTCTTACGGCATAAACCATTACTGAAAGGAGGACAAATATAGTGTTCGATAAGCTGGCAAAAACATTGTTCAACGCGCACAGGGAGCTAAAGGAAAAGGCTGACAGGTTCAACACTGCCCACATGAAGCTCCTTGTCCATTACGTCCCGCTGTTAAAAAGGGCTGCAAAGAAAAGGGCAGACGCAGAGGCGGCTCTGCTTAAAGAGGTCAAGGCACACCCCGAGGCATTTGACAAGCCCCGGAGCCAGAAGCTCCTCGGGTGGAAGTACGGGTTTCAGAAGAAGACCGGCAAGGTCGAAGTGCCTGACGAGGAAAAGACGATAAAGCTCATCAAGAAGCACCTGCCGAAGCTGGTCTCGCAGCTCATCATTAAAAAGGAAGCGGTGAGCAAGGACGCTGTTGCAAAGCTCACGGTCGAGCAGGCGAAGAAGATCAGCGTAAACGTGGTTGAGGACGGCGATGTTGCGTTTGCGAAGCTGATAGACACCCAGGCCGCGAAGATCGTCAAGCAGGCTCTCAAGAACGCGGAGGTAAGCGCGCGATGAAAAAGAAGGGCCTGGTCCTCAAGCACACGCACAAGGAGAACGGCGAGATCAAGTTCCAGGGCGCGGTCTCGCTCGGCGGCGGGTGCAAGATAGTGGGCCCGCTGAAAGATAAAAAGAGCGTGGCCAGGAAGAAGGTCGAGAAGGTCTGTAGAGGGCTCAACATCGATATCGAATGGATAGGTGACAAATGAGAACAAGGTTTGCGGGGTTCAGAACGGGTGACGGCATTCTGGATATTGAGGTTCCGGATACACCGCTCAAACCCACCATCGTGAGGGTCTTTCACGATGAGATGGAGTTCAAGAACGTAGATGATTTCGATGCGTGGATAGGGACTCTCCAGGCTGCGCGCGATGAATTCACGGCCGTGAGGGCGACATGAACCTCAGGCCGGAGTGCGTGATAGAAAAATGCGAGCGGCTGCTCTTCACGAGTTCGGAGGCTGGTGGGATGTTCATAGCCGAATTCTCCTGTGAGGTAACAGGGGAAAAGAGGACGTGCCTCTACCCCGAAAACTCTCCGTTCCTCTGCCCTCATTACGTGATGAAGGGCGCGGCCGTTTTCAGACAACCTGCAACATTATTGGAAAGGATATCTCAATGCTTTTAGGGTCGAACATTATTTACAGGATCCCGGAGACGGGAGAGGCCGCAGCGGCGAAGATTATCAAGGTCCACGACCGCGAGTGGGTTGACCTCGTCTTCTGGAGGTCTTCGGAGACAGAACTCAGGGAGAGCGTAAAGCTGGGATACGAACCCGGCCAGTGGCAGCACACAATGTGCCTCCAGCACGACAAGCACGGCAGGCCGGTCTACGAGGAGGAGAAATCACAATGAAAAGACTTTTGATAGTGCTAGCGGCTGTGGCCGTGCTCGCGAGCTGCGCGGGCGTCGAGCGCAAATGCGTTGAGGAGGCGCTTGACAGCAACAGGAGCTTGAGGGGGAATGTTCAAAAGTTGGATAGCATTGCATTGGACCTCGAAAAGTTTTTGACAACCAGAGGAGACAGCCTTAGCGACGAAGGGTATGAATGGCTCGATGATTGCCAGCAGAAAGTAACCGTGCAGGCCAGTCTCTTTGAAACAGAGGCGACCAGGATAACGCTCGAGGAGATGCGTTTCCTTAGTGGAATGAAGGACTCATTATTTACCTCGAACATAAAACGCTGTCTCAACAGGTGAGGAGGGGTTATGTGTATTGATGTCTTACAGAGAGTAGCAACGGCAAAGGAAGTCCTTCTTGAATTACTGGAGGACTCGGAGAATGGCGACTTAGACCGCTCGGCGATCGAACATGTGATAGCCCTCCTACCGAATACCTGAGGAGGCATTATGAACGGATCTGAACATAATGCGATAAATGACGTGCTGGCGGAAATAAAAGAAGAACTGATCCGCGCTCGTGATAAATATAATGGTTTCAATTCTAATCACGAAGGATATGCGGCTATAAAAGAAGAACTCGACGAGCTATGGACTGAGATCAAAAGCGAAGATCCCTCGCTGGAGAGCTTACACAGGGAAGCAATACAAATCGCGGCGATGGCGGTTATGTTTGTCCAAGACTGCACAATTACAACCGAAGGACAGCCGATTGAAATCAAGGCGGAAGGAACTACACATAAGGTGTTCTCCTTCACCGAGCGCAAGGAAGACGGCGAGTATATTTCGCTCAAAATAAAGGGCGCGTGGGCCAGGCTTCTAAAGGACCAGTGTATTTTGGACATTATCAAGAGGACCGTTATTATCTCGCGTGTCTACGCGAAGTCGGTGGGGTTAGCGGAATGATCTACGTTGACGAGAAAGGGCATCTGGTCACGGACGGGCACGAGAACGAGCTGCACGTCTTCGCGCGTTCCATCGGCCTCAGGCGCGAGTGGTTTCAGGACAAGCCCGAGAGGCCGCACTACGACCTCACCACCACACGCTCGCGCAACAGGGCCCTCAAGGCGGGAGCTTTGCTCGTGACGGGCCCCAGGGCGATCGTCAAGGTCCTCAGGGGAGAGCCGATGGTGCCTTGCGACACCTGCGGGCTTTACGACTCGAAATATGACATGACGCCGAATGCTGGGTTTGATATCTGTCCAGTGTGTTGGGATAACCTCAAAAAACATTATGAGCGTTCCGTCCCAGGTCGAATAAAAAGCACTGCTTTCTTCAACACGAAAGACGTGGTGAACCCGACATGATGAGATTCGCGCATGAAGCTATAAAGATGAGACGGATAGAGTTGGGCCTGACGCAGGCTGAGGTCTCTGAGCGGTTAATTATATCCCAGGGGGCTTTCTCTCTGATAGAAAGAGGCTGCTCCGGGTTCTCTGTTACTGATCTGATCGTACTCGCGGACATTCTGGATCTGAGTATTGATGAACTGTTCACGGAGGACGGATGAGGATAATCTCTTTTGGATGGACATCGCCCGCGCTCCTGGCCGGGGCGAAGACGGTTACGCGCAGGGACTGGAAAGACAGTTGGGCCCGGAGGTTCAAAAAGGGCGACATCTGCCAGGCATACGACAAGGACCCGCGCTACGGCGGCAAGCGGATCGCTTACATCGAACTCACCGAGTATCCCGTCAAAGAGCCCATGGCAAATATGCTCGAGAGCGACTATTACAAAGAGGGCTTCTCTTATCTTCACGAGCACCCGGAGCTGATCCCCGCCTCGATGCCGTTTGATGTCAGCCCGGCCGGATTCAACCAGTGGCGTCTCGACGGCACTGAAATGTGGGTGATCAGGTTCAGACTACGCAAAGAAGTCTGCCTTGACTGTAATGAGATCGACTGTCTCTGCGCAGAGGCGGACGAGATAGCCAGAACCAGGACGAAAAGAAAGAAGGTGAAGGTATGAAGTATTTAATGATCGACAGCACCGGAGGTGGAGCAGAGGGCAGTTTTCATGTATTTGAGGACGACGGCAACGGTCAACAGGTCCTGATCTACACTGGAACCCTTGAGGACGAAGCGTACTTCAAAATACTCGAGCGCGCCGGGATCAGCGTCGAAGTGTACGAGCTGGACGATTTTATGAAGGCTCTCACAGAGGGCAAGTTCAGCGGAGAAATGGGAGATTCATTGGAATTGCGCACATGCTCGTCTTGCGGGAAAAAGGGCACAAACAATTGTCCGCTTCGGGTGTGGGGCCGCAATGAAAAACAGGAGGGCAAAAACATCAACACAAAAGCCACGGATTATTGCTCGCACTTCGAGCTGGAGGACGAGGGATGAGCGAGATATCGGAACACATAACCGCGATCCCGGAAGAGTACAGGAGCTACAATTGCCAGTTTGATCTCAACCCTGAATTTGAGTACGTTGTTTGCTACAGCGGGGATCTGAATAGATCGCTTGCAGGGTTTAACACAATAGACGAGGCTGTCAAGCACCTCGAATTTATTGCTCCTGAATGGGAGTCCCTTGAAGGGATGCTCATTATAAAATCATGCCTTGGCGGGATTCAAAAGCGCAGGAATTATTATGAGGAATTGAACGCATTTAAAAGCTCGTTCAGGAAGTTCCTGAGGCTGAAATGACGGAGGCGCGGTGAATGAACTCTCGTTATTCACAGGGGCGGGCGGAGGATTACTTGCAAGCCATCGCCTGGGATGGACTACAGTCGGGTACGTCGAGTTCGAGGATTATCCACAGAGAGTCTTGCGTCAGCGAATCCGGGACGGCATATTGCCGCTGGCCCCGATATACGGCGATATCAAAACATTCATTAAAGAAGGGTACGCCGAAGCGCATAAGGGCCTGGTTGATATCATCTCAGCGGGTTTTCCCTGTCAGCCGTTTAGCGTGGCTGGCAAGGGCGAAGCAGAGAACGACCCGCGAAACATGTGGCCTCCAACGATCGAGTGCATTCGCATCATACGACCGCTCTACGCGGAGCTGGAGAACGTCTCCGGGTTGCTCTCCGCAGGGCAAGCATTCGCCCTCGTCGCTCTGGAGAAAATTCGGCAGCTCGATCTTTTTGGCGCGGGAGATTGTAAGCCGGGCGGTGGGCGCTTCGTTCGTTTCGTGCTCAAGGTTATGGGGCTCCGCTACTTCGGACGAGTACTGGGAGACCTGGCCGAAGCGGGGTATGATGCTCGATGGTGTGTGCTGGGAGCTGACGACGCCGGAGCAAACCACAGACGCAAGCGGCTCTGGATCTGGGCCTGGAGGCGCGAATAATATGTGGAGGACTCCCGATTCAGGATCTAAAGATAATGTGGCAACACCATCGAAATGTCTTTTAAATGGTACGGCTCGATCAAACCAGCAAGTCCGTTTAGCTGACCAGGTTGTTATGAGAGATCGTGGAATAATTCCGACGCCCTCCGTGATGGACTCGGCCGGATTCTGCGGGAAGCCGGACAAGGGACGGACGGGGCCCACCTCCGGACGCACGCTCACAGGCAAGGTGCTCGAGCTCGAGGGTAGAGGGCCCCACTCTGAAATGTATATGACGCCGAATTGCATGGACGGGATGCCGGGCAAATCACAGAAGGCCCTTGACTATGAATACACTCACAGAAAAGGCCGGAAGTCGCCGAATAATCTAAGAGACCAGATAGCGGTCGACGCGGGCGAAAGGCATTGGCGCACTCCAGCATCAAGCGACGGCGAAGGCGGCATAATGCAAATGTATAAAGATAAAACTGGCCATTATAAATTGCGCGACCAGGTTCAGGGAATCAATGAAAAGTTCTGGCCGGAAAAACAGCTTCCGACGCCCAGGGCGTCGGAAGGTAATAGTAGAAGTTCTAAAGGAACTAAAAGCCACAAGCATCAATTAGGTAGATTTTATCTTACAGCAGTAATAAAGGAAAATGAACCAGTAGGTGGCCAGCTCAACCCGGACTGGACGGAGTGCCTTATGGGCTGGCCTCCGGGATGGACATCGCTCGAGCCTCTTCCTCTCGAGGTGTGGGCAATGTGGGAGAGGCAATTCAATAACTGGTGGCCTAGCCACGGAACGCCATTTTACTATTCTAAAAAAGGTGGCCTTGAATTAACGGGTAGAATCGCAATGGCGTGGCATTGCCTCGAGCTGATATACCCGAGGCTCACCACGATCAAGGAACACCGCACGAACCGCCTCAAGGCCATCGGCAACGGCCAGGTAGCTCAAAGCAAGGTCAAGGCCATTTTATTAAATATGGAGGCGCGGTGAATGTATAAATGGCGGAAAGATATTGCACAGTGGACTGCGAAGGACACGCTCTATCTCTCAGTCGTGTTCACCTGGGACCTTCCGAGGGCTCGTGAGATCGCCGAGACAAGCAAAAAGCGGGTCGTTGCAGGCGGCCCGGCCGTAATGTTAATGCCGGACTACTTGGGCGACGTGGCAGATGTCCAGGCGTCCACAGTATTTCCTGCCCTGGCGTTTCATAATCCAATGGCAACGTTCACCACTCGAGGATGTCCGAATGTCTGCGGATTCTGTGCTGTGCCCTCGATCGAGGGCGGACTGATAGAACTCAAGAAGTGGGATATCCGGCCGATCGTCTGCGACAACAACCTTACTGCCGCGTCAATGAAACATTTCAACAAGGTCGTGGACTCGTTGAAAACGCTTCCTTTCGTGGACTTCAATCAGGGCTTTGATTCTAGCCTTTTTAACTCTGAACACGCAGAGAAACTTACAGAGCTGAACAACGTGAAAATCAGGTTCGCTTTTGACAATTCAATTCGTCAGCATGACCTTGAAGATACGATCATCGTTGCGCGACGTTACGGGCTCAAAAACATAGGTGTTTATACCCTCGTTGGATATGACTCATCGCCTGAGGATGATCTTTACAGGCTGACGTTTGTCAAGGACGTTCTAGGTATCCGTCCTAACCCGATGAGATATCAGCCGCTTTATGCCCTCAAGAAAAACGAATATCTTCCTGAACAGTGGATTCACGAATACAGATCCCGCGAAAAAGCGGAGATTGAAATGCTGAGGCTGATGCAATATTGGTCAAGACTGTCGTGGCACGAGCATATCCCATTTGATGAATATGTCTATCGTGACGACGAGAGAAAACAGGAGGCATTGTTCTGAGTTCTGACCAGGGCATGATAGATTTTGAGGGCAAGGGCCCGGACGGGTTCACGAAGGAGGAATTGTTGATTATGGAGTATCTCGAGCACGGAAGGGGCAACGCCAGGCCGATGCCTTATCTCGCCGAGCGGGCGGGCATCCCTACCCGTACCCTGCAGTCCATAATCCACCATCTGATAGTGGACCACAAAAAGCCGATCGGCTCCACGAGCAAGCAGCCCGCCGGTTACTATCTCGTCTCAAACGAGGACGAGCTGGACGAGGCTTTAGTAAATCTCAGAAACAGGGCGATGTCGACTCTGCACAGGATGGCTTCGCTCAAGCGGGTGAGCTTTGACGAGCTGCTCGGGCAACTCAGAATTGAGGATGAAGAACATGGGCATTAGAGAACCTATCAAGGAAGACGGACAGCTCATCTGCCCGCACGACCATATGTCGCTTATCCCGGTCGGCGGCAACGGCAAGCCTCGATCGCTCGAGTGCTTCTGCGGGTACGTCTGGTACCTGGGCGCGAAGATCGAAATATCAGACCGCAACACCCTCGTCCCAGGAGCCCAGGGCAAACGCTACTCGCCGGAGAAAAGGGAGCGCATAAAAGAAATGGTCAAGCAGGGAAAAGGCAGAATGGACATCGCCCTGGCGCTCGGAGTCAGCGAGGCGGCCGTGGATTATTACAGGCAAAAGGCGAGCCTGACAAAACCGACCCCGAGGATATCGGTCGAGGACAAACGAATAGTCGTCGAACTCGCAAAGAAAAAATATACGAACAAGATCATCTCGCAAAAAACGGGCCTTACCGCAAGCTCCGTTTTTTATATCCGCTCTTGCGCAAGGGCGACGGGTGAGCTGTGAGCGCGCGAACTCAGAGGAGCCCGGAGGACCAGAGGCGCGCCGACCTGGCGAGGATCCACATCCTCAAGAAAGACATCGGCTTTGGGGACGAGGAATACAGGAACTTCATGCTGGATAATTTCTGGAGCAGCTCTTCGGCAGACCTCACAGCCGACGAGCGCCGGAAGTTCATCGGCCTGCTTGCTAAGAAGCTCGAGGCCAGGGAGCGCGGGATCCGGACGAAAAAGAAACCGCAGAGCATGGCCGACTTTCCCACGCCCGAGCAGAAGGGGAAGATAGACGCCCTGGCGAACGATATCAAATGGCGCGAGGGCAAGGTCCGGGGGTTGAAGGGGTACTGCCTGAGGATGCTCGGGGTCGCGTGGCCACAGTCGATCGGCGAGGCGAGCAGGTTGATCGAGTATCTCAAAAAGATGAAGGAAACCCAGCAGAGAAAGGCGGGAGAGAATGTCTGATCAAGGTAAGCTGCCACACCTGGACGAGGAATCGAGGAGGATGCACGAGGAGCTTAAAAAGAAGCCGGAGACTCAGACGCCGGTGAGCGACGCGATCAGGGAGGCGATGCCCGATGGGCGGGCGACAGTTCAGATAGACTCTGTGCTCGCGGATATCTCGAAGTCGAGGCGTGATTTTAAGGAAATGATGGCACTGTCCCCTGAACTCAAGGAAAGGGACGACTGTTGTCTTTTGAGCCTCCAGGCATTGTTGCTCGGCACTTCAATTGTCACGTTCAAGTTCCAGTGCCCGCACTCAGTGAACTTGTTGGCGTTGAGGCTGAGCTATTGCCCGCACTGCGGAAAAAAACTATAATCAAATGGAGGGAAATATGAAGATGAAAATATTCTACATCACGGCGGCAGTGATCATGTTACTGATCTCAGTGTCTCCGCTCCTGGCGGCAGACCTCTGGATGTCCACGCACGTCAAGCGCGTTGTGGACGGCGACACTTTCGTTTTCAATAACGGAGTGGAGGACAGATGCCGGATGCTGGGCTACAACGCTCCTGAGAAAAAAGAGAATCCCAAGCTCTACGAGGCCGCAAAGCAGAGACTCACCGCGATCTTCGACTGGAGCGGTAACAAGATCTATATCTTTACACAAGGTCGCGACAAATGGAACCGGCTCCTTTGCCAGGTCTACATTAACGACGGCGTGGACGTGAACGCTTTGATGCGCGCCTGGCTCGAAGACATGCGTTACGAAGGCGTGGGCAAATACGACTGGATGAACAAATGAAAGTTAAGGTTAAGATCGACCCCGAACGCCTTGGCAGGTTCATTCACGCTGACCGTGAGCAGGCCATATTGGAGAACTTCCAGAAAGGCATGAGAGCCGCCGCCTTGGAGCTGCGCGAATATGCCTGGGCTGGCTTCGGGGAAATATTGAAAAGAATGAGACGAGCGGAGCTGATCGCGAAGATCAGGAGCTTGAAGGCTCGGGGGTTACTATGATAAAAGCGATCAAAGCCTGGTGGCGGCGCTTCCGGCGCGACTGCGTGCGCACGAGCCTCATGCGGCATTATGGTTTCACCGTAGAGAGAATAACGGATGGCGTGATAGACGACATTATGAATATGTCCGAAAAGCTTAATATCTCCACAGCAACCTCATCCATGGTCTTAGCAGCATACGGAGTTACAGGGGACATGGAAAAAACGCTAAAAGCCATTGAATATCTCTACAAGCGCGGAGCCATTGTGAGCTTTGAAATGATATGCTGGACTGTCAGGAACGGGAAGGTATAATGAAAAACTGGACTGACAAGATAAAGCCCGAGGACCTGCCGGAGCCCTTGCGCGAGATCGCGGCCGAGATAGGCATCGAGGCCACGCTCACGCTCTCCGAGGAGTTCGGCGGAGGCGAGATCTACCTCCCGCAGGCCACGAGCGTGATCGCGGCCGCGAAACGCAGGTTCATTTTAGACAACCCGAAAATGAGAGTGCGCGACCTGAGAAGAAAAACAAAATACTCCGACCGCCAGATATTGAGGATCAGGAACAAAGAAGAAGACGAGAGAGTCGCCGCGCTCCAGGAGTCCCTCCAGCTTTAACCCTCCGTGACATTGTCACGTTACTTTGTCATGTTACTATCCCCCCTGCTTATGCGTAGCATAAAGCTATGCTTAAACATAAATTTCAGATAGCAATATCAAAGACCGCAACAATCTCCACTCCCCTATGCCCCGGACGTTCGGGCACGTCCGGGGCACCCGCCTCTTGTTTAGAAGTGGAGGACGATGGATGAGCGCGGACAAAAGATTCAGCTACGAGCAGTGGGCAGTAGGCAGGCTCAGGTTCGGCGACAAATGCACAAAGGGCGGCGGTGCCTGCATTCCTCTGAGGGAAGACGAAATCTGTCGTAAATGTTTTGAGGCCGCAAAGGAGGCGCACGAGCAAAATGCTGGAAACAAATCTGACTGATATTGAGCTTGCCAAGTTCATGCTCGAGGTGCTGACCCGGAACGAGATAGGGTCGGACAGGAGCAAGGCATATTGTTTCTCTGACCCGGACGGGGTAGAGAGCGGGAAGTCCGGGTACTCCTTCGGCCGCGTCCAGTTCGACATCGAGAACAACTGGACAGCGATCGACTGCCTCCGCGCCTGCGGTTTCAGGCCGAAGGACCTCGACCGGCTCTTTGAACAGAAGGGGCCCATCTCCGACCTGAACATAAAGCTCGAGGGGAAGTCATACGTGGTGGACAGGTTCGACATGCTTCACACTGTCGAGTCGGTCGAGCACTGCAAGAGGCTCATAGAAGACTCAGACATCAAGCTCTCGAGCGTCGAGACCTTCCTCCATATAGTGGACTATCACAGTCAGCTCTACATGTCGGAAGGCGGCAAGCTGCACAGACATCTTAAAAGCCTGATGATCACTGCACGGTGGGAGGTGGATCCGAAAAACATCCTCAACTTCAAGCTTAATCACACAAAGTGGGGGCGCGAGCGTCCGGACGACGTGCGCCGCCGCTTCAAGAACATAGAGGCTTTCTGCGAGACAAACGACGCACTTAAAACGGAGGGGTGAGAGATGATTATTGGCCTGACAAGCATACTTCAAATGGCGGGGCTTTTCTTCCAGAGTTCCGTTGGCAAGGAAGTCACCGAGGATGTAAAAAAGAAACTGAACAAGTTCAGGCGGCCGTGGTACCTCTCCCGCAGGTTCGTTGGCGTAGCGATAGCCGTGATCGCGCAGATCGCCAGTGCCTTGCTCGCGGGCCTGGACATAACGGACGTGCAGATAGTCCAGATCACCGATTATGTGATCCAGGGCCTTGACTTCCTTTCGGTCTACGGCGGCGGACTCTCATTGTTCGGCTTCACTAACAGGGAGAAGAAACAGCTTGGGTAGCTTCATTAACATGAACGAGGTATGGGCCAAGCTGGTGGTACAGGCCCCCGGCCTGATAATTGCGCTCGTTATCCTTTTGGGCCTTTATAAGTTGATGCGTGATTTCGGACTCGAATTCATTAAGGCCCAGCAGGACCAGGCAAAGTCTCTGGCCTCACAGGCAACGGCAATGACCGGGCTTACCAACTCCATCGGCGAGTTCATTATGCGCGACAACGGAGACCACTCTGAGATGCGGATATTAATGAAATTCGCGGTCAAGGGCAGCGAGACAATAAAACACACACTCGGCGATCTCGGCAAGAGCATAAATGATTTGAATGTCAACGTAGACGAACTCAGACAGGAAGTCAGGGACGTAAAAGGAGGACCAGATGCAGACTGATCCGGAAAAAGAACATTTCAGGATCGTGCGGGGCTTGATATTGGGCTCCCTCATCCACGAGCACCCCAAAGCGGTTGACGTTCATGTCGTTTTAAGGGTGCTCGACGACATGGAACACACGATCAGCGCTCACGAGCTGAACAGCCATCTTGTTTATCTGAAAGAGAAGGGTTACGTCGAGCTGATGAACCCCAAAGGCAAGAGCTACAACATCAAGATGGTGAAGATAACCGCCAAAGGGACTGACCTGCACGACAAGTTCATCGAAGACCCCGGCGTGTTCGTGGGGCCCTAGCCGTGGGGAAGGCCACTCGCGATAACAGGGACCAGGCTTTCATCGTCTACTGCGAGGAAGGCGGCAACGCCGAGCGCACGCGCAGGAGGCTCAAGACCGAAATGGGCCTCAGCCTCACGCGCAAGAGCCTCAATGAATGGATAAAGAAATATAAGTTCAAAACCCGGCGTATCGAGGTGGACGCAAAGCGCCAGGCTGACAAGGACGCAGTCGACACTGCCTGGACAAAGGCGGTGGGCGGTTATCTCAGGTTGATGAGGCAATACGAGAATTATTTTGAATCCCCTGAGTTTTTAAGCGATAAGGGAAAGCCGGATGATCAGGCGGTTTACGCTTACGCCAGCATCACAGGCCATCTCCGGATGTACTTGAGAAAACTGGACTACATAAAGGAAGACGAGAAGATGCCGGACCAGGACGTGAAGAAAAAGGCGCAGGAGATATTGAGGGACGTTTATGGTATCGGTGATTGAAGATAAAATAGACATTGCGCCGCCACCGCTGGAGGCTCCGCCGCCGCCGCACGTTTGCGCTACGGCTAAGGTCAATACAAAAAAGACTGGGCAGCCAGCCGTCAGAAAAATACTCCTGCCGTACCAGCGGCGTTTCGTGTCCGACCGTTCAAAGAGAAAAATATGGGTCGCTTCCCGCCAGGTGGGGAAATCATTTGCATTGAGCCTCGAGGCTCTGGTCGAAGCGTTCTCCGCGAAATGCGACAACCTTGTGCTCTCAAGCTCGCAGCGCCAGAGCCGGGAGATCATGCGCAAGGTCAAGGACCACATGCAGGCCATGAAGATCCTAAGCGGCGGGGAGATCGAGGCGATCAACGAGCACGTTGAGGACCTCACGCTGCCGAACGGATCGAGGATAGTCTCACTCCCGGCAAGCCCGGACACGGTCAGGGGATTCACCGGGAACATCTATCTCGACGAGTTCGCTTTCCACGCTAACCAGCGCGAGATCTACAAGGCAGTCTATCCCTTCACCACGAGGGGCTACAAGATAAGGATATGCTCGACACCCAACGGGATGAACAACATGTTCTACGACCTCGTGAACAGGCCGGACTCTCCGTTCTCAAAACACGTTACGGATATCCACCTTGCAATAAAGGAAGGGCTCGACGTAGACCTTGACGAACTTCGCAGAGGAGTGTCTCACCCTGACGACTGGGCACAGGAATTCGAGTGCCTGTTCGTGGACGAGGCCAGGGCACTTCTTACTTATCTTATGATCCAGGCGGCAGAGGACACGATGGCAACGCAAGACCTTGCCGACTGGAACGGGATAACTTCTAATTCGGAGCTATATCTCGGCATGGACATCGGGCGCAAGCGCGACCTTAGCGTGTTCTGGATATTTGAAAAAGTGGGCGATGTGTTCTGGACACGCGCCGTGATCGTGATGCACAAGGCCCCCTTTACCGCACAGAGAGAAAGGCTTTACGGCTTGATGGATTTACTCGGCATCAAGCGGGCGTGTATTGATTCAACCGGCCTGGGGATGCAGCTTGCCGAGGAGGCCCACACCAGATACGGATCTCGCGTGGAGCCGGTCACGTTCACCGCTCCAGTAAAAGAGGACCTAGCCGTAACCACTCTCCGGAGTTTTCAGGACAGGGTTGTTCGTGTCCCGATGGACACGGAGATCAGAGAGGATCTGCACAGCGTTCAGAAGGTCGTCACCGCTGCGGGCAACGTCCGTTACGATGCGCAGAGATCTGACGCTGGCCACGCTGACCGCTTCTGGGCCCTTGCCCTGGCCGTGCACGCGGGATCGAATCCTGCGGGCCCGATCGAGTACCTCGGACTCGGCACGAGGACCACGTTCTCGGGCATGGATGCCGAAGAGGTGGCCTGGCGTCGCAAGAGGGGCGAAAAGGTGATCACAGGGTCCGGATTAGGGAGGAAAGGATGTTTCTAGGAGAGCCACGCTCAGGCACGAACGGCGATTTTCAGCACCCGACCCTCGCGCCGGGAGCCGTTTACCCGTTTATAAACGAAAATGAACGCCTCTGGAGGCAATCTGAACATGGTGGATAGAGAAAACAGGAGTCGAAAATGGGCCTGACGAATCCATTCAACCAGGAAAGCCTCGGGAAGAAGCCTGAGACAAAGATCATTGATGTCGGCGGGGCGACCCGGATACGCAATCAATTCTCGAATTATCCGTCTCAGGGCCTGACCCCGGAGTTTCTGACGGAGATCTTCCGCCAGGCGGACACCGGCGACATGCGCACGATCATGGAACTCTACACCGAGATGGAGGAAAAGGACGCACACCTGGGCTCTGTCCTGCAGACAAGAAAAATGACGGTGAGCGGTCTGCCCTTCGACGTGCTCCCGTTCTCGGACGATGCCAGGGATGTTGAGGTCGCGCAGTTCTGCGACGACGCCCTGAAAGCCATAAAGAACCTCGAGGACGGGTTCTTTGACATCCTCGACGCCGTGGGCAAGGGTTACAGCGTTACGGAGATAGTCTGGAACACAAAGAGCGGCAAGGCCCTCATCGACGGCCTCAGGTGGTGGGACCAGAAGGCTTTCACTTTCCTGAAACAGGACGGCACCGTGTCCGAGTTCCCTTATCTCATTACGGACGAGAACCAGGTCTACGGCGAGGTGCTCCAGCCGGGCAAGTTCGTCGTTCACCAGGCGCGAACGCGGTCGGGCATGGTCAACAGGGCGGGCGCGCTCAGGCCGATAGCCTGGATATATCTTTTCAAGAACTACACGCTCAAAGACTGGGTGATCCTCAATGAACGATTCGCAAACCCGTTCAGGCTCGGTAAGTACATGGCCGGAGCGTCAGAGGCAGAACGTGAGGCCCTCAAGCAGGCCGTCTTCTTCCTGGGTACGGACTCGGCCGCGATAATCTCCGAAGCCACGGAGATCGAGATTATCGAGAGCGAAGGGAAGAAGTCCAGCGCGGAGATGTTCGAGAAACTAGCCGAGTACATCGACAAGGCCATGACAAAGGCCGTGCTCGGGCATACTGGCGCGGCCGAGAGCACGAGCGGGAAGCTCGGGGGCGAGAACATGGCCGAAGAGGTGCGCGACGATATCGTGCGTGCGGACGCGACGGCGCTCTCGTCCACATTAAAGCGCGACGTGCTCTCGCCGCTAGTGGCCTTCAATTTCGGCCCGGATGTGCCGGTGCCGAAAGTGAATTTCAACTTCGGGGATGAGGAAGATCTCAAGGAGCTGGCCGAGACTCTTAAAACAATCGGAGAAATGGGTGTCAGCCTTCCTGTTGCTTGGGTCCGGGAAAAATTCGGGATACCTGCTCCGGAAGATGGCGAAGAGACGACAAAGGGAGTTGCCGTAGAAGACAAAGGCAAAGGCAACGGCAACGGAGACATTGACAACGACGACAATGGGGACGGTGACGACGAGTGATCCACATCCACCAGGGCATAGAGTGCGTGGACGGCTGCAAGTGCGGCGGCCCTGCCAAGCTTGAGGGCCTCGAACTCATGGTCATGCAGGCCGGTGAGGATGGATGGGAAGGGGAATATCTCTCGCGCCTGACGCCAATGTTCGAGCAGCTTGCCGAGACCGCGCTTGAAGAGGTCTCCGAGTGGATACGCACCCGCGCGACAGTGCCTTCGCAGCTTGAGTTCACTACGGAAGTCGAGAGGATCCTCGGCGAGGAATACGCGAAGATTAACACAGAGGTCGCGAGCCGGTTTGTTGACGAGGCGTATAACTGGAACTACGCGGCCGACATATTGCCGCCCGGACTGGATGTCTCTTTCGGAGGAGCTGACCTGAGGGCCGTGAACGCCCTGGCCGAGTCGGACAACCTGGTACTGAGTAAGTTCCTGAAAAACTCCGGGACCAGCCTGACTCTGAAAAAATTCTTACAAGAGGAATATCTGGAAAAAGGAGAGGCGCTGTTCGGCGCAGACAACGGGGACGCTATCCGCGATCTCAAATCACGGCTAGGCGGCAGGCTCGGAAAGGTAACAAACCAGGAGCTGAGGCGAATAGTTGAAACGTCGGTTCAAAGAATACGCAATCGTGGGTCTCTCCAACAGATAGAGACCTCGGCGGCCGTCTTCGTGCAGATATTCGAGCCAACGCGCGAATGCCCTTTTTGCCAGGCAATGCACCTCAAGATAATAAAGGTAAAGGACGCGGTCAGGCGTGCCGTATTCCTGGACACCCTCACAGAGGACCAGTTTATTAGCCAGTTCAAGGTCGACAAGAACAAACCCGAGCTGGAGAACCTGGACAGGTTCATCGGCGAGGGCTTCCTGCCCCCGTTCCATCCTCACTGCAGGGGAAGGTTGAGGATACCGGTCTAATGGCTGAAAGCACGATAAAGATAACTCCGACATTAAAGTCTCTACTGGAAAGGCTCGGCGGGGATATCAAGGGCGGGTTCGAGGCCGGGATGAGCAGGGTGCTGTCCGTGGCCGAGGCTCACTCTCTTGACGAGGTGCCGGTGGTTACGAGCAACCTCCTTAACTCCATCACGTCTTTTGTGACCGACTCCGGTCGCACCGGAGTTTTGAAGGCGACCGCCGCTTACGCGCTGTTCGTGCACGAGGGGACAAAGCCCCACGTTATCCGGCCGAAGAATCCGGGCGGTGTGCTCGCTTTTATGGTGGGCGGGAATATGGTGTTTACAAGAAAAGTAAATCACCCAGGCACAAAGAAGAACCCGTTCCTGCAGAAGGGTGTTGACAAGACAGACCTTGGCAAGGAATTCGAGGCGGGCATCCAGGGATTTTTAGAACAGAGGGGATGGTAGGCATGGCTGAGTTCAACAAGAAAGCTTTCGCACACGCGATGTCCCTTATAAAGGAAGGCAAGGTCAACACGACCGCGCGCTGGTCCTTCACTCCAGAAGACGGCAACCGCATCCTCGGGGATCCGCAGGACTTCGAGAGGTTCGCGCTCTGGCACCTGGGCATGGAGCCCGGAGTCTCGCGGCAGAGTAAGGGTTTTTATAAATTCCCTTACGGCAAGGACGGCAAGGTGTTCAGATCCGCACTTGTCGCGATCAAGCAGCGAGCCGGGCAGTCAGGCGACGGCGAGATCATCGAGGAGGCCGGGAAGCTCCTTGATGCCGTGGACATGGACGAGATGGCAGGCAGCCAGGTCTCCGTGGCTATGAAGATACAAACCGGTCAGAAGCCGCCCGATTGGATCCAAATGTTACCGCTTGGCAGACACGAAACTCGTAAGGGTGATTTCGAGATGAATCGCGAGGAGATGTTAAACGTAATTGAACACTTTAAAACTGATTTTAAGGACGTGGACTTTTTGATCGATTACGAACACAAATCGCTGACGGGAGAAGAAGCTCCGGCCGCAGCCTGGGTCACACAGCTTGAGGCAAGGGACGATGGCGTTTGGGGGAAAGTAGAATGGACCCCGAGGGCGGCTGAATCTCTGAGAAACAGGGAGTACAGGTACCTGAGTCCTGTGTTCCTCCTTGAGGCCGAAAGTAGAAAAGTTACGAGACTTATCAGCGCCGCGCTTACGAACACCCCGGCGATAAGGTCTTTAGACGCAATAATCGCTTCCAGTACAAATAGCCCCGGAACCGGGGCGCAACAGAAGGAGGGCAACATGTTCGAAAAGTTGTTAGAAGCCCTGGGCCTTGCGTCCGGAGCCGGAGAGGATGCCGCGATCGTCGCGGTACAGACGTTGAAGGACAGTTTAAAGGCCGCGCAGGATCTGGTGATCACGCACGAGCCGCTCATCGCCTCGATGGGTGACATCGCTAGTCACCTGGATCTGCCGGAGGGTTACACGGCCTCAGCCGTCACGGCGCAGGTTATGATCCTCAGCCAGTCCGTATCGGGGGTTGAGACTCTGACCACAGAGAGGGACACCCTCAAGGCCCGCGTACTCGAGCTGGAAGGCGGAGAGGTAGAGGCCCTTGTGGCAAGCGCGATCAAAGAGGGCAAGATCACTCCCGCTCAGGAGGATTGGGCGCTTGGAGTGGCAAAGGAAAACCGCAAGACCTTCGAGGAGTTCATCGCAAAAGCTCCGATCGTCAAGCCGCCTGACGGCGAGATCGACAAGACAAAGGCCGCAGCGGGCGCAGGCGGGGCAAAGGAGACTCCGGAGAGTTTACAGATCATGGCCATGTGCGACGTGAGCCAGGAGTCGATGGACAAACACGGTCCCGACGCGAAGCCCGCTGTCTAAGGCGGACTTTGACTGGACCTAAAGAAAGAGGAGGACAAGACAAGATGAAAACCTTTAGAGAACAAGGAGGGATGCCTGCACTTGTAGCCGTGCTGGTTATTCTGGTCCTTTCTACAACGCTGGCTTTCGGAGCGGCCCTCACGACCGACAGGAGCTCCCCCCGCAGGGAAGGGGCTTCAATGAGCGTGGGAGTGGCCATCGCGAACAAGATATTCGCCGGTTCGATGGTGGCTATCAACTCAGACAACTACGCTGTCCGGGCATCGGCCGACAGCACTCTGAGAGTGATCGGCCGGGCGGAGTCGCAGCAGGACAACACATCAGGGGCAGCCGGAGACTTGAACATCGAGATAGGGACGGGCATTTACCTCTTTGCCAACGCTGTCACCTTTTCTAAAGACGACATTGGCAAGACCGTCTACGTGGTGGACGACCAGACCGTGGACCTCTCCGACCTCTCGGGCGCACGTCCTGCCGCAGGCCGTGTCTACGACGTGGACTCGACAGGGCAGGTGTGGGTGAACTTCGGCACGGAGGGATCGACCGCCGCGAGCGGCGCGATAGCCCTTGGCGATCACGGTGCCGGAGCTGTCAATTCAAGCGACATCCTTGATCTGGATATTGCTACCGGGGACTTGGCCCCTGATTTAATTGACGGCACAAAGGTAGCCGACGACGCGATCAGCCTCGAACACTTAGACACGGGGATAACCCCGAGCCACATTATCGTTTTCGCGAACACGATGGACCCGGGCGAACTCGACGCTGACGGCATTGTCGCTATCACACATTCCGGCGTGCTTGCCACTGACGAGGCGTGGGGGATAGTCAACAGCTCGACTAATCCGGTCGCCATCAATAACTCGGCCACGTCCACGGACACCGTGACGTTCATTATGAACTCGGCGGGCGGCAGCGGTACGACGATTCATTATTGGGTAACTCGGGCGGCGCAGTAAACGGCCATGAACTTTAACGACAAAGGAGATAGTGAGATGAAAAGACTTCTAACGCTCCTGGCCGTAGCTCTTGTCGTCGGCCTGGAGTACGCTTTTGGATTCAAACCTGACGGTGTTCTGGCATGTCTGGGGTTCGATCATGGCGACGCGGGGCCTACGGTCCTCGCAGTGGGCATGATCATAAACCAGAACACTTTGGCGGGTATCTTCCGCACGTTCAGCGCGATCTTCAACGAGGTGTTGAGTGACACTCCCACAGAGTGGCAACAGCTCGCGATGAGAGTGCCGTCCACTAGCCGAGAGCAGTCGTACAACTGGCTCGGTGTTTTCCCGGCGATGAGGGAATGGCTTGGGGATCGCATATTCAAGGACCTGCAGGCGTTCAACTATGCGATCATCAACAAGGACTGGGAGACCTCCGTTGAGGTGGATCGCAACGACATCCTGGACGACCACCTGGGGATATACAATCCTATTGTCAGAACGATGGCGCGGGCAGTCGCCGCTCATCCTGACGAGCTTATCTTCCGGACGCTTATCCCCGACGGGTTCGACACGGTCTGCTACGACGGGCAGTTCTTCTTCGACACGGACCACCCTGTCGGCGCCAGCACGGCAAGCAACGACGGCGGAGGCTCCAGCATTCCCTGGTATCTGCTTGACCTCTCAAGGGAGATGAAGCCCTTTATCTTCCAGTCCAGGCAGGAGCCGAACCTGATCACGAGAATTTCTCCGACTGACGAGGCTGTGTTCCTCAAGAAGAAATATCAGTACGGAGCCGATCGCAGAGACAACGCAGGGTACGGGCTCTGGCAGCTCGCCTTCGGTTCAAAGGTCACGCTCAACGCCGCCAATTTCAAGATCGGCAGAAACGCGATGATGGCCTTCACCGACGACGAGGGCAAGCCTCTCGGCGTAAAGCCTACGCACATCCTTGTGCCTCCGACGCTCAAGGAAGAGGCCAAGAAACTGTTTGTGCCTGGCGCTGACGCCAGAGACGTTGCGACTCCGTGGGTCAATGAGGTCCAGATCATCGAGAGCCGCTGGATCTCGTCAACGTAGAGGCTGACAGTTAAAGCATCAGGGGCGGTTTTTTGGCCTGGCCGGGGGGCCGCCCCTGATTTTTGAAACGACGTGACGAAACGGAGGTAATAAAGATGGCAGGAGCGAAGACTCACGAGATAGTGGCCCACGCGGTAAACGCGACGGGCCCCGGAGGCACCAGGTGCAGGGCCGGGCTGAAATTCTGGCCAAGGGGAGACGACAACGCCCCTGAGTCCTACAAAGTGGACGAGGCTCAGCTCAAGATGATCAAGGGCGACCCGGTCATAAACGTGGCCAGCGTCAAGGCGATCAAGGCCGCTGAGAAGAAAGGCAAGTAAACAATGGCGATCCCTTATATCACGATAACGGACATAACGAACATGGTCCCGGAGGACGAGATCATAATGCTCACGGACGACGAGAGCCTGGGCAACGTGAACTCCGACCGTGTGGATGAGGCGATCGCGCAGGCAGACTCAGAGGTGAACGGGTACCTGGCGGTGCGCTACAGCGTGCCGCTGGGCGCGCCCGTCCCCAACATCGTAGCAAAGCTGTCCACGGACATCGCTATCCACAACCTCTACTCGAGGGGAGTCGCCGAGAGCGTGCCGGAGGTCCGCAGGAACCGCTACCTGGACGCGATTAAAACCCTCAAGGAGATAGCCAAGGGGACGATCTTCCTGGACGTGGAACCGCTTCCGGATTCTAAAGAACTGGAGAGCGGCGCGGAGAGCAACAAGACAGAGGACGAGAGCACCTTCACCCGTGACAACATGGAAGGGTTCTAAACGAGAAAGAAAGGACAGGGGCGATCGACATGGCTGACGAGGGAATGGATGTCCTTATAGGGGCAGGAGAAAAAGCGTTGGAGTGGAACGAGTACGGGGATGAGCTCAATGCTTTTGCGAACAAATGGGGGCCGTTTATTGCCGCTGCAAAACTACAGGTGGGCAAACCATTGGACACGGCTACCGATGCTGACATTAAAGCCCATCTTGGCGGACAGTCTTTGCTTCCCGGTCAGTATGCCGCGATGCGTAAACACTTTAATTCAGGCGAGCGGTTTCCTGAGATAGAGGCTGTCCGTGAGGAACTCCCGGCTAATAATAAAGGAGCCTGAATGTCAGTAAAAGCATTAGCAGATTTATCCACATGGTCGGGGGGAATAACTTCCGAAGTGGTTGCCGGTATTGCGCGTCTTCTTGTTGGCGTAAGTGCGGGAAATTGGGGAGTCGAACTCGATGGGGATAGTGTTCCTTCGGGTACTTCTCCAGCTTGGGTAGACACTGTAAGCGCTGGGGGAACTATTACCTTAAATGGAGAGGGGCAGATAGTTTACACTGGGGCTGCGGCTTCCCAAACAGCCTTTTCAAGATTAGCAAGAACAACATGGCCTAGCATTGCAAGTGGGTATTTTAACGCAACTGGCTTACTGGCTTACTTTAAAGTATGGGCTTTCCCATCATCTGCCAATATGAATGTTGGGTTGGGGGATGGGGTTAAGTTCTTTAACATGCGTGTAGACCCCAATATTTGGACAGTCAATGAGCCTGGGACAACAACTGAAAAAACACGCAATGCTGAATTTTTTGTAAAGATTATTTCTAATCAAGCTACCTTATGGGTTAAAGATGAAACCACTGGACTGTTTGTAAATAAGCTCAGTGGTGCGGCTTTGAATTCGGTCGCTGCTGATTTTCTATCTATAGGAGATTCATCAGGTTCATTAGTTGTCTTGGGCCTTCTTGATTTCCTTAATGCAAAAACAGGAACACAAAATGCCCCCTATGATGATACGTCCCCCACGAGGTCTTTGCCCAGCCCACTTGCCATTGGTCAAGTAATAGACCAATGGCCTATTACAGAAGATAATGATCCCGGTTCTAGTATTGATTGGGACTATGAAGTTGATGGTGGTGGTCTGGTGACAGGTCAGACAAACGCACAGGTGGCTAGTTTTATGATTAATAGAAATGTCACGACCCTTAACCAGTTGATAGCTAATCAGAACAGTGACGGTCTTGGGACGCCAAGGTTTAGCCTTAATGGCGGGGTTATTGCCGGGTTTAATGCGGATGGCGGCCTGGCAAGTCCGATACATAAGGGGGTAATTCACGCATGAGCTGGATGATCGAGATAAATATTAATGACTTTTTCGTTATCGCCACAACCGTGCATGACCCTGACACGGGCGGGGAGATAGATGCCGACTCAGCTCCGACCTACGACATCTACGAGAACGTGACTGACGCCGCTGTTGCCTCGGGCACTCTTGATAAACTTGACGACGCGGGGACTCTGGGCGTTTACGCAAAGCGCGTCCAGGCCCTTATCGCCACTTACACCGTGGGCAACGTCTATACTGTGATCGTTGGGGCGACCGTTGGCGGGATTCCCGGTAACAGGGTGTTCTCGTTCATCGTCCGGGACACGATCGCGAACCGGGTCTGGCAGGCCCTGACATCCTCGCTCACGACCGCAGGGTCGATCGGCAAGCTGATCGTCGACAACCTGAACGCCACGGTATCTAGCCGGTCCACTTGGAGCCAGCTCACAGCAGCGCTCACGACAGTGGGGTCGATCGGCAAGCTGCTTGTGGACAATATTGATGCGGCTATCTCCTCGAGAGCCACGGCCGCGGATATCCTGCTCGCGTCGGCAGAGGGCGTCTTGCAGGCGAACGTCCCTGTCGCTGACGGCTCTACTCAGAGGATACCCAGGGGAGACGTGGCCACTCTCACGATAAACGCGCCGTCCACGGATCTTTCGGGCGGCAAGCGCCTCTTCTTTATGATGAAGCTCGACAAGTTCGACGAGCTGGGGGACGCGAGCGCGAAGGTGGATCGCGAGGCCACAATCACACAGGCTAACCCCCTCATCGGCACCTTCACCTTCACGGCAGTGGAGTCGGACACCCCAGGCAAGTACGACGCAGAGTTCTACTCGACCGACGCGGACGGGGTCTCTAACCCTCTCACTTTAACTAAAGACTTTAACGTGATAGTTTTCCAGGACGTGGCCCAATGAGCGCCACTTTTATTGACATAGAGAATGATATCCTCGCGCAGATCAGAGCGGACATCAACTACGTTGAGACGGTGCAGACGATCGAGAGCGACATCGTTACGAAGATAGAGAAGCTCAACATCAAGTTCCCGGCCGCTCTCACGATGTACCAGGGCTCGGAGTTCAGCCTTGTGGACAACACGAACTGGAACGAGAAGCCGACGTTCATCGTGTTCTGCGTGACCCGGACCTTGAGATCCAGGGCAAAGGCGCGCAAAGGCGACAACGCGAACTCCAAAAAAGGCGCTTACGACCTCGTCAAGGACGTTCTCCTCTCGCTCACGAACCAGGACTTCGGGCGTGAAGAGATATTCAGGATGTCCCCGGTCAGCGTGAGCCAGGTCCTAATGACAGACAGGCTGGTTATCTACGGGATTGAATTCAATAACGCATTCGACACGGACTACGAGAACGCATAGGAGGGGAAAATGAGCAAGGCAAAGGCAGGCAAGGAACATAAACCCGCAGACCGGTACGTTAAAGACCGGAAGCAGCTAAACGAAGCCCGGATGTTTCTGCCGGACTCGGACACGCACGCCTGGTACGAGATCGTTGCGGGCGGGGGCACCTACCATAATCTGACGAGCCTCAACCTCGCGGACGGGCATTTTGTTTTCCTGCCGAGGAAGCTGGCGGACCAGGCAAAGGGCATCTACAAACTGGCGGAAAAGAAAACCGCTGCAAAAGAGGAGGTCAAATAAATGGCGATCAAAGCTACCGGCCGCGACCTTGTGGCCGCAGTAAAAATAGGAGCAGTGTGGGGCACTCCCGTTGCGTGTGGCGCGGGCGACGGCTTGCTCATCCTTCCCCACTCCGTAAAGAAGGCAAGAGAGAACAACCTCGACGACTCCCTGGGCCTGAGCCACTCCAAGCTCGCGGACCCGGATGTTATAACCTGTGAAGGCGCTATTCCCGGATGGGTGCGCTATGAGGGTCTTGATCTTTTGATAGCCCTCATCATGGGGGCGACCGGCGGGGCTCCTGCCCAGATAGGCGGGACTGCGGCATATTCGCAGACGTTCACCTTTGCCACGCTCGAGGACCTGTATGCCACGTTAGCCGTGAACCTCAACGTAATGGTCGAGGAGTTCCCAAGCATGAAGGTGGTCGGGATGAAGATCTCCGGCGAGGTGGGCAAGCCTATCGAGTTCGAGTTCACGGTGATCTGTGACGACATGGTCGAGGGCAGCGCCACGAACACGACGGCGACTATGGCCAACGTGACCTTTGTGGACACCGGCAACCGGGTGCTCTTCCGTCAGGGAGTCTGGAGATTGAACCTGGCATCGGCAGGTGCCCTTGCCTCTCCGGCCGACGTTGTGACTCCGAGCGCGTTTGAGCTGGACATACAGCGTCCGCACGCCGGACAGCACGGAGCCGGAACGACACAGGATGTCGTTGACGAGCCAAGCGCTGAGGAAGTGCCGCAAATGACACTGAAACTCACTTTCCCGAGGCTTGACGACAATACGCATTTTGTGGCCTGGGATGCGGGCGCTTTCTACAAGGGTGATATCACGTTCACCGGCGCGACTATCGAGGGAGCAAACGACTATCAGTTGCTGTTCGAGTTCCCTGCTCTGGCCTATCAGGACGTGGACGACCCGAAGGACCAGGGACCTATCTCTAACGATGTCATGTTCGACATCGTGGGCGCGCTCGTCGCTCCGACAGGGATGGCAGTGACCGACCCGTTGAAGATCACGAGTATAAACACAAGGACCACGGACGTGCTCGCGTAGGCGACCACTTTTGAAATGGAGGGCTAAATGGAAATAAGCGCGTTGATGGAGACCCCTATGGACACATGGGTCAAATTCCAGGATGCTGAGATACTCATGGGGTTTCTCAGCGTTGATGAAGTCAGAGAGATAATGAAGAAAAATACGAACCGGACTTATTATTCAGGCAAGGGGGAGTCCGGATTTAAGGAAAAGCTAGACTCAGATTCTGCGGCCTTAGAGCTTGGCGCAAGAGTTGTCAAAAACTGGAAGGGCATTACTCTGAAAGGCAAGCCTTGTCCGTTCAGTGCCGAGAAACGCGATCTCTTTATGACAAAGTGGCCTGAGTTTGGCAGTTTCGTTGCGGACACCTGTAATGACATCGCAGTCTTCGGCGAACAAGAGCGGGAGGCGGATGAAAAAAACTAATCGAGCACCTCAGGTATCGACTGACATTTCCTGGGGAGAACTGCGACAGTTGCAATGACATCGTCAACGTCGACGGCATACTGCCTAAATGCGAGACAGGCGAGTGTCCCATACCTCAGCTCACGTCGGGAGCTGAGAGGCTTTATGAGGTCTGGTCGCTCTTGAAGGGCCTCGGGGATCTCGTTGACAGGCGATCGGTGCACGAGATGTACGATGTGACAAAAAGGGATCTGCATTCCTTTGCGTTCATCGAGAATAAAATGAATGAGTTCAGGGGGGTGCCAGGTGGCTGAGGCTAAGATAGAAGTCAAGGTCGTTGACGTTTCAGGGAACGTGCTCAAATCTTTGTCTGAAAAGCTGGACTCGGTCGGCAGGTCGGCAGGGAAAGCCTCCAAGGACATCAACAAAACCTCGAAGAGCATGTTCACCCTCAACACCCGGACAACTGATTTTATCAAGGGCCTCGTGGGATTCAGGGTCATTGAGTCCATCTTCCGGCGTATCGGTACAGAGATCCGTGGTGTTATTAGTGACATGATCAATGTCAATGCAGAAACCGAAAAATTTATGGCCACCCTTGAGACGCTTACAGGTTCACCGGAAGCCGCTGCCAAAGCATTTGCGGATCTAAACCAGTTCGCGCGCGAGACGCCTTTTCAGATAAAGGAAATTATGGAGGCTTTTATAAAGCTCAAGGCAGGAGGGCTTGATCCAAGCATTAAAACAATGAGGACGCTTGGAGATACGGCTTCGGCCCTTGGAGGCTCAAAGGAGACCTTTGACGGGATCGCCAGGGCATTGGCTCAGATGGTGACAAAAGGCAAGGCCAGCGCGGAAGAACTTCTCCAGTTACAGGAACGCGGGGTCCCCGCAATGGAAATCCTTAAAGAGAAATTGGGTCTGACTGCCGAGGAAGTTGCAAACATAGGACGGCAGAGTATTGATGCAAGAAAGGCGGTTGCCGCAATACTGGAAGGTCTCGAAGAACGCTTCGGGGGGCAGATGGAGAAGATAGCTGAAACATGGGATGGAATCATTGCAGAGCTAAAGAGCCTCTGGCGTGAATTTTTGGAGGCAGTAGGGGAGGCTGGTATTTTCGACAACCTTAAAAAGAGATTAAGCGAATTAAGAGGCTCGATTAGGGAAGCATTCAAGACCGGCGAGGCTCAGGAATTCGCAGAGGATCTTTCTAGTAATCTGCAAACAATATTCAAGGCCATTGTTCTAGTATCAAAAGCTGTTATCGAACTCGCTAAATTGTTCAAAGCAGTGGTGTCTCCTATTGATGCGATGGCGAAAGGCGTAGAAGATTTAAACAGAAACATATTTAACCTCTCCAAGGCGTTTAAGAATATGGTTGATTTCAGCCTCAGGAAACTGGATGAATTCACAGAGGATGCGAGGAATTCCTTGAGACAACTCGCATCCGATGCTTTTGATTCTGGCAAATCGTTAATAACGTCATTTGCGCGGGGGGTTAAAGCGGCAGCAAGTGCTGCGATCGACGCAGTGAAGAGACTTGTTGCTCGTATCCGGGCGCATTTGCCATCGTCTCCCGCCCAGATAGGTCCGCTTTCTGATCTCGACAAGGTCGGTCCCGGTCTCGTGAATACAATAAAACATGGCATAGAGATCAAATCGGGTGGCCTGATAAACACGATACAGACCATGACCTCAAAGATGGCAGGAAGCCTGCCTGTCCCTGTTTCTGTGCCAGGCGGAGGGACTTCGACCTCGAACACCTCGAACGTCACGTTCAACGTGACGATAACTGGCGGCTCCGGGGGATCCTCGACCATGGCGCAGGAGGTCGACCGTGACCTGGCCGTCTTGTGGAAAGGCAACCGGTCCCAGCTCAGGAGGGCGATGGCTCAATGAGCGACGTGATCGCGGCATACATCAATATCCTCGAGACCGGCACGGTATCGCTTACGGAGGGCGCAGAGAACCCGTCATTCCCTCTGTACCGTACTTACGACAGGGACATCGGCCTGTTGTTCAAGGCTGCGGCCGCCGCCACTCTCGAGATATTCGTGGACCAGGGCGCGGCCTCCATCCTGGCCACGACAATGATGTTCGTTCCCGCTGGCCACGGCCTTAACGGAATGACAATAGATATCCAACACTCGGACGACGACATCGTTTACACGAACGCGGCACCTCAGTTCGTGCAGGGAGACGCCGAGCAGATAATAAAGGAATGGGCCGAAGTGACGAAACGATATTGGAAGTTTATTGTCACGGCTCCGGCCACGATCCCATCTTTGTCTGAACTTTACATCTCCGACAAATACACATTCGAGCGAGCGCCCACGAGACCGGCGGGCTTACTTGACGAGGTCTTCAATGTAGAGGACGCCCTGACTTCCGGAGGGCAGGACAGGTTCCTCGAGTTCGGCGACTCCAAAAAGCGCAGGGGATATCTCCTGCCAAATATCAGCGAGGCGCAAAAGGACAACCTCCTGCTCCTGAACGCGGAGTGGCTTGGCAAGAAGCCGTTCCTTATCAAGGACCACACCGGCGTGTGGATATACGGGAAGCTCGAGGCCGCGATGGCCATAACCGAGATACAGTTTCAGCGCTACAGCGCGACATTCAGTTTTCTGGAGGTGTTGCCTTGAAAAACAAATACGGAAATCTTATCGCTTTGATCCTGCTTGTTCTTTTTATCCTGATAGCCAATTTCGGGAACGCCTTTACGAACTCGTCGAACATCAACCTGCACATTCCTCAGGTGGGGGACTCCGGCACGAGCTGGGGCGCAAAGGTCTCGGACAACTTCGGGGTACTTGACACCTTTTTCTGCAACCGCGTTTCAATTATGACAGCGGACCGCCTGGCTATCTTTAATTCGGGCTCGTGTTTCGAGGACGGAGATCTCCTGGACTTCATAACCGGCGTAGACAACAGGACATCCATTCAGACCGATGGTGCGGGCGGCGTCTTCTTCAATACGCCCCAGGACCTCGACACTACAGCCGATTTGATATTAAATTCTTTGAACCTTTCAAACTCCCTTACGATCGGGAACTCTGTCACTATTGCAAATTTTGTGACCTTATCTGATTTTATAGCAAACAGATTAATGGAGACCGGCCCCACAAACACAGTGCAGCCCGCAGACACAGCCAAGCTTATAGAGCTGGCAGCTCACCCCTCAACTTTGAATAATAGAGGTCAAGTATACGCTCTTGATAATAGTGTTCTTTATTACAAAGACATGTCTGGTGAAACATTTGAGCTCTCGGGGGCATTGACTCACGCGCATGGTACGGTTTATAACGACGACGTTGAGATCACAATGCAGACGCAAACTGGTTTATGGGAAATAATAAACACCTTGACTGCCGGTGAGTTCGATAACACCGTTATCAGCGCAGCAGTGGCAAATATAGCTATATGCTCAGAGTGTGGCGGGCATTATTCTCTTTGCGGCAAGGTCTCTTACAAGTCCACAAACGCCGCAGCAAGGGATATTGAAATACACGTATTCCATAATGCCGCGATCGTAAACGCTGCCGGGTCCATTAGAGGGACTGCCGCAACAACTTATGGAGACGCTTCCTTCGGGTGTCCCATCGTAGAAGCTGCGGGCGGTGATTATTTCGATGTAAGGATGCGAGACCTTGCAGGTACTCCTCGCGCTTCCACTGTAAGGGAAATGAACTTCACAATTAACAGGACAGGTGATTGATGGCTGCGTTCGGATGGGGCGAATTCCCTTGGGGCGGAGCACCCTGGGGCGGTATCGCCTTGGAGATACTTCGCAACAGGCGAAGGGCGAAGATCATCTGGCTCGTGGACGTGGAGCTGCTCGGCGCGGGCGCGCCGGTCCTGAGGCTCTCTAACCGCAACCTCGAATATAGCATTTACAGATACGAGCGATATCTCCTGGCCGTGACCGGCATTGCCAGGGAACTCTCGCGTGTTGACTCCGACTCCCTGAACTCACCTGTGACGATATTGTTTCAAAACCGTCCGTTCATGGCTTTCGATTTCCTTATCGAGGCTGGCGAGACGTATCCATTTGAGGGAGCGAAAGTCACTGTGCGCGCCTTGCATCTTGACGACGACAATCTGCCCACAGAGGCGGAGATAGTGTTCGTGGGCGTGCTTGACGAGCCCAAAGGGATCACAAAAAGGGAATTCACATGCAGGGCCTCGAGCGTGGAGTTCTTCGCGGACCTGAGATCTTAGGAGGATGGAATGACTATACCGTTTGATCATACGCAATACGCCCTGGACTCGAACATGATCCTCGGGGCGGCAAGCACATCAATAATCAAGATCGGCACTTTTACGGACGAGGAGTTCTTCCGCACATGGATAAACCCCGGACTCGTTGGGGTTATGACCTTCATGGAGGCGGAGCTTGCCTTTAATTCATTCAACTCCAATGCCGCCGCTAACCATGTCTACGAATGGCAGATAAGGCCGACCGGACAGGCGGCCTGGGTGAGCATCTTTACCTCAGCGTCCGCCACATGGCCCACGAACATCGAGCGCAAGGCCAACGTGGTATTTGAGCCTGCCGGAGACCTCGAGGACGACGTGCCGTTTGAGATGAGGTTATTGATCACCTCGGACGCGGCAGGTACCATCCAAGTAGATATTGACAACTCGGACACGTCCGTCAGGGTGGTGGGCGATTCAATATGATCCCCATTCCCCTGTCGGCCGACGACTTCCCTAACATCGACCTTGCCGACATCGGCCGACGCCCGAACTTTGGGTATGGCACGGTGGACGGCGTCCGGGCCCACTGCATCGTGGGCGGTGCTACCGCATTCCTGGCAGCGGCCGTCTCCGCCTCGGCAACGTCGATCGTGGTTGAGGACGCCTCACGCTTTCCCGCAGCTCCCTTCACTGTCCAGGTAGGCTTCGAGCGCATGAGAGTGACCGTCAAGGCCGGGACGACGTTCACGGTCACCAGGGCTTTTGACGGCACTACCGCAGCGGAACACAGGATATCCAGGACGGTCTACGAGGCAAGGGACAATTACGTCTACCTGGTAAGCAAGGAGCCGGTCAAGTCCATCGACAGCCTCTACATTGACGGCAAGAAACAGTCAGAGGATTTTACGGCCTACACCGGCCAGGCTGGCGACGAGCACGCGGACTGGCCGGGCTTCTCGGTCGTGGAGATAGACGTGCAGGCTTTCGTGGAGAAACAACGCGCCCTGAACCAGGAGCAGGCAAGCATAAGGGAGACCGGCGAGGATGTTGTGGCTGAGATAAACGAGGCATCTCACGACGAGCTGGTGGACGGCGATACTGCCAGCTTTATCACTTTGAGCCTGACGGGGACTCCGCTAGCCTGGGCAGCGTTTGCGCTTGCCTCAGGTGTCGTGAAAAAACAGACCTACACTATCCAGCTCCAGAACGACGGAGGATCAGACGGCAGCGTCTACGCAATGGCGCTTGACGAGGCGACAAAGAGCGCGGCGTTCAGGAAGAAGCTAACCGTTACGGCCGGACAGAGTCGCACCTTTGTGCTCGAGCAGGACCAGGGCAACTGGGAGACCATTTTAAACCTCGTGCCCATTGACGAGGATATCCGGGTGCTCGAGGTCTCAAAGACGGTCAACCGCGATCGCGTCCCCTCGGCCGACAATACGAGTGTGGCCAAAGGCAAGCCCGCGCAGATAGTCTCGGACGACAGAGTCGCCGATGGCACGGTAGAAGGCGTCTCACTGCTTCCTACGGCCTTAAATCAGGCGTGGGTGTCGTATGAGTCCACGTCGCTCGGGGATATCGTGTCACAGACACACTCCGCTCAGATAGTGGAGACAAGCGGAGCTGACCCTGTCGTCTTCGATCTCATCTCCTCGGATCCGGACGGCACCGGCCGCAAGATCACAAGGCATACGATCGAGGCGTCAGAGAGCGCCACGGTCACGCACACGCACAATGATGGGCTTTGGGATACCCTGACAAGGGTTATCATCATTACCGGCCAGATGGACGTTCTGGAGCTTTCAAAGAGCGTTAATTATTTCAACGAGCAGATCCTCCAGGACAAGTCCCTCGAGGCCACGGCCACAAGCAGGATCGTGGTGGGCGACGACATCACGGTCGATGCTGACTGGGCGGTTGACGGCACCGGGGATTTCGGCGGGGTCGGTGTCCTCATCGAGCGCCCGGAGGACGTGATAAAGCACTTCCTGGTCGACCGCATGGAGTTCTCCCTCTCCGAGATAGACCAGGCGTCCTTTGACGCCGCTGGCGTCCTGTACGCAGCGGAGATCGCGGGCGGGTATAAATTCGGTCAGGTGTTCAACAAGACGATAACGCCGTCAAAGGAACTCAAGCGCCTGGCCTTCGAGGCCCGGAGCACTATCAGCTATGACAGGGGCTCATGGTTCCTGAACTTCATCCCCGATGTGGCACCTGCGGCCGTGAGGACCATAGACGAGTCGGAGCTGGCCGGAGAGCGGGCTTTATTCCAATTTGAGAAGGGAAGCGTCACGGATGTGATCAACGTGCTCACAGGGCGCTTTAAGATCAATTACCTGCCCTCCCTCAATGAAGGTGACTGGGACGGCACCACGGAGATCTCAGACGCTGCCAGCCAGGCAAAGTTCGGCGATTATGTGGACACCGTGGACTTCTTCTCGATCAGGGACTCGGTTATGGCTGACAACGTCCTGGCCCACGTCCTCCTACAGCGCAAGATCCCTCTTATGACGATCACCTTCCCTCTGTACTTTGAGCATTTCGATCTACAGACGGGCGACACCGTGGATATCTCAGGCGGGCTGTTCTCTGGCCGGAAATTCTACATTGAATCCTTCGCGCGCCTTGACGAGTTCCGAGCCACAGTAACCGCCCTCGAGTGGTGGTCCTGATTATGGCTGGCTCATTATTGATTTTTCCCTACCAATTATGGCTGGCTCATTATTGATTTTTCCCTACCAATTATGGCTGGCTCATTATTGATTTTTCTCTGCCAATTATGGCTGGCTCATTTTTGATTTTTCTCATCGAGCCCCTTCAATTCCCTGGCCGGGTCCATGGCAGGGATATCCGCTTTCAGGAGTGCCAGGAGGTACTCTGACTCGCTCCTGAACCCGAGAGCCTTCCACCTTTTATCAATGCTCGCCTTGTCTCTCTCAGAGACCCTCGTCTTTGCGATTTTATCTTTTGACATGCACCCTCCTCAGGTGATATTATGGGTTAAGCATAGCCTTGCTATGCCTCTATGTTTAACCGTCCCCGCCTGCCAGCGGGGGCGGTTTCTTCCCTCCTTTATTATACGTTGGTTTAGACTGCTTCCTGCAGCTCCTGTATAACCGCCTCTAGCAGGCCCTTTTTGGCATATGTCAAGCGCTCAATGTGAAGCGGGGTTTCGTTTATGGTCCTTGCAACATTCTCAGTGATCGCTTTAACAATTGGAGCCATTTCCGGATACTGTTGCACTAGTGGCCTCAAGTCAGGCCCCTTGACAGCATGGCTAGGATCCTGGAGGTCAATGGCTTTCAACCAGGACTCCCCTGTATATCTGCTATGCGTGTACCTCATGGCATATTCAAGGTCTTTATCCTTGATGGCCATAGCGATAAGATGTCTCACAACTTCGCCGCCGTCCCCCATCTCAAAGCAATCATCAAAAGTTCGTCCAAGTGACTTGTAATTCTTATACATCCGGGCGGCAATGCCCGCGCGCCCCTTCGCCGTCTTTACCTGGTCAGCTCTCATATCAAGCAGCCTCCTTTTTAAGGTTTTCAACTGCGAATACGGTCTTCCCATCGTTATTAAAATCTTCCTCTGCTCCGCGTATCTGCCAGTAACCGTTATAGATCGCTATCCCTGAATGTCTGTCATAGATGTACTGCTGCATATCTGACATAAGGTGGCCGTGCTTGTGCATCCGGGTTTTTATGAAACGATGGCCCTCTGCGTTTAGTATCCTTTTCATGTGATAGAGAAGACGGCTTTCCCCTGCGGCATTAACAACGCCCGAGCATTTAGGATCGCCTTCTTCACGGTACACGGTACACGCTCCAAACCCTTCTTGATTTATGGCTAATTCGACCTTCACGGCCACACCTCCATGTTTAGTGTTATTACAAGGCCCTGCCAGGCCCGCTGTCCCCAATTATGGCTGGCTCATTTTTGGTTGATTCCCATTTTTAGCAAGGTGGCCGCGCTTCCTTTGCCATTGCCTGGCTTGCTCGCTCTTCCCGGCCGTTCGTGCTCTGGCCCTGGTAGGTCCACGCCGCCGCCTATACGGTTAAGTTCTTTCAGTAGGTCAGCCCGCTTTATTTCAAGGTGCATTGTGCCTTTTTTAAACCATTTGATCCTGAAATATTCATCTTCAAAGGGCATTGCATTATCTCTCATAGCTTCATTTAATCGCGTCCTCAGATCGTCCGGATACTTGCCTATCCCTCGGCCCTCAATCAGCCTGAAAACATTGTCCAGACTTGTTATATTATTTTCCCTCCTATAATTCAGCCTCATCCCTCCGCTGTAGTTATGCTCCGCGATCCATTCGACAATAACCTTTGCCCCGATGCGATACTTTTTGTTTGTCTTGTAGTCGTGCATATGTGCACCGGGCTTTAGCCAGTCGAAAACCTCTTTTACATGCTTGTTAAGCAGGTCGGGGAGATCCTCGCTCATGTTCTCAAAAAAAGCAAATATATTTTGTTCTGTCACGTCGGGCGTCTTGCCGTCTTCTACCTGTTTTTCTATTTCGTCGCGGTCCTTCTGGCTCATCATTGCAATTAATCCGGTCTGGTTAAGAAGATACCGCCAGGCATTGCGCCGGATGTTTTTATTCATGCTTTCCAGGACACTGGAAACGTCACCGCCAAACGAATAGTCCGAAACGTCGGAGCGGTGATTCCATAGGCTGTCATTTGCCTGACCCAGTGTATGGAATAGCCTAGTTTTGGCCTTGTTGAGCAGGCCCACACCTTGCGCGGCCTCATCCATTGCCAGCTTGACATTCTCCACAATGGCAGAGACCTTTTGATGTTCTATTAATTCAGTGTGCATGACTCCTCCTTTTCATAATAGATTTATACGCGATCCAAGCACTCAGGGCAAGGCTAAAGCCCTACCCTCAAAACTCGGCCCGCTCAATCCCAGGTATTATGATATTTCGGCTTGCCGTCCCATTCATACCAGTGGTGACGGCCGCTGACCCAGTATTCACCGTAAGGATAAACGCGCTTCTGTGCTTTGATGATTTTTGAGCCTTCAATAATTGGATATTCGACTCCATTCTCCGTGATCTCGGGCGATGCCTCAGCCCGGCCGGATCCCTGACCACAATCATCGCTGACACTCATCTCGACTTCTTGCAGGAAGAGAGTTTTCTTTGTCTGCCGGACCACCTTGGCAAATACGTTTATGGTCATGTCATATCCAAAGGAATATGTAAATATCTTACCTACATAATCCCCCGTTAATTCCGCGATCGCGCTTGTTTTTTCAACCGTACCCAGGCAGCGTTTACATGTCACGCGGTCCCGGTCGTCAGTGATATACAACATGCCGCTCCTGTAATATGAACGGGCTCCGCATTTGGCCTTTTCGCCGTCGTTTGTCAAGTGTACGGCGCTTGTGCCGGTGTACTTTGTTACCAGCGGCCAGAGGATCGCCTGCGTGGCTTCCGCTGTCCCTGGGGATTCTAACCCCATCTTCTTTAATGTCTCCTTGGCTTTCATATGGCTAAATCTCCTCTCCCATGTTGTTGTTAATATGCGGATACTTCGCCCTCATTTCCGGTGTGGATAAGACATTTAATCCCCTGCGCATAACGCGCCGGGCATAGTCGTTTATGATCCGGGCATCGCGCCTCATATACTGCTTGTGCTCCTCTTGCATCTTGCGGTATGTCCGCTCGCGCCGGTCCTTGCGGTTGATCTTCCTGTTAAGGCATGAATGGAACCACTGCCAGAACTTCTCAGGCGTCCAGGTCGGGCTAGTCCAGATGCCCGAGGAGATATCCTTACCTTCTTTTGCCGCCTCAACACATAACACAAGGCGCTTGATTGAGGTACCGTATTTGCTCTGCTCGCGCGCCATATTATTTGACCTCCTTAATGTTTAAAAACCTATACAGAATGCGGGCATCTTCAAAAGTAAGCCCGTAAAGCTTGGCCATGTGTTCTATGTTCTGTGTTGATGTTTTTTGGGGTGTCCTGGGTAGGTTCTGGCACGTGGTTTGCATAGTCTTTGCCTCCATGTTTTGTGTTATTAAAAGGCCCTGCCAGGCCCGCTTCCTACTTAACTAATTGTATCACAAATGGGGCACAAATTCAATCAAATAATGCAATAAAATAACATTTATTTAGCCTGTTTCTAAGGAATCCGGGCATATTCTCAGGTATTGGCAATAACCGGCGCTGTCAGATGGCCGTGGTGCCCTTGTCAGGGCCTCGGGAGGGGGATAATACCCGCGATCCGGCCTGCTTTTCGAGGCATTTCAAGCCAGGCGCGAGAGGATTTGAACCACTATTTCACAATGCGACACGTTTCCGCGCGGCGAGTTTTCGCGCATCCGGGCCCACACTTTTCGCGCGCCGCAACAGCTTCCAGAAGTTTTTCCATATCCACGTTCTCAAGGTCA